>ERZ1370068.3347-contig-246_pt1 | contig 147717 bp, 237 predicted proteins | sample MGYA00561227_ERZ1370068 | MGnify/ENA primary metagenome ERZ1370068 (study PRJEB38410, sample SAMEA6850437) | metagenome | study: Metagenomic assessment of the ecological functions of the soil: analysis of the soil microbiota associated with the... | reverse complement strand
TTGTACTTCGTTCAGTTGCGTATTGCTCTCCTCAGCCATTACCTATGAGGGCCATTGCGCTGCTCGGCGTCTGCGCTTGGTTCGACAAGCCGGAACCAAAGAGCGACTGTTCCTCGGCGGTATGATCTTGATTTCAGTTCTCTTTGCCCTAGGGAGCAATACGCCGGCCTACCCATTTTGATATTACCATGTGCCGTTGCTGCGCATCATACGGTTTCGAGAAGTTCTTTTTCTGACTTTTGTATTGCTGCTTTTCGCTGCGATTCGTGGACTAAGCCAAACTTGACACCGCGAGACATGAGCGATGGCCGTCCGTACTCGCCGTAGTGATTCTTGTTGCGTGGAGTAGTCTTTATATTTTCTGCGCTGGAAAACACCCTGCTGATAAAATTGCTAGAATCGCCAGGAGGAAACAGTCTCGCGATGCCTGTTACAGCGCCGATCGGCTCTAGCCGGAATTTTCTTTAACGTGGAAAAACAGATTGCCGTAGCCGTTAATCTTCGCGCTGCTATTTGTTCTTTGCCGAGAGACATGCGACTAGCACGCTGTTATTTAGACTCATGTTGGTTTTGACAACCTTTGTCGATCTCAGCGTCGCGCATAAGCCTTTGCAGTTTCTGCGCGAGCGAAAGGAATTTATCCGCAATGCTCCGGAGAATCTTGGACAAACCTCCTGGGGCCGGCCGAGTCGGCTCTTCTATTATCCACCCGGAAAGGATCTTGCATCCCTCGTATATGTCGGTCCATGGAAAGCCGTCGTTCGAGAAAGCGCGACTCCAGCTTCCTTTTAACAATTTGTTGCCGAATGCGGGAGTTATGTTCGGCTTCGAATACTTTCGGGACATCGATGCTCTATCACGGCGTTCCTATAACGATTTCTTAGATTTTGCGAATGTCCTTTCACGTGGAGGCTAAGCTCCCTTGGGGCGCTGAACATACGATATGAAGCATAGCTTTCGTCGGCGGAAGTTCCTGGTTTCGTTGCTTCGTGCGACACCTGAGCATTTCTCATTGGCTCTACGAAATTCCGCGCACGTCCCGCGTGTTTATGTGGTGATGGATGGATTGCATGAGGCCGAACCGCGGCGGTATTTAAATCGTTTAATCCGAGACGATTTCGATCCATTACGGCAGGTCGTACTAGACACACCGAGACAACTGCACCGCCGCCAACTTGGAGAGCGAGGTATTTGTTTCGAAGTATCGAAATAGCCATGTACAAATCACGCACGCCTTAGCGCGCCGGGCATCCTCACGTGCTTACCGATTATTACTACCCTGGGTGGAAAGTTTTCGTTGACGGCACGCAAGGAACATTTGCTACGCGCGAACCATTTTTTCGTGCCGTGGAATTTGCCAGCAGGAAGCCTATAGTGTTGAGTTCGTTTATGATCCCGTTTCATTCAAAATCGGCTTGATAATCTCGTCGCTGACCGCGATGTTACTCGCATCAGGGTATCCCTCATCCACGCTGGATGCGCTGCCGGCCGCTCTTAGACAATGCCGAAACGCGCGTTCGCAATCATCTATCATTACTGGCTGATCGTTGGGGATCCAACTGAGTCGGTGTTCGGCGACGATTTCATGATCCTTCGTCGTCGTCTTCAGTTTTTCATGTATTCGGTTGATCGTCGCCCGGCTACCTATCTGGTCGAGTCGTAGGCATTTTGAATTCAAAAGCAAACTAGGTACACCCGGGGATCGATCGCTAGAAATGGCTTTAGTTGGCGAGAGCTGACTAGTCGCCTCTCCCTCGGCCCGAGCACGCTACGGCGATGGAGGACATGACGTAATAATTAAAACTTTGGCCGGTCGGTGGAGGTGGGATATCGGGCCGTAAACGTCCTTCTCTTTGATAAATGCTGAACATGAAATTGGCTACCGATGCATTCACGCTTGCGTTCATTGGTAGTTTGTCATTGAGCGCGCGCAAGAAATTGGGCGTGATGGCTTCCCATAAAGTAAGTCGTCTCCAGTCCACGCTCATACGCACCACGGATACCGCCAACAAACCGGTTATAAAAACTAAGTTGAAACGGGTGACACAGGTAGACATCCAACACAGGGCTGAAGCAAGCCAGTAGAAGGAAGATACCGGCAAACTCTTGTTCTCAATCTGGCAATTTGCATCGGGACAGGCCGCTTTCGGAAAAACTCATCGACCAAGTGAGCATAGTGTGAAACCCACTCCTGCCAAAGCTGCAATGAAGGGTAGCACTGAGAGCATCTGCCGGACGCCATCGTGAAGGACGGCACCGGGCATAAGGCCCAAACCCAGGATGAAAGTTGCATGGAAAAAAATAGGAGGGCGACGGACCAATGCTCTTTTCTCAAAGTAATTGACAGGGTTCCTAACAAGGCCAGCGCGATGAACGGTTCGGGTGTGGTGACGCCGATCATGAAAAACGAGTAGTACCAAGGCAGCTGATGCGTAAAATAAAGTTGGTTGAAAAAATAGATCCTGAAGTTTGCGTCTGGCCGATACGCACGGCTGATACCTTCATATAAAAACTCCAAAATTCGCCAAGACCAGTTTGATGCCAAAGGTAGGGTTGTATTCCGATCATGAAAATCGGTGCAATAAAGAGCAGCGCAAAGACATTGTTCACATACTTGTCCCGGTGAAACAGATGCGCCCACAGAATCAGAGGAACCGGAATGAGCACCGCAGGAAATTTGGTGGCGAGCGCCAAGCCCCATAGGACACCGAGCACGACACTCCACTTCCAGTTGCTGAGACCTTTCCAAAAGGCAAAGACTGTCAGGAACCACATTGAAGCCAGCGGTAGATCGGTGACCGCGAAATGCGCGTAGCCAAACAGGTTGGGCGTCAGGATGACGCTCAAGGCCGAAACAAACCTGTAGCCCTGCCGAAAAGCTCCTTCATCCAGGAAACATCACCGTAACGAGGCAGGGCGAAAAAGCGCCGGCCCGATGCGATACGCTGAAAACTTGTCTACAGATTGTGGCGAGATATCCTCAGCAAATCCCGAAATAATCCCGCGAAAACGGCGGATGGGGCACGCTGTACGGATTCCAATGCCAAGCGGCCTGGATGGTTTGATCGTCGAGGCTCTTTGATAACTCGCCGTAGGTCAGGTTATTCACGAAACCCGCGGATCCACCGCACATGGAGATCGGATGCGTGAAAATAGGGGGCTCGTCCCACGTTACTCCATAATCTTTTGCTGTCGCACCAGTCAGCAGCAGAGTTCCGAAGAACAAAACAAACGGTATCAGCCAACGTGTTGTTCGGAGATTCGAGGGATATCGTTTCATTCATGGGAAGAGATTCTAAGTTTTAGTAGGTTGGATTACTTCACGGTGCTGTTTTTTAGCGCCGTACCGAACTCGCCTCGCGAGCATCTCGTCGACAAAGCCGTACCAACTTTTTCATTATCGCTTCACGCCAAACGGCTAGAACTGACTTACCGATGCGTGCCGCGAAACAATCGATCGACAATACGGGATGCCGGCAGCACAGATCGTATCCCATATTCTAATTTGCGGTTCGGTTGGCATGGATTGGCGAAGTCCAAGAAAACATTGCCGAGGGATAGAATCATCCCGAGTGAGTCAAGATAAGCAAGCTTCACTTCGAGCCATCCAGCGGGCATCATCGATCTGAGATGGGCCTTGTTGTAACGCGACGAAAGTGACCGATGCTTTTGTCAAATTCACTGAAGAGCCAATGATGAGCTGGAGACGGGATGACGACATGACCGCCGCTACGAACGAGCCGTGCGGCGGCATCGATCTGCGCGCGATCATCTTGGATATGTTCCAGGACATCGACATACAATATGCAATCGAAAGAGGGACGATCAGAAAATGTTCGAAGGGATCCGACAATCACATTCGCTGCCGACCGGCCCCGCACGAAAGTGAGTCGAGCCTTTAGACGCAGTGCTAAGCGCTCGTCCGGTTCGAGGCATACCCAGCGACGCGCCGTACCATCGTGAAGCACTACGGTGGTGGCGCCGATGCCCGCACCCACTTCCAACACATCGCCGGTAACGTAACGAGAAATTTCGCGCTTAATGCAGCCCTTCCATTCCTGGCTAAAGCAAACAGATCCAGTTCGCCGCCAATATACGAGATTTCATGCGTGTCGGCCATAAATCCGGTGGCGAGCACCTATAGCGTGAACATAATCGTGGGTCGGGAGCACGTTGGTGGCATTGCGTGCGGCGAGGATCACAAAGACAAAAACCAGAATCACCAAAAGCATCTGGGTCAGCATCACAAGCAAAAGGCCTGTGACATACGTGGCCCATCCGGGGATAGCGGAGATCGGTTACCAAGCGGACGGTGATGACACTCGCCAAGCGCAGTCACCGTCACACCCATTCCAACGGACAACTACAATGAGAAGTCGGACACCAATGCGGTCGCCAAAAACCGCCATAGCGCTCAACCCATGGTACTACCAGGAGACCATATCCATGCGTGTTGGCCCCTCTAATCTCGTGCCGCGCTCCGACGGGATGAACTCCATAGGAAGTTTCGCCTTATGCACAGCGGCAGCGTAATCGGTTCCACCAACTCGGATACGGCCACCAATCGTTTCAGAACGTCGGGGGACGATACTGAAGGCGCTGCCGACACGAACTCGAGACCCCCGTCAGTAGAAAGTGGATAATGCGGTACAGGTGGTAAAGAACGTGAATAGCCAACCCCTCAGATCGCTTGGTCCGAGCGGCGAACACAATTTTCTCCTCGATTGGCAACCACTTGCGCACAAGCCGGAAACGTCTTTGGGGTCATCCTCGCCATCCGAGTCCATGACAACAACCAAACACCGTGGTTGATTTGCTTCGATGTACGAAAGGCCGACCGCAATCGCTCGTTGATGGCCTGGATTGCGTCGAAGTGAAGAACTTCAATAACCTCAATGGATTCGAATCGTGCTGGCGCCAAATTTTTCCGGCACTGCCTCCGTCGATCCGTCATCGACGAGGATAATACTAGCTGTAAGCCCATTCTCTTTGAGCTCACGATCTAAGATGGGTAGAGCAGCGCAGCGCCGCCAATCGTTATACACCGGCATCAAGATGATCAAATTGTCGTCGTGCGTCTCTGAGGGCTCATGACTATGGCGAGGTGCAAATAAGCGTTGAGAAAACAGGATTATTTTAGCAGGTCGCGAAAGAATGGTCACTCAGCTTTTTGACCCGGCTCACGGTGAAACGAGGGTCGCTGCTGGTGCAATTTACCCGTCGGTTTCCGTTCAGGCGGAGACCTATGCAAGCGTGAAATGTCATTTGTGGTGATCTGTTATCATGCCGACAGTTCTCGAACCGCAGGTATGAATTGGTTGACCTTGATGATCGACGCACGACTTGCCATTTTTGCCAAAAACTACCACAATCCCTTTTGTCAGAGAAAGGCTTATTCGAGTCAGCGCTCAACCCACGGCAATTACGGCGACGAGGGGCTTTCATCATTCCTACGTGAGAGACGTAAACTTTTCTTGTCGGCTCAAGATAGACGTTGTATCATCCTTTGAGACAATAATCGTCAAAAGAGAAACTTTATGTACAAGAGACCCATGCTTTATATAATTGGCCTCACCGCGTTACTTATTCCGACGGTTGTTTTTGCTCAAGCCTTTGAGATAGTGGCAGATGCAGTCGGGAGTATTCCGCATGGACAAGGGATCACCGGCGGGAAAACTCCGGGCGGCGTGAGCCCAGGGAAATGTCTCCGGCGGTGGCGTGGGCGAGGTCGGTGGGCGCGGGTTGCCGGTCCGATTGGTTGTTGTATCGCAGAATACAGGACTTTATCCACGGCAGGATGGTGAAGCAGAAGAAATCGCTCAATTGACCCAAGGCGAATTTCTGGTTCCAATGGTTCAGGCGGCCGGCGGCAGCGACTGGTTATGGTCAAGACTCAAAAAGGTCTAGTCGGCTGGGTCATGGGCGCGGACGTTCGCGACGAAAAAGCAAAAAAATAGTTTTCGATTGCTACAAGGCACAATTTTTTCACACTTGGCCGCGTAAAAACGAAATCCGATCGATACCGTCATTTCGAACCGCTGGTCATTTTACCATGAGGCTGGCTCGGCGTAGCCGGTGCACTCGCCCCGCAAGCGCATTCAATAATCAGATACCAGGCAAACTTGTCGCCGCTAATATTTGAGTGAAGAAGCAGGCTGATTCGCCTCCCTTCATTCGCTCTGTCTGCACTTCCAATTGTCCGCAAAAGTCAGCCAAGGTTCTAGTTCCTGCCACGGGTTTGCGTCTTTCCCGAGCCTGGCATCGAAGATGCTCAAGGGGATCTCCTCATGACGCTTCGAATAAAAAGCAAGAAGATACTCATTCCTGATGTTCCGCCGCCATCGGCACACACCGCAAACAGAGTTTAGTCATAGCCGGGCATCGGAGCTTTCTGTGCCTCGGTAGTTGTCGCGGCTGCTCTGTTTGTTTTTTCCGGCGCGTAAGCTTCCCAATCAGGGTTCAGCCTCTGGGGTTTTGATCGCGTTAACATGAAACGGATCTTTAGAATATTTTCACTCGCAGTCGTGTTGCTCTTGGTTGCATGAGAAATGATTGTGACTTTCGAGCGCCGATGACGTTTCTGCTTTCTCTCATTCGCCACCAACGATCTCTTTCCTGAGCAACTAAATCTGCGGGGTGACACACGCGGAAGCGGGTTTATTCGACCGGCAGCGGGGCGGACTGCGACAGATTACGATTGACTAAGCGACTTTTAGGCGCTTGAGCACCAGTCGTTGCCGATTACGTGAAACTCCATATAGTCGATCAAGCGTCGCGCCACGAAAAATATCGTTGCAATTTTTCCGCGGAGGACTCTTCGGAGGCACATCAGGAGGCGCGCCTTGGCAAGCGCGACATCCGTCGATCGATGGGACTCGATTTCTTGAACTAGACCCCGTAAGTGCGGGCGGCAATACGTCCCACACGCCGGTTGATTGGCGAGATCGAAACCAGTTGGCTATGATCATGCTGTTGAGGCAAGCTGCCGTGGCTTTCGATCAGCGCCGCTTTAATGGCCTTTTCCACAGCTTCCGCTAACTGATTGAAGTCCGCCGCCCCAGCGCTCTCACCGGCCGTCTCGTGATGAAGAGATCGAATCCCTGTCCCGCGCCTCACGCAACCACGGCTCCGCGTAGAAACCCATCGTAGCCTCTAACCCGAATTACTTCCATCAGCAGTATGATAAAGTCACGGTCGGTTTTTCGCAAGTAAAGCTTTTACCGCAGAGGAGACGGGATCACCGCAAACGGCCAAAGAGTTTGTTTAGCTGCCCATGTCCTTGTTGCGGTGAGCGCTAAGTTGTCGGCAGTAGTAAATCTAAAAAAGCCCCCGGAGAGTTCCGGGGGCTTTTTACGAGATCAAGTCCGCTGGTTTCAGGCTGCCGACCGGGAACGGGCGGCCCTCTGATCAATGGACGAGTATTTCTCGTTGGGAGCGTTTTCCAGTGCGCCGCGCGGCCGCTCCGCTTCGGCAAGCTTGGCTTCGTGGAAGGTAACAAAGGGCACGCGCGTGGGCCCGACTTCTACAATAGTCGGCGAATTCCTGCGGCCGTTTGTTGCCCGAACCCGGGAACCGGCTTGCCAGCCCCGATCCCGCCGAGGTCCGCGATCACTTCAGTAGCTTTTGAGTGTCACCCCTTTGCGGACTTGCTCCAACAGGTAAAGTATCGGCCACGGACCCATCCAAACTTCGGTTGACCAGCAACCAGCGGCGCCCATCTCATAGTAGGGGTACAATTGTGACTGGTTGACAAAGACGCTGATCTTGCCGCGGCACGATCTTTTGCAGATTCATGAACGCCTGAGTCGGTGCGGTGGCTGTCTTTCACGCCGATGATGTTGGGCTTTTGACTAGTTCGGTAAACGCCGCGCACGGGAATCGTAAACTTGTGATTGTCCGGGTTGTGGTAGACCACGATATTCAGGTTCAGGTAGAGATCATGCGATGTCATGATAGAATTTGATCGCGTCCTGTACATGGAGCGGTTCAGTAGTACGGTACGCCGAGGGAGAACGCCGTCCGCACCGAGATCTTTGACGAAGTTCATCTTCTGGATAACTTCGCGCGGATTGGGACTGGTAACGCCGATAAAAGCGGAACGCGCTTTTTCACCGTTTCGACGGTTGCAACCGCGAGCGTTTTAAATTCGTCGAAAAGCAAACCATAGCACTCACCGTAGGTTCCCGTGGTAGCGATGTTTTGGATCCCGTCTTTGATGATCTTGTCTACGCCCTCTTTGAGATTATCGACCGCAATAGTTTGTGTCGCCTTGATGTCGGCCGCGTCGGGCGTGGCAAAGGCGGGCATCATTCCCAAGACCCCTTTTAGTTCGTTTGCGCTAAGCATTGGCTTTCCTCCTTGTCCGTTATTGGATTGTTCTTGATATCTGACCTAAACCTAAAGGCTGGCGGATACTTTTTAATTATGCCCCTTGTTAACAGGTCACCGGAGCGGTTGTCAAATTGCGGGAGAGCGATGAAAGTACGCAGTTAAAGCCGCGGCTTGGCCGCTTTAGCTTGCGCGTTGCCGAGGAAGAGTCAAGGTGCACCGGCCGGTAAGAATTTGTTTATCCTCTTGGTTTGTTCCTACGAGATCGCAGGCGATCCAAGCGTCCAATGGATCGCTCGACTTCCCGACGACCGTTGGCCGCAAACCGCATCGTGTCCCCTTCGAATGTCGAGTAGGTATGGCGAACGCTGATTTTCTTAAGCCAACCGCGCGGAGCCGATCCAATCGGTGAGCATGCGCATCAGCAAAGCCTGGCGGTAGGCGCCGCTGGCGATAAAAGTCTTGAGCCCGTTGTGCTGGCGTACGTGGTCGCGATCATAATGCAGATGCTGCCAATTTTCCTGCAGGCCGGCCCAGCGCACCGTGTCGACGATCGTCAGCGGTCCGTATTCACGCGGCGGAATCAGCGTCGCCGACGGCGACATCGTCGAAATAAATCGGTTGGTTCATAAAAACTCCGAATGAACTATTTTGCGCCTGATGGCGGCGCTTTTCTGGCAATATCTCGGTGTTATGCTCGCCAGCTTCGGCGCTGACGCTGGACCTGGTTGCCCAAGACGCTGGCGATGGCGCCTTGAGGGAAAGATTGATTCTGCCGAACTCAGGATGATCCATCTCGGTCAAAAATCCGCGCGCGATAAGTTGCGGATCGTTGACTAAATCGAAGCGTTGTGGACACCGGCGAGGCGGGGAAGTGCAGAAGCGCTGGGCTTGTTCCACCAACTCCGTCTTGCGTAAAGCCTTGGCTCCGACTGGTCCAAGCCGCTCCATGATGAAAGTCCCGGCGCTTGTGCTGGTTTTCTTCTTCCGCCAGCGACGGATCGGCGCTCAACTCCGGGTCTGCACCCAATCGACGAACTTCAGACCAACGGCCGGGCCGGTGAATCTGGCTGATCACCCAGGTGTCCGTCTTTGCACGGCAGTGCGCCGGAGACAGCCGTGATAGCTCCTTTGCTGCCGCGCGCGCTCGGTGATCGTGCCGGAAAAGCTGTATTCGACCATCGCCTGTTCGACGAACGACTCCAAACGATTCGCGCACGGAAACCGTCGCCGTATCGAGTCCGCGACCGGATGCGTTGCGCGCGAGCAGTGCGGCAGCCATGGCAACCGCGACGTATGTCGCGACTGCCATAAGTGGGATATGGCCGCCCAGCGTGACCGGCGCCCGATCGGGATGGCCGGTCAAGGACATCAAGGCCCGGATCGCGCCACGGCGCAAAGCTCCGGCGCGTCGTCAACGATCTTGGTCAGAACGAGTTTCGGATTGGCTGCAAGACATCGCGGATTCGCCAATAGGTGGCGGCGAGTTAGCGAGGCAAAACATCGGCTTCGCCCAGTAAGTCGAGCAAGCTTTTTCGGCCTTCCGGCGATTTGAGATCGAGTGTCACGCTCTTCTTGCCGGCGTTTAGAAACTGGTGGAAGGCGCCATGCTCTAAATCTTGGCGCTCTTTAAGAAAGGGCGCGAGGCGTCACCAACTCGTCGCCTTCGGACGCCTCGACGCGAATCGACTTCGATGTCCTTACTCGGCGAAGAGGCGGAGCGGCATATGCGCCGCTCAGTGTCGTTAGGTCAATAACGCGCAGCATTTAATTCGGCATCCTTCGGCGCGGCGGCGAACTCTTTATCGGGAAACACCGCTAAGGGTGTGGCGGCGTCGCAGGACGATCTGCTGCTGCGCGTTTGAGCACCTGTTCCTCCTGGCTGATATAAATCCCCAAGCCTGCTTTGCCCTGACGCGCGACGATATCGACAATAGAACTCCGCGTCGAAAGTTGCTCGCCCAGGTAAGCCGGCTGAAGCCACTCGGTCTCCGAACCCGCGTTGCGCACGTTGGTGTACTCTCCCGGCAAAGAGTCTGACGTCGCAGATCCGTCGAGCTCGGCTTTCGGCTCGCTGGGTGCCTTCTTTGAAGCTGAAAGGCACCCAGCCGACCAGAGTCGGCGGCAGTATGCAGCTGCGATAGCCCGCGCCGCGCGCGAAATCGTCGTCCAGCCACAGCGGATTGGCATCGCCTGTGGCATCGACGTGGCGGCGCACGTCCGCGGCGCTGATAATTTCCAACGGACGCAACGGCGTTTTCGGCCGATCCATTCGCGCAATTCGGGCATGATAACCGTGTATCACTTCATTGAGCTGCCTGATCTCGTTTTAGGTTCTCGATGTCCGCGTCGGAACAGTTTATCCACCAGCGCGAAGCTTCGCCGCTATGCTCGCCCCAAACTTGGCGCGCTGGCCGGGGTGGGAAGATCGACGGAGGACAAAGTAGAGAGGCAATTTTGTCGTTCGCATGGAACCGACGCGCCGTTCAGCCATCTGAGAAAATACCGTCAGAGCCAGCCGCGCCGTCGACGACTTCGTTGATGCGGCGCACCTATCGCGCTGATGCCCGCCGCACGCAAGCGTGCTTCGACTTCTTGACTCGAATATTGCCTGCTCCATATCGAGATTGCCTGATCGATCTCGTTTTGGTTTTCGTGGCGACCCGACCAGGTTTTCGAAGCGAGCATCCGTGCCCAACGGCTTCGCGGCCGATGAGCTTTGCCAATGCTTGCCACTGGTTATTGGTTTCAACCGAAAGAGCGCACCAATTGTCCTTCCGGCGCACGGATAGACACCCTGCGGCGCGGAGCGGTCAGAGCGATTGCCGCGACGAAGCGGGCACTTTGCCATCGACGGCGCTGCTTAGTAATAAAGAACCGATCATCGCGGCACTGCATTCAGAATTGACTCAGATCGATCCGTCTTCCTTTTGCGCTATCGCGGCGCTCATCGAGGACTTGCAGAATTGCAAAACAGGCGTGCAATCCGCCGATGTAATCGTTCCAGGAGTTGGATATGGCAGTGGGAGGATCGCCCTCTGCGCCGCTGACCGTCATCAAGCCGCTGTACCCCTGCAAGGTTCATATTCATGCTGGTCCAATCCCGGCGCGGCCCACTGTGGCCGTAGCCGGACATACTGACGTAAATCAGCCGCGAATTGATCGCGCTGAGCATTTCGTAGCCGAGATTGAGCCGGTCCATCACTCCCGCGCTGAAATTCTCAATCACGATGTCCGACACCGCGGCTAAGCGCGCAGCGATCTTCTGACCCATTTCGTTCTTGAGATCGATGGCGATGGAGCGTTTGCTCCGGTTGGTATTTAAATACGAAGCATGGCGGCCATCTGCGCTGACGAAAGTAGATTGCCAGGGATGATCCGGATGCTTGCTACTTTCCACTCGAACCACGTCTGCGCCCAAATCGGCGAGCAGGCGAGTGCAGAAAGGACCGGCGAGTACATGAGTGAAATCAAAACCCGGATTCCAGCAAGCGGCGCGGGTATTCTCATTGAGGCGTCGGTAGACATTAGGATTACCTGATATTCAGTTCTTTTTGTGCTTGAATCAGCAGGTCGCGACTGGCGACTTGGGTTAACGGAATGTCTTTTTAACCGTGCCCCGATCGAGGCTCGTACTGAATCAAATCCCGCAACGCTTGGTCGGTTAAGCTGCCATCCGCACTGTAACACGGCAAGTAGTTCTCGAAAGCCGCGCGGGCGGTGACGAGATCCATGCGGAGCCACTTGGAAGCGATGGCGACGGACTCTTCTTGATGCTCGCGGATGAATTTAAGCGCTTCGATGCTGCCCTTGATGGTCCGTTTGACCTGATCGGAGGATTGCTTGAGTTTCTTGTCCGTAACGACGATGGCGTTTTGCGTCAGCGGCACTTGGTCGCGGCTCCATAGCAATACTTTGTAACCTCTCTTGGCGCCAAAAATATCGAATGGAGAGGAGAGAATACTCGCATCGATTTTGCCTGCGTCCATCGCTGCGAGCCTGGCGGCATTATCGCCCGCGGGCAGAAGGTTGACGTCTTTTCCGGGTTCCATGCCGGCACGGCGGAAAAGCGTGACCGTCGTTAAATAAGCCTGGCTGCCAAAGGTACTGATGCCCACCGTTTTGCTGCGTAGATCGGTGAGTGTCTGGACATTCGGCTTCACCAACAAAAGATAGCCGAGCTTATCTTGTGTCGTCATGATCAATTTGATCGGCAGTCCCTTGATCGCTCCCGATATTCCAGGCCCAGTACAGACCGCGTAGTCGAGATCCTCGGAAAGCAGCGCGTTCGTCGCGATCGCACAGGCGATCAAGACGTGCTCGGTCCCGAGCCCGTGCTTGGCATAAAAGCCTTTCCGCTCTGCGACGACCGTGGGCAAGAAACCCAGCGACGCGGTCGAAATGCCGATACGAATTCGGTCTTGAGCATGCAGGCCGCGCGCAGCCGCCGTCGATAGCAAAGCGCAAAGGAATAAGCTCACTTTGAAGATTAAACGCGCATTGTGACCGTCCGCTTTTGAAGCCAAACTTGTTTTCACAACTAGACTCTCCTGTCGAAACCGTCCGCCGGTTTGAGATCGTAAACCCGCGCGGCGTAGCCGATCGCCAACTTTTGCAGCTTGGTTCCATCGGCGGACCACACCGGGGCTGAAAAACACAAAAGCGACAACAACAATAGGGTGATGGCGCATCGTTTGATGAACGTCGAAACTTCTCTCGGGCGATTAGTCGGTTGAAGACGCAAAGAAGGGCCGAGAAAAAACCACGAAGAGTTCCACTGAAAGATCATTTCTCCAACTTGGTGAAAAATCCCTCGTTGTCGATTTCTCGGATCAGCGACGCGTCAAAAAAGTCTGAGGTTTTCATGTTTTCGAGCTTGGGGCTGTTTCTCGTAGATCTTCGATGCTCGTCTGAATGGAATCCTCGCGCGGATAGGGTTTGGCAGGAATCGCTTCCAGGAATTGCACTCGATAAGTGAAGTCCAAGAGTTTTGGATTATCGATCCGCATGTACTTGCGAAATACTTGATAGGCCAGTTCTCGGTTTCTTCTGCCCGCGGCGATGGCGTCGCTGTAGGCCATGAAAAATGCTTTAAGCCGCGGCCGCAACTCCTTCAGGGTTTGTCTCGTGGTATTGATCTCACTGCCGGGAGCCGGCACGCCGAAGTCTTTCGGTTCTCCTAACACGGAGATTTTCTGCCCGCCCAAGTCAACGACTTGAAAAACTTTGTCGGATTCGCCGATGGTTGCATCAATCTTACCTTGTAACATCAATTGAATCCGTTTATCCGATTCACTCACGCCGGTGGGAATGAGCGATACGTCTTTGCCCAAGGTAAATCCCAATTTCGCCAGGATGCGGCGCAGCAAAAATCGGTGCCGGCGCCGATGCGGCTGCTACCGACGATTTTTCCTTTGAGGTCCGCAGGAGCTTTAATCGACGGCACCGCAATCAGTTGATAGGGCAAAGCGCCATTGGTGGAGACCGTAACGACCGGCGCGCCGCGCGCCACCGCGCTAACGACGGTCGAGCTGGAATCCGTGGTTAGATGAACATTTCCAGCAAGCAGCGCGGTTAGAGAAACGCTGCCGGCCGCGATGTTCACGAGCTTCACATCGAGACCGTATTTTTCGTAGAGTCCCAAGTCCTTGGCGATCCAATAAGGCGCTCGGTTGCCGGTAAAAGAGCTGTAAGAAACGATCAAGAGCACGAGCTTTCTTTCCTGCGCAGAGGCAAAAGCTTGACGCTAATAATGCCAGCCAGCAAATGACTGAAAGTATGCGACGCAACAAGGCTTTCTCCACTCGAAACCGAAACGAAATGACAATCTAGAGCATAGATAAGAGATTTGGTTTCCTTTATTCAAATATAATATTTGATGAAAACGATAGACACCGTCAATGGAAATTAAGCTTCATCAGCTGGAGATAGTTCTTTGTATAGCGCCCTCGAACTGAGCTTCTCGAAGCCAGCGGAAAAACTGGGAATCAGCCAGCCAGGTATCCGTCCAAATAAAAAACCTCGAGGATTCTTGGGTCGCATTGAAGTTCTGTAGATTCGTGCGACGGATGATGCAATTCAAATCGACCGGTAAATAATCAATTTCACTTCTTGATCGACCGCAGCGATCCTGCCGAAATCAGCGCAGTTGGAAGATTTCCTTCCACAACTTTTCGTATTTAGGAAATTCGTTTATCTCAGTCGCGGACAGCAGGTAGATCGCTGCCGGCCGTGTTTTCTCGGTCGGCTCGACATTGGGGTGAGCCGGAGTTTCGCCGGCCTGGGCATAAAATTTTTGTCCTTCTTCACTGATCGCCCAACGCGCCCAAAGCAAAGCCGCGTTCGGATGTGGGGCGCGCCGTTGAGTATCGAGACACTGCCGCCAGCCTCTCCCACTCCCTCGCTAAGCATCGGTTGAATGGGCGCGCCTTTTTTTATTCGGGGGCAAAGTGGTGCGAATAACAAGTGAGGCAAACCGGCGCCTGTCCCGCCACCAGCAGCTCAATGAGATCCGAATGACCTTTGTGAAATTCGACCCCCGTTTGAGGACAATCTTCTTGAACAAGTCGACGGCCTTTTCATCGCTCTGGTATTTTCGTTTGGCCAGACCCATCAACAACTGAAAATCACGCGGCTCGGCGATCAGCTTGTTCTTCCACTTGGAATCCGCGAGATCTTCGAATTGCTCCGGCTCTTTCTCCTTTCTTGACAAGGTTGGTGTTCCATCCCGCGATGTAAAACTGGGTGTCGGTGGCAACCCGAATTGGCTCACTTTCAGGAGTGCCGAGGTAGCGTCGCCGCTTCCGGGGTGAGGCGGCGCGAAGCAGCTTTGCTCTATCAACCGGGTCAGATAAGTGACAGTGCCGCCGAATACGTCTGCGATCGTTCTGCCGCCCCGCGACTCCGCCGTAATGCGCGTCACCAGGGCATCCGAAGTCGCGTCGATATGGTTAACTTGGACGGCGGGAAATCTTTTCTTGAACGCCGGCAGAATGATTTCCTCCGAACGGACGGATAAGGGAACTATAGAGAGTTAGCTGGCCGCCTTCTTTTTAACCTTTTCGTAAAGCTCATCGAGAGACTCTAGCTCTTTTGCCGCGGTAGCGGCAGGTGAAGACGGTGATGCAGCATCGGCAGCGGGAGCATGAAGCACGCAAAGGAATGCATAGAAAACAAACACGCCGACAAAACAGTTGAAGGAAAGTGTTGTTCCCTATTCATGAGATGTCCAATCACAGCTGCGTTCCTTTTTTGATCGACTTCAGCGAGTTCGCGCAGATACTCTTCCTGCTCTTTGCCCTCGTATAACGCCAGAGAGCCGTCGTTTTTCAGCGGGATACCGCCGAAGAAATGAAACGCATGGCCATCCCAGTCGTAAAACTCATCGCCCGCGTTGATAGATCTCCTTCCACTTGTAGCCGGTCGGACTGCGGTGTAGTCCGGTGCGCGCCGGAAAGTTGTCTTCCTTTTCGCGCGAATCATTGAGATGCTCCTTCGGACCTGCCTCTTCCGGTAGCCCATCCCACATGCGCCGGTAGTTGGGCAGGAACTCTTCTTCGCGGACCAACAACGCCGTGTGCATGTCCCACCACGGACTGTGTCCGGCGATGCGCTCATCGACCTTGTCGATCAATTTATAGATAAACCGGGCGCCCGCTCGCATGCGCAGAACCAGTGTTCCTTCGGCGGTTTGAGAACTACGCTCCACTTCCATGCCGCAGTACTTCTCGAAAAAAGCCCGCGGTTCGCGCCAGATCCCGCGAGCCGTAAACCGCATGGCTGATGCGGCCGACTCTTGATCGGTGAGCGATCTCCATGGCGCCTTCGGGCATGTCAGCGGCGCCCAGAACTCGAATTGATTGCCGTCGGGATCGGCGAAGTAGATGACCGTGCCTTCTTCGCCTCTCGGCAGCGGTTTTTACCGGGTCGGTGTGCACGATCTTGTGCTGGTCGAGCCGCTTAAAGGTGCATGTCGATGTCTTCCAACCTGATGTAAAAGCCGCAGCGCGGCAGATCCTTGCCCAGCTCTTTGGCGGACGGGTAGACATCCGGTTGAAGAAACGCGCCGATGCGGCACGAGCTCGCCGTCCCACCACATGAAGCAGAAGATCGGGGTATTTTCTTTCGGTTATTCGTCGGTGAGTCCGTTGATCGGTCGGATCGGCAGTCCCGTAGCGTTCAGCGCCCAGTAAGTCCAGCTCGGCAAGTCGTTAGTGCCGACGACGCTAATGATCGATCCAATGTACTGCTCCTTTGGTTCCGACGTTGGTCATGATTTAATCCTCCGTGAGAAGGCTGCATGCCGCCACACCGCAACTATAATCAAACAAATCTAATCGACCATATGCGTGGTCGCCTTCAAGTGCTTATCGATAGTGACGTAACCTTTCCACTGATCGACGAACCAGTAGCGCACGCCGAACTCGAAAGCGCAGCTCCTTCATGTCTCGTCGAACGGATTGAAGTGCTGGTGGTGCAGCATCCCCGGAGGCACGTGCACCGCGTCGCCTTGGTTCCAATCGTAGCGTTTGCCGCCAATCTCCGGATAGCCGTCGCCTTCGAGCGCGTACGAGATAGGCTTCCGGTGCGGGCGTGGCTGTGGCTCTTGGTGTGCGGCAAGGTCGACGAAGATCGAGCTGATCGCTGACCGCCGGTCGCCTTGAAGCCGTTCTGCTTGCCGCTGCGGCCCATTAAAAGTAAAGTCGCGCCGTTGCGACTCGTCGGACTTCTCCGTGCTGCTTTTGGTGCAGCGCGATGCGCCGGCCATCTTCCGGGCCAGTACTGGGACTCTTCTTTGGGAAATGACGCCTAAAACCTTAGGGATCGTTCTCGCCCGCACTCTTCGAGCTGTTCGGAGCTTGCCCATGTAGGTGTCGGCTTCGCGAGGTGCCAGCGCCGAAGCCGGATAGGTAGCCCACCGGCGCTTTTCCCGTGTTGTGAAGCAGCTGGTGCGTGCGAGCGATAGGGAACATGAAAGATAGGTTCCGGGAAAAAGTCGTAGCGCTTGTCGTCGAGAACCAGGAAGCCTTCGCCGCTCTCGACATAAATGGCTTCTTCGCCGTGCAAATGCTTGCCAGTGTGCCAGCCGACGGGAACTCGGCGCGCATCAGACAGCTCCGCGCCGGTGGAAACCCGAGCTCGGGCGGCGATCATCAGAGGCGGCTTTGTGATCCTGGGGCGTGTGCACCCCACTTTAAGATCTTTGGACCGCGTGACCCGCGGCGCCTCGTCGACTTTCTTTGATTGCTCTTGGACCGTTCTAACCAGGCACTGTAAAAAATCGCTCATTCTCTCCTCTGTATGTCTTGTCAATAGTTCTTCTCTATAATCCAACCTATAAGGATCGGGCGCCTGAGTCCAATATATATAATCTTCATAGGATTGATAGACATTTGTAGAATGAAGATCGCCGCGCGCTCAACCTATAGGCCGCCACAGACCGAATCGTAAGGATTGCCGCGAGGTCTGAAGCGTCGCCTCAGGTCGGTTGCCACATCAGGCCTAGCTCGCGCACAACTGCGCGCGGCTCTTTGTCTATCGCGGAGCCCGGCTTAAATTTAGCCTGCCGCAAATGGCCGTCTGGGGTCCATTCTGTAAACTCGATCTGTGCGACTAATTGAGGCGCTTGTAGCGCTACGCAGTTTTTCATTTCCTCGCGGGTCAACGCCCAGGGCGTGCGACTTTTTCCGGGAGGTTGCCGAAGGGACACGCCTCTATTTCAAGGCCCTTGAATTTTCCATGAGACGTCGCAGCCACGGACACGTGGAACGAAACCGTTTCTCTACCTTCGCCGCAAAGTAGAGCTGGTTTGTCTCTGGTAGTAGCCGACAAATGAGCGCATCGAAAGGGTTTCCCGGTGTGTAGCCGCCGATCACGCAGCTCTTGGCCTTTGTGTGATTCTGTACTGACCCATGCGCCTACTTCGTTTGCCCGGCTCGTAGAGCGATATGCTTACGTTTGGCGACGACTCCTTCAAACCCGAGTTGTTTAGCAATGCGAGGCAACTCTGCGGAATCGGCTTCAAAGCTCTCCGACATCTGGATAGATTCGCCAAGCGAAGCAACCACCTGAGCAGAGTAGCTCGCGACGCTTCGATAATTCCAAACCGAGCAGGGTGCTGCGTCCCCGGTAAATCAAAAGATCAAAAGCGTAGAAACGGATCGTGTTTGCCCGTGATCGATGCTGGAGCAAGTTGAAGGACATGCACGGCCTTGACCATCCAGCGCGACAGCTTCACCATCGATGAGTGTATCGCTGGGAAGGTCGGCGCACGCTACGGGCGACGCCCGGAAAATCCTCGGTGAAGAAGATTTTCGCGCCGCGACCAGAGCCGAACGCCCGCGCGAATCTTTTCCGGCGAGACAGCGGTAACCGTCCAACTTGATTTCGCACATCCACTCATTACTATTTTGCGGCAGTTTCGCCACCGCGTCTCGCAGCGCATCGGCTCGATGAATTTTACTGACGCGCGCGGCAGTGACTCGAGATTCAAATCCTTGCCTACCTCAATTCGAAGAACCACGCTTCGGATCGGCTCTATTGCTATGCCAGACGGCATCACGCGTCCTGCGCGATTTTTCCATGGGACGATCGGTCAAGGCTGAAGAATCTTTTCTTCCTTCTGAGACAGCCTCTCCATTCCCTGTGCCGCCTTTGATACCAAAACACCAGGCGTTGCCTTTTTCATCACGATTATGACTCTTGACGAGAATCCATTCTCCTTTGATGGTTTTTGCCGTTGAGAAATACGTGAAGCTTTCGCCTTGCCAATAATTCCCGTCCATCAGCTCGTAGGTGCCGATGTCCCCCAGACCATCACCGTGCCGCCGCCGTCATTCTCCCGGGGAATCAAGCCTTCGAATTTGGCATATTCCGATCGTGATCTTCCGGTCGCCATCGCGAGCCGGCGCTCCGTTGAGGGATCATACGGCGGTCCTTTGGGCCCGCCCACGACTTGGAGGGTGCCGTCCATTTCAAGACGGAATGTCGCAGTGAAGGCGACTGGCCGCGTGTTTCTGAATGACGAATAGTTTTTCGACTTCCTGGATGGCTCGATTTCGGCATCGAGGGAGGCGGTTCGGCAGTCTTCGTGAAGTCGCGCTTTGCGGCGGTAGGTGTCAACGCGGGTCGGCTCGGGAGCGCATAGACGAGGGTTTTCTTGTCGGACATGTAGGCTCCAAAAATGGCTGCGGAAGTGTTTAGCTTGAGCGTCGGTACCGGAGCGAACGGGTCGCCATGTCTTTTTCACTTCCCGGAGAGGCGGCATCCGAGCTCGAAAAAAAGCGCTCTTGCGTCCCTTTCTTGCAGCGCCTTGCGCACATTGCCCAGCTCACCGGCATGGCGACAAACGGTCCGTTTGCATTGGCCCGTAAGGAGTAAACAGCGACGGTGGATTTATGTTCTGAGTTTTGACTCCAATCGACAAGCACTTTTCCTTTGCGTTTGTGCTTCGGCATTTCTGTGAGACGATCAGATCGGGATGTTCGCGCTCGAGTAGCTGGGCGATGCTTTTGGCAAATGGCTGGCTCGCTTCGTAGCTGATCTTGGTATTCAGCGGCACATGCAAAATGAAGAAGCCCTTTAGAGCCGGAAACTTTCACAAATGACTTTGAGGTTGAGCCGGTCCAGTAAATCTTTGACTAAGAACGCGTACTTCGCAGGATTTTAAAAATATCCGCCCCATCTCCAGGATCAAGGTCAAAAACAACCATCGTCGGTCGTTCGATGTGCGGCGCTTTCGCGAGAAACGGATGGAGCTCCAGATTTGCCAGGTTGGCGCACCAAATGAGGCTCGGCAGATCGTTGATCAGAATATATTGACGACCGAGTTTTCGTGTGGGTGTGCGGGATCGGGAATTTTTATCCAGGGGGCGTAAACGACGGTGCATTTTTTCAGCTAAAAATGCTGACCGTCGACTCCGTCGGGATATCGTTTCAGGTGATCGGCCGATCTTTGAGATGAGGCAAAAGATAGCGCGATATGGAAGTGTAAGTCGATGACCTGGCCTTGTGGTAAAGCCGGTCTTTGGATACATGATTTTATCGAGATTGAGAGGGCGAGACTTTTACCGCCGATTTTCACCGCTGCCGATGCCATCGCAACTTTATATAATTTTCCAGCACGCTGATGATCTAGTACAAGATTGGAGGTGGCGGGTTGGCAATGCTAGACCTAGATGCCAGCCAGAGCTGAGACAGCTTGATTTAGAACGGCTTTGATTGTTTACTACTCGAGTATGAACTTACATTGACCTGACACCAGAGCAACTTCAAACGTGCTGCCTCTGATCCATGGAACAGGTCGAGGATCTGAACAAAAAGCTGCGTGCTCTTTTGGGCGCGCCAGTTAGATCGAGAGCTGCGCCAAAGAGAAAGCGGACCGAAAGCGCTTCTGCGAAAAAGAAGATTGCAGCTTCTCAAAAGCACGATGGGCAAACCTTCGACGAGCGAAACCATCAAGCGGATTCCGTCAAGCCCGCTGCAAAGGCCAAGAAGAAGAATGGGTCCGGCAGCGAGAGCGAAGCTGTCCTGCCAAGTTGAAGGCTTACTGGGCGGCGAAAAAACCGGCAAGAAGTAAACCTGAGCAACTTGATGTCGTTGAAGTCGCTAAGTCCCATGTGAGAGTGTCGACTTCTGATGCTTTTGTTTGTCCGGCGTCTCTTGCCCTAAGCCACGCGGTTAGTCTATCCTGCTCGAACTTCACCATATCTGTAGTATCTTTAGTTCAATTTCTTAATTCGCACCACAAGCGACTGTCTCACCGCAGTCATCAATGCCGACCAAATAGACGGCGGAGAACCGCGCGCAATGCCCGCGTCGGTTGATCGCTGTTTCATTTGTGAGACTTGCAAAAACACCTGGACTAACTCTTGCGCGCTGATATGGTCGCCGAGTCTGCCGCTGCCTATGGAAGCGTTTAGTCTGCAGTACCAACTTCGCTGACTAATTTTCTGTACTTGGCTACCGTAAGTTAGCGCTTGATTTAGAGCGGCCTTACCTGTATGTATTGCAAGTATGAACCCACTTGACCTTACACCTGCCCAACTAAAACGAGCTGCCTCGATCAAGGAACAAATCGAGGGTCTGAACAAAAGACCTGCGCGCTATCCTTGTGTGCGCCAGCTACATCGGGAGCTGCCCCAAAGAAAACCGGGCCATGAGCGCCTCTGTTAAAAGAAGATTGCCGCTACGCAAAAAGCAAGATGGGCAAATCTGCGACGAGCCAAAACCAGTAACCTCTTCGGTAAAGCCCACTGCAAAGGCAAACGAAAAGACAATGAGTCCCGCGGCCAGAGCGAAGTTGTCCGCCAAATTGAAAGCTTTCTGGGCGGCGAAGAAAGCGGGCAAGTAACGTTGACGAATTTCTGGTTTACTAAGTGCGCACGACCGGCTTTGAGCGGTTCGAACCTCGATCCATAAGTTCTGATTTCATGTCTTGGGCGTGATAGTTGCCGCGGCTCAAATCATCTGCGCGCAAATTCCGAAACAAGTTTCTGCCAGCGATTCATTGCTTCATCGTATTGAGAAGTTGTGAAGCCCTCTTCGGGATACCATCGTTTGAATCCATAGTCCCTCACGGGGCTGCCGTGTTTAAATGTCTCGATTAGCATTTTCTGTCCTTCGGGACTGAGAGAAAAATCGATCAACAACAACGCGCCATAAGGATGTTGGGCGTGGGAGAAGAGCGCGATGCCACCGGAGATTGCGCGGCACCAGGTCCATGGGCGCCCACGCCACCGACGCGCCCTTGTCTACTGCATGACCAATATTGCTGTGAATAGCTGTAAACGATATTGGCACCTCTCCCGATACAATTAATTCATTGAAGCCGGGACCATTGAGCCCATGAACCACGACGTCCTGGTCTTTTAACTTCCTTACGAAAGCTTCGCCTTTCGATTTAATCATGCCGCCGACGAGGCGAGCGGCGACATCGTCGTTGCTGATCGACATTTTCCCTCTTAGCGCCGGCTTTACGCAGGTCGTCGAAGTTTTCGGGACGTCGGCTGCAGGCAGGATGTTCTTGTTGTAGCCGACGCCGATATAGGACTCGCGGTCAGCCGTCCAAAGCACTAGACCGCCGGGAGCTTTTTGTTTGGCGGGTTCGGGGTATTCGGACAGATACGGCGAGGTATACGGGTAAAGAAGTTGGCTATCGCGCAATACCATCAACGCCCGGCGGCGAAGTTTCAATGACGTCTCCGAGATAACGCTTCGACTGTGCTTCCGCTAGCACTCTGGAGGCTAACTGCGTGCCGCTGGCGCGATAGGTCTCGACTGTTACACACCAGGGTACTTAGCCTCGAAGATCTTAACAATCTCTTTGTTCGCAATCAGGCGACGTGTACCATAAAAACTTGCCCTCTTTCTTGGCGCCATCATAAAGCACGCGTCCACGATCAGCGCGCCGGTGTATTTAGCCAAATCAGCCAGAGTCGCGCGGCTTAGGACTCTGAGCCCATGCGCTTCCCAAAAGACTTGAGCGAGAAAAACATCGCGGTGAACAACGAACGTCGAACAGCATCAGCAATCCCCCAGGGAGCACTGTTGTACTTTACGTTTCTTAGCTACAGTAAGCGATGAAAGTCAATGTAAGAAATGCGTTCAAAGACCGCCTTTAGGTTGACGAAAGATCCGCTTGTTCGATATCGTCTAGGAGCAAGGATGCTGATACCTGTGCTCATCGTCGAGCATGAAATGATGAAGTCCATTTCTCTTGGTTCTACTAGTCGCCGCCTTCGTTGCTTTGCTTTTGTCGAGGATCGAACGCAGCAACTGAGAGACCTCATTGAAGCGGCCAAAAAGAACGTGAAGTAGTTTTTTATACGACGACGAATATAGAAGAAGCCGCCGCGATGAGTGGTCGCTTCGAGGCGAAGTATCCGTTCCTCGACGTCAACATCAACCGGGCGGAAGGCGAACGTATCGTCACCAGAGTCCTGCAAGAGACGCGCGCGAAGAAATCCCTTGTGGACGTGATGCAAACCCCGGCATTTTATCTCCACGCACTAAAAAGAGGGGAATTTTGGGCGAATACGCCTCGACGAGAAGATCGCTTTTACCCGCGCAATTTTAAAGAAGAGAAATCCTGGACCACGACTTACTACAACCCATATGTGGTTCTTTACAACACCAAGCTCATCTCAGCTCAAAACCTGCCGAAGCGGTACGAAGATCTGCTGAGTCCTTTCTGGAAAAATAAAATGATCTTGGAAAAGGACAAGATCGATTGGTTTACGGCGATGCTGGAGATTTTGGGAAGAGAAAAGGGCGTCAAATACATGAGAGAGCTGTCCAGGCAGAATCCGATGCTGCGGATCGGGCAGACCCTCATAACCCAGTTGGTTGCCGCCGGCGAAATAGCGCTGCAGATCAACGCCAACGCCGTGAGCGTCAACCGGCTAAAGCAAAAGGCGCACCGATCGATTGGGTTGCGCCAGGACCTCTGCCCGGGCTCATGGTCGGAGTTGGTCTTGATCTCTCAAGCGCCGCATCCCGCCGCGGCCAGACTGTTCATTGACTTTCTGCTGTCTAAAGAAGGGCAGCAACTGTATCAAAACGCCGGACGATTGGTCGCGAGGTCCGACCTGCCTCAAGATGAGAGCATAAAAGTGAGAGGAGCGCAGATTGTGCCCGTCGACCCTGCCTGGGCCGAAAACTTCGACGAAGACTCGAAGCTGTTGAAAGAGATTTTTCCAACTGAGAATCGAATAAGGTAGCCAGGTTGTCTCGTGGATCGACGAACATTATTTTGAACAAATGCGAGGGGCGCTAACAAAGCATAATAGTAAAGAGGTAATCATGCCGGAGCAAACGATCAAAGACAAAACTGCGATCGCCGGGATTGGCTGGACCGCGTTTTCGCGCAAATCCGGAGTCACGACGTTGACCCTCGCCGCCGAGGCGAGCCTCAAGGCGATCGCAGATGCGGGGCTGCAAGTCCAAGACATCGATGGGGTGGTTTCATTTTACCACCGGCAGCCGGAAGGCCAGATGGTGCGGGAGTTGGTTCGCGCGCTCGGACTAAAGAAATGCAACTTCGAATTCTACAGCGACGGCGGCGGCGGTTGGAACTGCGGCGCGGTGCTCTCCGGCGCGATGCTCGTGCATGCGGGGATCTGCAAAAACGTATTGGTTTTCAAGGCGCGTAATCGTTATAGCCAAGGCCGCGCCGCGCGCGCGAGCGGGCCAACGACGTCAAGGGCGACGCGCAGTTCACCACGCCTTTCGGCATCCACCATGCCGCCGCTTCTTTCGGTCCCATCGCCACGGCTCACATGGCGCGCTTACGGCACCACGACCTTGGACTTCGCCCATCTCGCCGTCACCGAGCGCAGTCACGCCGCACTCAACCAAAAGGCGATGATGCGCAAGCCCATCACCATCGAAGACCATCAAAACTCGCGCTGGATCATCTATCCGTTTCCGATTGCTCGATTGCTGCCAGGAAAGTGACGGCGGCGTCGCGCTGGTAATCACCTCGGCGGAACGGGCGCGCGATCTGAAGCATGCGCCGGTCTATATCATGTCGGGCATGGGTGGCCAGGGTCAGACAGCGGGTCTTTGGGAAACCAATGGCGTCAACGCCGCGCCGCTGCTTTATGAAGGAGCGGGCATCACTCCGAAGGATGTCAGCATCGCCGAGATCTACGATCCCTTCACCTTCATGTGCATGACGCATATCGAAGACTTCGGTCTAGTGAAGAAGGGAGAGATCGGCGGATGGGTCACGGCGGGCCACAATCGCCTCGACGGCGACCCTGCCGGTGAATACCCACGGCGGGCTCATGTCCGAGGCGCACATTCACGGGCTCAATCACGTGATCGAGGCGGTCCAGCAACTGCGCCCCCGAAGGGGTCGTCGATGACCTGTGCGACGGCGCGCATACCTATGACCGTTCCACTTGCCGCCAGGTGCGAAACCCGGAGATCGCGCTGGTATGCGGCGAGTGCGGCGAGAGCGCCATGCTGCTGAGGAGGGCGTAACGATGGCGGACTATACCAAGCCGCTACCGATACCGGATATCGACTCGCAGCCATTCTGGGACCGATGCAAAGCGCACGAGCTTTCGGCGCAGCGCTGCGACGACTGTGGAAAGTTTCGCTGGCCGCCCCAAGCCTTCTGCCCGCATTGCTATTCCTGGAAATTCGACTGGACGAAGCTCAGCGAAACCGGCACCGTTTATTCTTTCGTGGTCGTGCACTACGTGTCGATTCCTGCTTTCGAGGGCGACGTGCCGTACGTCGTAGCGCATATCACCCTCGACAGCACCGACGATCAGATAACGATGATTAGCAACGTGATCCAATGCCCGTGGCAGGAAGTGCGAGTCGGGATGCCCGTGCGGTTGGTCTTCGAAGATGTCACGTCGGAGGTGACTCTGCCGAAGTTCCGCTCCAATAGTAAAAGGTACTCAGCACTCCAGCTGCTGTCATGGAGGATCGAACCATGTCCGGCGCTCTCCAAGACTTACGTGTGATCGATTTTACCCACGCCGCTCGCCGGACCCTTCTGCGTAATGTTGCTTGGTCATCTAGGCGCCGACATTATCAAGGTCGAGCCGCCCAACGGCGATGAGTTTCGCCGGATATGGATGCAACCCGGCGCCACCACGGATGCCTACGAGTCCTTGTGGATAAACGTCAACAAGAAAAGCATCGTCCTTAATCTAAAGAATCAAAAAGGTGTGGAGATTGCGCGCCAGCTCATTGCGCGCGCCGATGTGCTCGTCGAGAACTACCAAAAAGGGGTGATGGAGCGATTCGGTTTGGACTACGACTCGGTCAAAGCGCTCAACCCGCGGCTGATCTACGCCTGCTCGCGCGGTTACGGCGAGTGGGGACCCTATGCGAACTACGGCAATACCGCAGCGAGCAACAACAGCATCGCCGGCTGGACCCATAGCGCGTGGAAGAACAACGGCGCGCCGGGAACCAAGACGCTCGGCATCGGCGACGAAGCCGCCGGTGTGAGCATTGCGCTTGGTATCCTCGCGGCTCTCCACGCGCGCGAGCGCACCGGCGAGGGCCAGAAGGTCGAGGTTTCGATGCAAGAAGCCGTCCTCGGTTTTATGACCAGCTCGATGCACGAGCATTTCACAGGCAATAGCGTCGGCAATCGGCCCATGAAAGTGGCCGACGGCTATTTTACTTTGCGGGTGCCGGAAATGAGCGATGCCGTTTGGGCGCAGACAGCTCCATCTGATCGGTGGAAACGATCTACTGCAAGATCCCCGCTTTACAACAGCGGCGGCGCGTCGGCAGCACCGCGCCGAACTGGAGCAGATAGTCCGAACCTGGGCAAGCGGAAAAACTCGCCAGGAAATTTGGGACGGATTGCGCGACCTGGATTATTTCGGCGCGCCTGTCCTGTCCATCGGCGAGGTGATGGAAGATCAGCATATCAAAGAGCGCCGCGCGTTTATTGAACGCGATCACCCGACCGCGGGACGCACTACATTACTTGCTCCCTGGATCCATCTATCCAAAACACCTACCAGCATCCACCATGATGCGCCCGCCATCGGCCAGCATACCGACGAGGTGCTCGGCGGTCTTGGGTTGACCACGGCGGACTTGGCGGATCTGCGGGCACAGGGTGTTGTTAAGTGAAACAGCGTCCCAGAAGATCCGAAGCGATTTATCGAAAAAACTGGAGCCACCCGCCGGAGTCGAACCGGCGACCTACTGATTACGAAAAACAGCCAAGGCCACAGCGAACCTGTCTAAACTTGAAAAAGATCAAAAAAACAAGTCTAATGACATCCAAGCGACAAAAGACTCTTTTCCAGGTCTGCAGCGCATTATGGCTCCGGTACGCGATGCGGACCGTCAGCAAGCTTGGAGTCAAATTAAACAAGAGTTCAGCAGATTTGGTGACGCGAACGGCTTCGAGGCGCCCGGCGAGGTGCTAATGGCTCCATAGAAAAGGTGGTTTAAAAATCCTATCCGTCTTTCGCGCGATTTCTCGCTTCTATGTCATTCGGCCAACAAAGCAATACGAAAGCCTGACCTCGATCTTCTCCATACAGGTCAACGGAAATGTATTACGACTATCTACAATCCGATCGTCACCCCAGAGTTGCAATGCAAGGCCCAGGTTCCACTTGTGAGTACCCTTGGTTTGCACCTGGCGCTCCGCCGGTTTGTGCTTGGAGCTGGGCGGCTCAGACTACAAAAGGACTTCCCCACCCTGGTACGAGCGTTTGCTCAGGCGCGTGCCGTGCGTGAGATGCGCTTGATGATCCTCGGCGGCAGACAAGACGAGCGAAAGGGAAGCCAGTCTAAGCTCCATTGCTGACGCTTGCTCGCCAACTCGGCGTCACGGATGATATAGCATTGCCGGGATTCGTGGAGAATCCCTTCGCTTACATGGCGCGTGCTTCGGTCTTTGTTCTCTCTTCGGCCTGGGAGGGATTTGTGTAATGTGATCGCCGAGGCTTTGGCCTGTGGCTGTCCGGTAGTAAGCACGGATTGTCCAAGCGGCCCGGCAGAAATTTTGGAGCACGGCAGTACTGGGCCGCTCGCGCCGGTGGGTGACGACGTATCCCCTGCCGACGCGATATTTGCGGTGCTGAGTACACCTCCGGACCGGGACCGACTACGGGCTCGCTCTGCGATGTTTTCGGCTGATTGTGCGGCTGAACAATATCTGCGGGTGTATGCTCGGTCCAGCTGTCAGTTGATAACCTTCCCGACCGATCCGCCGCTGTTTTGAGGGCAAGCTCCTCGCTGTCGAGGATTTTTAATGATTGGAGCGGCCGATGGGGATCGAACCCACGAGGTCCAGCTTGGGAATTTTGTTATAAATGAATGTTTTTCTTTGACTTATCCTCATCGTAGTAGTACTATAACGGACACCATAGTACTATACGACAAAGGAATCATTCGTTTGGCGACTGTTGATTTAGCTTCGATTCGCTAAAGCTAAAGATAGTTGGTCACCCCGACTACTACCAGCTAATGGACTCTCATCACGCAAACGGTAAAGGAACGATGGAAGCTGATCCGGTACAGAGCCACGGAACTCGCTCATCGATGCCGAGCTTGGCTGGGTTTTATGGGGTCCCGACATTTCGGATAACGAATACCGGCTATCGGTTTCCATCAGAACCCTGATCGGAAACGCTCGTTAAATGGAGAAGTTGTTCGTAAAGTCCTAATTTTTCGGTGAGGACTAACTAATGTTCCGCGCTTTAAGGTCGAACCGATAAGGAGGTAGCATTGCGCACAAGTGGTGAACACGGGACTGAATTGGAACCCACCCCCACTGAGAACACCGTAGCGTTTCGAGCCGCTGATTTTTCCACGCTATGCGAGGCTCTGGATTACGCAGCCCTGGGACAGACGGGATGCAATTTCTACGGGAGTCGGGGCGATTTGTCTGCCGTCCTGTCATATGCGCGATCTTCGAGAGCAGGCAGTATCCTTGGCGCGAAAGCTTTTGAGCTTAAGACTCGACCGGGGCGCTCGAGTAGCAATCATTGCAGAGACGGATCCAAATTTCCACCGCATGTTTTTCGCTTGCCAGTATGCCGGTCTCGTGCCAGTGCCGGTTTCGGCGTCGGCCTTCATGAGTGGCCGACAGGCTTATGTCGCGCAACTCAAGGCGCTTCTGCGCGGTTGCCGGGCGTCCGTGGCGATGGCGCCGTCTGAGTTTTATCCCTTTTTGGCCGAGGCCGCCGAGGAGTTGAATATTCCCCATGTCGGCACGCTGGAAGCCTTCGAGCGACTGCCTGACTCCCAAGAGAGTCTGCGCCCGTCGGAGCCGCATGAGGTCGCCTATCTTCAATACACTTCCGGAAGCACGCTATTTCCCCGGGGAGTAATTATTACCCAAAAGGCTGTCCTCGCCAATCTGAATGAAATCATAATTCATGGCCTCAAACTCCGCCCCGGCGACCGCGCCGTCTCCTGGCTGCCTTTTTATCACGATATGGGGCTTGTGGGATTCGTGCTCGGGCCGATGGTGTCGCAGATCTCCGTGGATTATTTAAAAACCTGGATGTTTGCCATGCGACCACTGTTGTGGTTGTCCTTGATGACACGCACCAAAGCCACCATTTCCTTTAGCCCGTCCTTCGGTTATCAATTGTGCGTGAAGCGTCTCAGGCGGGATGTCGCCAGCACTTTCGATCTCGGCGCGTGGCGGGTCGCCGGAGTAGGGGCCGAAACGATCCAGTCAGCCGCCTTGGCGGAGTTTGCCGAAGTTCTGGAGCCAAGCGGGTTTAAGCCAAGTGCATTTATGGCCTGCTACGGAATGGCAGAGGCCTCGCTCGCCGTAAGTTTCGCACCCCTCCACCAAGGCATTACCGTTGATCGAGTTGACCCGGCTGCGTTATCCGAGCGTGGAATAGCTTTGGCCCTGAATGGGCGTGACCCAGGCTCCGAAGGCGAAGTATCGAATACAAGGCCGTTTGTAATTTGCGGCGTCCCTCTGCCGGGAATTCAAGTCGAAATTCGTGACGAGCAAGGCAGAGTTCTGCCGGATCGCCACGCCGGCGTAATTTTTGCGAGGCGCCAATATTATGTCCGGGTACTTCGACAATCCCGAGAAAACTCGTGAGGTCTTGTCCTCGGACGGATGGTTTGACACCCAAGACATTGGCTATCTCGCCGAAGGTCGGGTTGTGATCATTGGCCGGAAGAAAGATGTCATCATTATCAATGGCCGAAAAATCTGGGCTCAAGATTTGGAGCATCTCGCTGAGGAATTGCCCGAGGTGAGAACGGGCGACGCGTGTGCGTTTTCGGTACTGAACCCTAATGGGATTGAGATGGCGGCCATGGTCGTGCAGTGGCGCGAGGGGAATTCTACCAGGCAAGGAGAATTTGCCCATCGCTTGCAGGGGCTGATCGGCGAGCGCTTCGGGATAGACTGTTTCATTGAGATCGTTCCTCCGCACACCCTGCCGCGTACGTCCTCCGGAAAGCTCTCCCGCTCAAAGGCACGGGAAGAATTTCTGAGCCGGCATGGTCCGGCTATTCTGCAACGGAAATGGGTGAAGCGAAGCGCGTCCGACCGAGGCTCGGCCAGAAAAATCAAATCCATGCGCGGCGTCATCGCGTTGACGGGGGCGACCGGATTCATCGGTAGCGCGATAGCTCGAAAACTCGTAAAGAAGGGTGGCGCGTACGCGCGCTCATCCGCGCGCCATTGCGGCGGGCGCGCCTCGAGGGAATCTCGATTCAGTGGGTTCACGGCACGCTCGAAGATATTGAGCACCTCGACAGCCTGGTGGGCGATGCGGATGCCGTGGTCCACTGCGCAGGGGCGGTGCGCGGCATCACCGACGCCGATTTTTACCCTGTGAATGTTGAGGCGGTGTCACGGCTGGCGCAAATTGCCGCGCTCAGGAGCCCGGCTCCCCGGTTCCTTTTAATTTCATCTTTGGCGGCTCGCGAACCAAATTTGTCGGCCTATGCGGCCAGCAAGCGGATGGGGAGATCGCCCTATCCCAAATGGCCGGCGCTTTCGCGTGGACCGTGCTTCGCCCGCCAGCTGTCTATGGCCCCGGGGACCGTGCGATGCTTCCCTTGTTCCGCCTTATGCAGCGCGGGATCGCCCCGTTGCTGGGCCGAAATGACGCCAGATTCTCTCTGCTCTATGTCGAAGACCTGGCGGAGGCGGTGATAAAATGGCTGGTCAGCGAGAGCCGGGAGAGCCGCGTGTTCGAGTTGGATGACGGACACCCAGGGGGATATAGTTGGTGCGAGGTCGCGGAAACGTTCGAGCGGCTTCGCGGAAAACCGGCGTTTCGTTTCCACGTGTCCGAGCTGCCCATGAATGTCGCCGCGAAGCTTAATCAAATCGCCGCATCGGTAATAGGATATGCACCAATGTTTACCCCAGGGAAAGTGCGGGAGATCAGGCATCCCGACTGGGTGTGTGATAACTCCCTGTTTTGCCAGGCGGCCAATTGGAAGCCCAGGGTGTGTCTAGAAGAAGGCCTGCGGGCGACTCTTGGCCCCATAGCAGGTGGTGTAACCAGCCGGCAAGCTTTACAAGACGGGCGCATCCGTGATAAAAAGTGACGCGGTGGTGGCGCCGAGGAAGTACGGCAGGTCAAGATGCCCGCGGATAAACGGATCACCTTCGCGGCCTCCCGCACTATGAGCCACTACGAGTCGATACTTTCCCAACTCTACGAGATTTTAGGGCCGTATACGCCGGACGGGCACAGCCTTTCCGAAGACACGGAATTCACATCCGATCTAAGCCTCGATTCGATGAAGGTCATGCAGCTCCTGCTCGAGACCGAAGAACGGTTCGACGTTTCCATTCCCTTAAACATCATCCCAGACGTGCGGACCGTCGGGCATTTCGCCCGCTGCGTCCAGCAGCTCGTTGACCGAGGGTAATGGCCCTCCTTGACAAATTCCGTCAACTTGCCGACGCCCATGAGGCGCTGACGCGATTGGGCGAGGACCCTTTCCGGGCGACGATTGAACGGATCCTGTCGCCAACGGAGGCTATTGTGAACGGCCGTCCAATGATCCTCGCGGGAACGAACAACTATCTTGGTCTCACCTTGGATACTCAGTGTATAGAAGCGGCGGTCCGAGCCGTGCGAGAAGAAGGAACGGGAACTACCGGATCCAGAATGGCTAACGGCAGCTATAGCGGGCACGTTGCGTTAGAGAAGGATCTGGCGGACTTTTATGGGCGCCGGTGGTGTCTCGTGTTCTCAACCGGGTACATTGCCAATCTGGGCCTTATTTCGGCGCTCACCGGGCCGGGAGATGTGATCCTTATCGATGCCGATTGCCATGCAAGCATTTATGACGGCTGCCGGATGAGCGGGGCAGAAGTCATTCGGTTCCGCCACAACGATGTCGGTGATCTCGACAAGCGCCTGAGACGTTTTGGGGAGCGTCGTGCCAACGCGCTGATCGTCGTGGAAGGCATCTATAGCACGCTGGGAGATCGAGCGCCGCTGGCGGAAGTCGCGGCGGTAAAACAGGAGCATGGCGCTTGTTTGCTTGTAGACGAAGCCCATTCGCTTGGAGTGCTGGGGGAACGGGGTCGCGGACTTTCGGAGGAGAGCGATGTCGAAAGCAGCGTCGATTTTATCGTCGGCACGTTCAGCAAAAGCCTGGGAGCCACCGGCGGATTTTGTGTCTCGGATCATCCCGAGGCGGAGCTGATCCGATATGGGAGCCGCCCGTATATTTTTACTGCATCTCCCTGCCCGGCGGTCATCGCGTCGACCAGAGCCGCTTTAAACAAGCTCGAATCGAGCCTGAACTCCGTGTCCTGCTGTGGAACAATGCGCGGCAATTGTATCAGTCATTGCAGGAGATGGGATTCAGACTGGGTCCCGAGGTTAGTCCGATTGTCGCGGTCCGGTTCGAGCAGCGCGAAGAAGCGATTGGCTTGTGGAACGCCCTCCTGGATCAAGGAGTATATGTCAACATGATTTTGCCGCCGGCGGCCCCCGACGGCGGCAGCCTGCTTCGGTGTAGCGCGACTGCGGCGCACACGCCGGACCAGATCGATCGAATCTGCAAAGCGTTTGCTACCGCCAGGGCATTAACTTGAGCTGACTACCCAGCCGCGATGGCCATGATGACTTACCGGACATCAGGGTTCGAATCTGCGATGTTCTCTTCGGACGACATGCGGCAGGATATTAAAGAAGCATGCGGTTTTTGATTACCATTGCCCGGATGTATCCTGGACGGAGCGCGCTCACGCTGGTCTCGCTGTTATTTGCCAGCGTCGCAGAGGGCTCAGCCTGCTCTTGCTACTTCCATCGCTCAACCTGCTGACCAGCGACTCCGCTCAAGGTCCCGGCAATGGATTATCGGGGCTGGGACACATGCTGACGGAAGCGCTCTCGGCAATTGGCGTAACGCCGACAGTCGGCGCTTTGCTGGTCGTCATGGTCATCTGTCTTGCGCTCAACGCGGTATTTTTGCTCCTGGCGAACGCCCAGGTCGGCTACACCGTTGCCCATGTCGCGACCGACTTGCAACTCTCCCTGCTTCGCTCCCTCCTGGCTGCCCGGTGGGAGTTCTACGTGCGCCAACCTGTGGGCAGCCTGACCAATGCCATCGGAACCGAAGCGCTCCGGGCGTCACAGGCGTATCTTCAAGGCGCCAGGACTCTGGTAGTTCTCATTCAAGCCATTGTCTTCGCGGGCGCGGCCTTTTTGTTACGTGGAAGGGCGCCCTGCTATCCCTCGCGGCAGGAGGGATGGTCCTCTTTGGGCTACGCTGGCTCGTCCGCATGACGCATCATGCCGGCATGCGCCAGACTCAACTGCTCAAGTCTCTCGTGACCCGTTTGACCGACAGCCTTCAATCGGTCAAACCTCTGAAAGCGATGGCCCGTGAAGAACTGGGTCGGCTCTCTTCTCGGATCAGAAAGTAAGCGCTTGAATCGCGCGCTGCGTCAGGATGTGATCAGCACGGAGGCTCTGAGCGCGGCTCAGGATCTCACGATGGGGCTGATCATCAGTCTCCGGTTTGTACGTGGCCCTGATTCAGTGGAAGCTGCCGTTCAACGCCGTGCTCGTCATGATTCTGGTCCTTGCGCGCTCGCTTGCATCTCTGGGAAAGACCCAGCGGCAGTATCAAAAGATGAAGTCCTTTGAGAGCGCCTTCTGGTCGTTGCAGGCCATCATTGAGGACACCAGCCGCGCCCGCGAAACGAATCCTGAAGGCACCTCTCCCCCGCCTTGAGAAGTCGGTTCGCCTGAACAATGTCAGTTTCGGCTATGGAAAAATATCTGTGCTTCGGAATGCGTCGCTGACCGTCCCGGCGGGTTCATTCACTGCCATCATGGGGCCGTCGGGAGCAGGGAAAACCACGATCGCCGATCTGATTATCGGCCTGCTCCGTCCACAGCAAGGCGAAATTCTGATTGACAATGTGCCATTGGAGCAGGTTGACCTCAGGCAGTGGCGCCGGATGATCGGCTACGTGCCGCAGGAATCTTTCCTGCTGCACGAAACGGTCCTGTGGAACGTAACGCTTGGCGATCCGGAGGTGAACGAGGCCGACGTCGAGGCTGCGCTACGCGCCGCCGGGGCATGGGAATTCGTGGCCGAACTGCCACAGCAGATACACAGCTCGGTCGCGGAGCGTGGTACGGCGCTCTCAGGCGGCCAGCGACAGCGTATCGCTATCGCGAGGGCCTTGGCGCGCCGTCCCAAGCTGCTGATCCTCGATGAGGTCACAAGCTCGCTCGACCCGCAGACCGAGGCGGCAATTTGCCGAACGTTGCAAGGCCTTCGAGGTGGGCTGACCATGTTGGCCATCTCGCACCAGCCCGCCGTGGTCGAAGCCGCCGATAGAATTTACCGGATACAGAGCGGCGAGGTTATCTTAGTCCGCGATGGCCGTGATTTGGATCTCGTCTCCGGCCAGTTACAGGATGAGCCCGAAGGTTGCCTGGCGATGAGGTAAAGAAATCTCGAATATCGACATCCGAAACAAACCGTCAAAACTCAAATGCTGAAATCAGGAGGAATGAGGTCGGGTGTCGAGGGAAAGCCCTCCCCACTCGTCCTCGACTCTCGACACTTTGTCGTTTTGGTCATTTGAATTTGTTTCGAATTTCGGATTTCGAGCTTCGATTTAAATTCCGGGATTGTATTTTTCCTCATGGTTTGTTACCAAAGAAAAGTTTTCACCATACCCTTGAAGAAGACCGGGAAGCGAAGTGAATATTGCCGTGAGCGTTGGCGACGCGCTCGGTCCGCCGAGCGAAACCCCTCCGCGGGTGCGGGTTTGGGTGCTCCTCGGCGACGGCGCCGGCGACAACGCGCAACTATTACGGCTCGCCGAAGCCCTAGGCTGGCCCTTCGAAGCGAAGCGCATTCGCTACAACCGGCTCAATCGGTGCCCGAACCTGCTGCTAGGTGCCTCGAAGCTCACCGTGGATACTCAGCGCTCCGATCCATTGGCGCCACCGTGGCCGGACCTGGTGATCGGCGCCTCGCGCCGCGCCGCGCCGCTGGCGCGCTGGATCAAGAAGCAATCGGGCGGGCGCAGCCGGTTGGTGCACCTGCTGCACGCTCAGGCGCCCTTGCATTATTTCGATTTGGTGGTGACCACGCCGCAATACCGCCTGCCTGAGCGGTCCAACGTGTTGCACAACCTGTTGCCCTTGAACGCCGCCCAGCCGGAAGTTCTGGAATCGTCCGTGGCGCAATGGCGCCGGCGGCTGGAGCATCTGCCGCGACCTTGGATCGCGGTGCTGGTAGGAGGCAATAGCTCCAGCTACCGACTGGACCCGTCCACGGCGAGACAGCTCGGGCAGTTCACCTGCCGCACGGCGCGTGAAACCGGCGGGAGCCTTCTTATCAGCAGCAGCCCGCGCACGCCGCCGGATGCCGCTGATGCGCTGTTGGCGGCCGTACAAGGCCCTGCCTACGTCTACCGGTGGCAGCCCACGAACAAGGACGAAAATGCGTATCTGGCTTATCTCGCGCTCGCCGACCGCTTCATCGTCACCGCCGATAGCGCGTCGATGCTCGCGGAAGCCTGCTCCACCGGTCGTCCGGTTGAGTTGTTCGATTGGACGCCCCGCAGACAACCGAAGCGGCTGCTTCGGGCGTTTCCTGGATCACAACGGCTTGAAGAGGCATTAATCTACTGGGGCATCATCAAACCGAAACGCGATTTTCAGGCGCTCCATCGCGAATTGATGAAACGTGGACTGCTGTGCTCTCCCGGTCAGAAGGAATCGCTGCAACCCGCAAAGCCGGATGATCTTGCGCGCACGGTGACCAGAATACGTCGGCTCATGGGCGAAGGGGGAGCGAGCGGGCGAATTCCTTTTACACGTTCTTGTCACCGTCAACAGACCCTGATTCATGAGTTACCTCGATTACGAAAAGCTCGAAACCATCGACCCGGCGCAGTTCCAGCAAGCCAAACCCTATCCATGGCTCAACCCCGTTGGAATACTGACCGAAAGCGGCTACCAGCGGCTGTTGGCGAACCTGCCCGATATCTCCCTGTTCGAGCCGATGTTCGGCATCAAGCGCTCTCATGGCCAGCGGCCGCATCGACCGCTATGTTCTTGAGTACCGTGATAAGCTTGACCTGCAGCCGTGCTGGCGCGAGTTCGTCGCCGAACTTCGGGGCGAGCGTTACGGCCGGTTCCTGCGGCGCCTGTTCGGCCGAGGCGGAATCCAGCTCAACTTTCACTGGCATTACGCGCCGCAGGGTTGTTCCGTCTCGCCCCACTGCGACGCCAAACGAAAACTCGGCTCCCACATCTTCTATTTCAACACGGCCGAGGACTGGGACCCGGCGTGGGGCGGCGAAACCTTGATCTTGGACGACGGCGGACGCTTCAACCATAGGTCCGCGCCAGACTTCGAAGCATTCGAACGAATTATCACCAGCGAAACCCTGGGCAATCATAGCCTACTCTTCCATCGCCAGGGCAACTCCTGGCACGGCGTGCGCGAAATCCGCTGCCCGCAAGGGCGGTACCGCAAGATCTTTATCGTAGTCGTCAACGACCGGCTGCGGGTAATGATGCAGCGCGCTCGAGCATACCTGAAAGGCAAGGAGTTTCGTGACTACTAACAGGACGCCAGCGCTTAGGGCTAGAGTTTGGCAATTGCACTGCGCCACAATTGCATCGGATCATCACCGCGCTTTGCCGCGAGGCGGGCGCCGCGCAAGAGATCGCGGAGCGCAGTAAAAAATCCCGGACAGCAGGTCCTACGGTAGGGCGAGTTCTCGGGAAGCGCGTTCATGAGACGCCGATGGGCCGCTCCCAGGGCGTGATAGGGTAGTGAAGGGAAGAGATGATGCAGGCCATGATAGCGCAACCCCACCGGGAAGAGCAGCAGCGTAACTAAGGAGCTACGAACGATGTTAACGGATTCCTCAACTTGCTCTGCAAAAGTCATTTCGCCTCCCATATTCGCGTACCGGTGCGCCGCCAGGTTCCGAATCCAATTCGAGACCGAGCGAATAAGTCGACAAGCAATAGAAGAGTCCGACCATCGTCCATGGTAAGGAATCCCTTTAGAACCAAAATAAGAATCACGGCCAACCACAGGAAGGAGACTCCGTCCAGTGAAATCCAGAGACGGTGAGGTTCCGTAGGCGGGATAGCGCGGCGGTAGTATGGGTTGATCGCATAAGAAGACCACCGCTCGAGCAGCCATCGCCTGAGGCAGGGATGGAGAAAGACAGCGGTACCAGGACGAGGAAGCGGACGATTGCCAAGAGAGGCAGAACGGGGACCTGCGCAAAATACAACACAGTTTCTCGGGTAGGCGCCGATGCCAGGGGCAGATATTCTCCATCAGCCGGAGTCCCGTGCTTGCGCGGGTTGTGGTGATCAAGATGATTGCTGTAAAGAAGTGAATGCATGAGCAAAGGCACCCCGCAAACAACATTCCAGGCAACGCGAAAGCCTACCATGGTCCGCCCCGACATGTGAACAATCTCGTGGATGAAGGTCCCCACCCGGAAAAGGGCAGCTCCGGACACTAAAAATGTGGTGATTTGAATCAGCGAAAAGGGCGGCGCCATGATATATATAGCAGCAAACCCGTAGGCGACGGATACCGTGATCAAGAAGTCAGTCCAGTAAAGCGAGGGCTTGGGTGCGAAAAGATCCTGAACAAGCTCCTTCGTCTCCCGGAGTGAAAAAGTCCCCGACGCCGGCTGAGTGGCAGTCGATCGGCCACGTTTAAGATTCGTGGCTGAATTCACCTGACGTTATTTCCTAGATCCATTGAATTCAGAATGTTCAAACGTTTGCGCTTCAGACTAAAATATCACGCTGCACGCCTTAAAAAACCAAAGCAGAAATATAGGAACAGGTGGTTATGAGTACTACATTCATGCGTTCATAGTCAAAGTCGGGAACCGACGGATAACCCGCTATTAAGCTGCGCTTCATCACAGCCGCCGATACAGCCAAACCGCGATTCCGAGCATCACTGCCACAGGGCTCAGAGTTATCAGCGGCGCAGGTAGATGAACCAGGGATCCAAGCTGGATCGTAAGCTGACTGCCGGCATGAAAAGTGGCGCCGATTAAGCCTCCGTGCAGCATGCGCTTACCAGCGCTTACCTGGCGAATCGGGCCGAGCACGTACGGAATGGCCAGAATCACCATCGCCATCGTCGACAGCGGCATGCTGATAGATTGCCAGAGTGTAAGTTCAGGACGTTCGGCGGCAAGACCGGCCCGCTTGAGATATTGTACGTATCCGTACAACTCCGAAGGCGAAAGCATCTCCACCGGCAGCATGATTTTAGTGATTTGGTCCGGCGTAAACGGGGAGTCCCACGGTAACTGGGCAAAATGCTCAGTAAAGGTCTTGTTTTCCGTAATGATTTGCTGACGCACGTCGTGAAGCACCCACCGCTTTGAATCCTGAACAACGGCCTCCCTCGCCCACGCCACGAAACGAAGCCCTCCGTTGTCGTCGAACTGATAAATTTCGATTTCGGAAGGGATTCGACCATGAAGCACGCGGCGTACATGCACCACACGTTGGCCATTGCGCGACCAGAATCCCCGCCGGGTGCTCGTGGATTCGATGCCGGAAATCGCCTGAGTGCGGCGCTCAAAAGCCAGTTGGTCCAACTTCGGAGCCACGAACTCCTGCAAGCCTATAACCGCGAGCATCACCAGAAGCCCGGTTTTCAGCACCGACCAAGCAATGCGCGCCCGGAGACGCGCCAGGGCCTGCATGGCGATAAGCTCCTCGCCGGCCGCTAATTCTCCCAACCCGACGATCGCTCCCAAGAGCGCCATCGCTGGTGACAGCTCCACCATCCATCCCGGCAACGTCAACAGGACATACAACGCCGCATCGGAAGTCGCGTACGTCCCCTTGCCCACGCTATCCAGTTCGTGTACGAGTGCGATCAGGCTGAACCCGGAGGCGAGGATCACCATGATCAGTGCGTAGCCTCTAAAACCCTTCTCGCGATGTATCGATCAAGTAAACGCATGATTGTAGCTAGCCCCGAGATACGCGTCGTTGTGGCCCTTTGCTGCGCTGGCCCCGGCCAGTTCCAAATCAGTCCGACAATCAGGAGCGCCAGCAGGAGATTCGGCCACCAGAGACCCGGGATCGACTTCACGACGCCTTGTTCCACCCAGGTTTTGGCGATCAGCTGCAGGTTGTAAAACACCGCATAGCACAGAGCCGACATGAACAACTTGGCGTATTTGCCTTCGCGCGGCCTTGCGCGGCTGAGCGGAAAGCCGAGCAGCCCCATGAGAAACGCGAAGACCGGCGTTGATAGCCGCCATTGCAGCTCTGCGATATCGGGGGACGCGAGCGAACGCGCCAACTCGCCAGGTGGGCGCCGCTTTGCGTTTATAGCCGATCGGGGCATCATCGGGATTGTCCAGCTTGACAACAAGCTCCGGGCTGACCGTCTGCGACATGCCATCCTGACTCGGTGAAAGGTCGTAGGTGCGCGCCCGAATACACACTAAAAATCCCGCGGCCCGCGCGTCGTCCGCCGGCTGATGAAAGGCTTCGTCCGCCGACACGATGGTTACAGTGTCGTCCGAAATCGGTTTGAATAAAGACCTGCTGCATACGGCCGGAGTCCGGATCAATACCTTGAAAAACAGCACACGATTTCCGGACGGGTTTTCATAGAAATGCCCCGGTTTCAAATCGGCGAAGTTGAACTCGGCGACGGCTTGATGCTCAAGCAAATAGCGCAAACCGTTTGCCCAAGGACGCACGTACAACGTAAGGCAAGCCACAAGAAGCGCGACCAGCAGCGATACCACAGCCACGACGCGAAAAATCCGCATGGGAGTTATGCCGCAGGCAAAAACGCCGTCATTTCGGAATCGGTATAGAGCCGGCTCAGACCGACGACAACCGAGATGTGGAAGCCGATAGGCAGGAGGATCTCCAAGGCCATGGCCAACCCGAGCAGGAGAAGCGGGAGGACAGCATCGGCCGGCAGCAAACCGCTGGCAACCCGGTCCAAGTAACGGATGGCCGAAAAGTTGGCGTAGAGAAATAAGAGAGCGGGGCAGAAAATCAGCAGGGGTTTGGATATATCTCCCGCGATGTATCGGTCGAGGGTCGATATGAAAGTACTGAGGAACGTCGGGCTGGGTTTTGGGCGTGCTGACTTTCCATAGTCCCGTGATCTTGGCTTCGCCGCTCCGCAATGTCGCTTGGTACGTTCCAGTAATTCAATCACGGTGATCGGTGCACAGAAATGCTATTCTATCCTGCTTGCTTTCGATGCGATTGCGCGCACGGGTATAGCCGAATATAACGCTAGCGTCCGGCCTTGCGCAATCGTGGCTCAAGCCGGTGGCAGCGTTGCTCCAAAACGTCCGCTGAAAAGAGAATTACTATCCGCTGTCGCCGGCACCTGTTTTCTAGCGTCAACAGTTATTTTTCTTGATTCCGTCGCGGTTTTCTCTTATTACCTAGAGATCTTGATCCACCCTATCGCGACACCTGCCACACAGAGGCAAGGGAAGTGCTTATGCCAAATGGAGTAACACGATGGCGATCAGTCTAAGCTCGTTATGAAAGCGATAGTCCTGAACGCAGGCTATGGGAGTCGTTTGCGACCCACCACCGACGAGCTTCCCAAATGCCTTCTGCCGGTAGACGCAGACCATCCGGTGCTTGAGGTGCAATTGCGTACCCTCGCGCGATGTGGGATTCGACACGTCACTATCATGGTTGGCTACGGGGCCGAGAAGATTGAACACTTTCTTACCACGTACCCCATCACGTCTCTGACAGTTCAAACTCGCTATAATCCTTTCTTTGCTACGACGAATACGGCCGTGACCTGCTGGCTGGCAATTCGCGACATGACCGAGGATTTTGTTCTGGTCAATGGTGATACGCTCTTTGACGCGAGAAATTTTACGTCGGGTATTGGCCGCGCCGGAGGCCCACTCGTCATGGCGATCGATCAAAAAGCCAGTTACGACGCTGACGATATGAAAGTTATGCTCACCACCAGTGGACGACTCAAAGCGGTCGGAAAATCTCTTCCAGACTCGAAAATCGACGGCGAATCAATCGGCCTAATGGCATTTCGCGCTGAGGGCGTCGCTGCTTTTCGTTCCGCGCTCGAGACGGCGGTCCGGGAGCCTGAGACTTTGCGCTTATGGTATCACGATGTCATCAGCCTGATGGCCTCTACACTGCCGGTGAACACCGTTCTCATCAAAGGCCTGTGGTGGAGAGAAATTGATACTCCGCAGGACCTCGCGGAAGTTCGTGCCTCGTTTGCTCGCCGAGAGTTGACCGCTGGGTTCCGTGACTCGCCCGGGATCAATACTGTTCTGCTCAAAGTTTGAGCGTGCTCTACGCTCGCGCGAGTCAATTTCAAAATTCGAGCTTTGCCTTGCCGCTTGACACCATGAGCTTTGAATTCATGCTCTCACGTTGCTCCAGCGCGATTGCCGGCGCTCTGAGCGGCCGCTGCGCGATTCCCAAAGCCGCGCTGCGTTGGTTCGAGCTTCACTCCGAAGTGGATGTTTCGCCATATTAGAATTTCCAAGTGCGGCGGCATCAGCGGCAAGCTCGGCAACGTCTTCTGCTGTTGCCATCAGTCTGACCGGCGCTGGATTGTGTCAGCTTGAACCGCGCACCCCAACCGCCGAGCGCCGCTGCGCGGTGGGGGTCACGTGAAGCGGTGGAAGGTGATGCGCAACCTGATTGCCCATCTGGGATTGGTGCTGATGGGTGTGGTGATGGGTCTGTTGCTGGCCGGACTCGTCACGGAGGTTACCCTGCGCGTGACGGACGCCGTGCCCGAGGTGGAAAGTCCGCTCTCCGGCTCCCACCTGAGCGATGCGTATCTCGGCTGGAGCGGCAAGCCCAACCTGCGCCTGCGTTTCCGCCGCCCCGAGTTCGACGCGCTGGTGGAGCATGATGCGGAGGGCTGGCGCCAGCCAGAAGCCGCCGCGGCCGGCTGTGCCCACCTCGCGCATCCTGGTTCTGGGGGACTCCTTCACCTGGGGCTGGGGTGTCAGCCAGGGACAGGTTTTCACGGACCTGCTGCAGGCCGCTCTGCCGAACACTATCGCTGTGTACAACCGTAGTGTCCCCGGCTTCGGCACCGCGCAGGAGTACCTGCTGCTCCAGCGGGAGTTGGCCGCGCGTGTGTACGATGCGGTGGTGCTGATGTTCTACATGAACGATCTGTCCGACAACATCAGCAGCAGGCAAGGTCGTCGGCCTTACTTCGAGCTGATCGGTGGCAACCTGCGTCCGCGCAACCAACCCGCCCGGCCGGTGGTCAATCCGGTGGGGCAGTTCTTCAGGGAGCACAGCCGCGCATACGCGTTCGTGCAGTTCGAGTTAGAGTTGCTGAAGCGGCGCTTCTCCGGCGAGGCGAACGACGAACGCGAGTACCGGACGGCGCCAGCGGTCGACTTCCACGACGTGCCGGGCTACGCCGTCACCGCGCGCCTGCTCGGCGAGATGCAGCGCCTGGCGCGCCAACACGGAGCCCGGTTCTTCCTGGTCTACATTCCGCAGCGCAGCGAGATCGAGCTCGACGCCCCGTTTCCATATGTCCGCAGCATCCACGCGATGGTCGACGACATCGCGCGCCGCGAAGGCATGCCGCTGCTCGACCTCTCACCGCCGTTCCATCAGCACGCCAAGGCCGGGGAACAGCTCATCTACCCCATCGACTCGCATTGGACCCCGGCCGGGCACCGGGTAGCCGCCGCTGCACTGCTGGCGTCACCGATCTTTCAGCCGCTCCGCGACGCTGGAGCAAGCGCGCGGCGCGACACGGGCCTGGCTGGCGGCCGTCGGTGACGGCGCGCGCGCCGAGGGTGATCGTCGTCCTAAGCACCTGGCCGCTTGGCTTGTCCCCATACCCGCGCACCGCTTCTGAAATCACGCGGCTTGAGCGTCACCGTTAAAGACCTCCAGAGCGAGGAAAGGCGGATATGCGACAGGGTCTGCCTGCACAGCGCGGACCGCCAAAACCGCCACCAAACAGTCCATCTTTCATCGCTCGCTGCATACCAGCATACTTTCAACCAGAAGCGACCAAGCAATTGTGAGAACGCCGGCTCAGGATAGCAACCTGCCCGGTGATTCGCCGCTTGCAGCCGCAACAACCAGGTCTCTGCCCATTCAAGGTAGATGAGATCTGGTCTGAACCCCCGTTTCCGCATGCTGCGCAATAACAAGTGACGTTTCAGGTCAGTATCAGTAAACGAAACACCGAGGAGGTGGAGTTGCGCTGCATAGATAGCCAATCGTCGCTCTTGTGTGCGAGCGGCCTTTTCTTGGGTAAGCTGACCAGCATGCATTCGACGACGCACCAGGACTTCAGGTAAAGTGGCGAGCTTGTGATTGGCAGCGATACGCGCCCAGAGGTCGAAATCCTCACAGACATCAAATTCTTCTCGATGCCTGTACGCACGTAGCACATCAGTGCGGGCCATACTGGCGGAATTCTCGATCCCCTGTTGGAAGAGCCGCCACGCGGCGATCTCTTCTGGTGAGGTAGGTTTGCGCTTAATCCTGCCCGACGGGTGTCCTGCTTCGCTCATCCACTCGATCCAAGATCCTACTGCTGCATAATCTGGATGGTTATCAAGAAAGGCGGTCTGCTTAGCAAGCCGCTCGGGATACGCCCAATCGTCACTGTCCAAAAACGCCAGATACTCACCGCGCGCGAGTTGAATACCTTTATTGCGGGTCGTCGACACACCGAGATTGGTATTGTTACACACCAGGCGAATGCGAGGATCGCTATAGGATAGGACAACGTCTATGCTTCTGTCGATCGATCCGTCATCGATAACGAGCAGTTCGAAATCAGAAAATGTCTGAGACAATATGCTGTCGACCGCGATACCCACGTACTTTTCCCGATTATAAACCGGAATTACGACAGTGACCTTGGGGAATCCAGTCACGGCAAGCACCCTGCATTTGCAGCTTTGACTATTCTCTCAGTCCGCGTTACCACGCCCGCTTCTGGAGCCATTCCCATGAGCATTCGCACGCGGCGGGCAATATCATCGACTTCTCGCAACCCGGCACTGCTAGTTGGGCTCAGGCTCAGAGCCGAAGAACTGGGCGATTCCGCTTCCCACCAGTGTCTCATGCAGGATGTGTAAATCTGGTTGTGGCAGGATGATCCCTCGTTCGACAAGTCGCGCGCACAGATATTGCAAACCCCTTTGAGGCTTTATAGTCCCCCGATGTCCCAAGCGCTGTTTCTCACCGCGAGCCACGATCCATTCTTTCAGTTGGGTCCACAGATCGAGTTGTTGTTTGGGAAGGGGGTAAATATAGACTGGTTTCCCAGTGGCTGCCGCTTCCGCTAGCATCGATTCACTCTCCCCTGTCACAATCAGGATGTCTGCTAACGCCAGATACGCGAGATAGGGATTCTCTGACTGGTCCGGTTGCCACTCGTGCAGATAACAACAATGGCCAAGTCCTTTCTTCAACGCCACCGTGGCTTGTGGTCCAGTGCGGCGGCTCGTGGTGGCAAAGACCGTGCCTCCCGTAGCCTCGGCGAAGCTGCGTACCTCTACACCCAGACGATACGCCGTTTCCTCATCGAAACGGCAAGCATACGATGTTCCGCCAACCAGCAGAGCAATACGCGGGCGTGGCGTATTCGCCAATAAGTCTTGCCAGCGCTCGGCAGCCTGCCTGAGTTGTTCTGAAGAGACTGCGGTAAGTGGGACGAGCGTTTCAATCCGCCGAGAATGAGGCGGCAAGCGAAAGTACCGGCAACTAATCGCAAGATCGTAAAGGTGCGCGACATGAGTGCCTTTGCGCCCCATTTGCACAAGGCGGGTATGATCGTGGCTTTGTTTTTTGATCCAACGTGCGATGTGGGCGGTACGCCAGCCGGTGGTAATAACCAGGTCAGGCCAGGGTCGAGTGAGTACAGCCGACTGCGTTCGTTGCAGACCAAGGCGCGTTGCGCCAAACATTCCCAACAGCACGTCGTGAAGATGAACAAGCGAGGTGAAACGCAGTGCTTTCACTTCGTATGGCCAACCCAAGGCTTTTGCGAGGCCGAGAGATTGTGTGGTGTTTCCTGGGTGATCGTCAGTCAGTACCCACACAGTGGGATTGCTGTTAAAGCGACGGCCTCCTTCGCATGACTGAGTGACTTGTCGCCCCCAGGCATTGCGCGTATGCACGATTAGCTGCCAGTGTCTCTCTGGGTAACGGCAACTCGCAGCTTCAAGCTGTGCCACCCACCAGGACTCGGGACGCGGGCGATGAGACACGTGTATTCCGTGACCTAACACGCTCGCCCTTGTAGCCGTTGTGACGGTTACCGCCACCTTGCGGCGCGCAGAGCGGAACAACTCATCAAGCACCCACGGTACATCCTCGTCTGGCAAATAATCTAAGACCTCGGTGGAGACGACGTCGGTAATCGGTTTCTTGGAACGGCCTGTCTCCGAGAGCAAAACAAGGTCATACCAGGAAACGGTTTGCTGCTCAGGCGGCGACAGATGCTCCTTCGGCTGGGAGTTCCTCTGGCGTATACGTGGATTCGCAGGCCTGACGGATCTGCGTGCATAACATTTTGTACTGTTGGCTTGGGTGCGCGGCAGTGAAGACTTGATACGCGGCGGCATCTGCAGCACGCTCAGGGCAACACCATACCTGGCCGACGGGGTTGTGCTGGTAAGCATAACGGTGCGGCGTTGGTTGCCAGGGTTGCATATGGATGGCGGTGTAATGCAAGAGCTTCGAGTGATGAGGGGACGTATTCCGTATCACGTGCGTGCCACACTGGGTCGAGTCGTCCATACAAGCCAGGTATTGTCCGTGCCTTCGCCTCCATGAAGCTTCTGTGCTGGCGTTGGGCTTCCGCTAGAGTCCATACAGAAGCCATCCGGGCACAATCGATCAACATGACTGCTGTATCTTCGATCGGAGAGCGCCAAAAAACCATGCTCTCCAAGATCAACATCAAACAATTCTCCCGGGTCGCCAAGATACACTTGGTCAACATCGTTATAGATGGCTTTCCCGGAACCCCCAGCAAAATGGGGAATGGCGAACCGATAATTGGTGAAGCCCGTGAGCCACCCTCGCCGGTCGAATCCGACTAACTCTTTCATGAGATGGATCTCATAGATCCGACCTGGGTCGCGGACCTGTTCGATCGACCAGAAGAAGACCCGCTCGGCGCGATACTGGGCGGGTTCGGTACCGACAAAGATACGGACCGGCGGTTTTGCACTCGGGGCTACACCCTCCCGTACGCCTAACACAACACACTCAGGCTGTGCACGTGTGCCCGGTGGACGGGACGTTGCCCACAAGTGGGAGAAGGCGTGCCAGTCTACGATGTCTGTCTAGCAAGGCCATAGTGTCTACGGTCGCGGTCAGACAACAGCCGCTTCAGGCGATGCTGGCTGCGCGCGCTGGCGGATGCGTGACGAAATTTTACAACGGTAAAAAATACGACGCGCCCAACGGCCACGCATAGGCAACCAGCATCCAGAAGAGGACCGATTTGTTGCCCAGGAAGGTTGCCAGAAAGATATAAAACGTACGAATGTCGCCTTTCGTAAACGGCTGAATTCTCCGAAACACAGCGAACCAACGGGTCTCCGCCTGCGTTTTCAAAAAGTCGACGCCCATGGTTTGGATGCTCACGTATCCGGCTCGCCGCAAAAGCGATTGTGATAAACGACGGCAGTGCCATACCACGCGGCCGTTGCCACCGCGACGACAAGATAGTCAGATCGCGATGCGATTCGCGATAACACGCGATGGTCAAAAATACAAACGGAAGCGCAAAGCGGAGGTCGTCAATGAGCATATCGAACCGTGCTCCGGCTTCCGATTCATAATTGCGGATGCGTGCGACCTCACCATCACACCGGTCTAACACCCCGGCAGAAAACTGCCACACAACGGCAAACACCAGCATTGCCCAGTACTGCGGTATGAGCAGAAAAGCAGAGGAGACGAGGAATAAGCTGAGTTCCAGGATGCTAATAGCGTTTGGGCTGAAGCCAAAACGCACAAACAAGAACGTCAAGGGTTTGGAGAGGTGGGAGTTGACCAGTTTGGAAAATTCCCCACTAATTTCTTTGAAGGCAATACGCCAAAAAAATTCAGTCCGCTCCTCTTGCGATTCTCTTCCAGTAACCGGCAGCCACCAAGCATTTTCGACGAACCCCAGCCTGAGGAGTTGCTGCTTGTGCCAGTGGTGGATCAGATCAGCAACATTGCTGCATGAAAGGCGTTGCAAATGAACGCGATGACAAACAACCACATCGGTACTGAAGATGCCATTGGAGAGGGTGGGAGAGACTTCTACCGGATGAGTAGGTCCGACATCGAAGGTGTTGCTCTGGAAAACGCTTTTATCGAGCGCAATCTTGGTAAAGGACTCCGGGTGGGCAAATATCACTTTGAATTTGTCCGGGAATGCACTCTCGAAAGCGACCTTCCTTCATTCAACCACACATGTTTATAGACAACGAGCACCGGTTTGGTTGATGCGGCAAATTGGGCCACCTGCGCAAAAAATGTCGGATGGACAACTTTATTAGTTTCGAAGAGCAAAAAGACGTATCCCACTGTTCGACGAGACGGGACACTACCTCAGAAAGTGTCTCACCGGTACGGATCGGAGAAATATCATAATCCAGCGCAACGCGGGTTCGTGCCTTCCCGATTAGCGCAGCAATCTTTTCACGGTGTCCTTCATGACAAATTATCCATACGGATCGTATCCCTGCCTTCGACAGAGCAACCAAAGCGCGGGTCAATAGGGGTTCCCCACCGTACACGGCGTCATACGTTGCCTTGGTAGGGGCCGTATTCACAGCCAAAAGAACGGCCCTTGTGATACCTGCCACTCCCATCCGCGAAACTCTCCGTTATGTCACACCACTTTCTCTTGAAACGCCGGGTTGATAAGATTGCGACTGCAAGGGGTTCCCTTTGGGAGGATCTTGAACATTAAGTTCCCTCATCCTCCGCAAAGGTAAAGCCCAGGAAATTGAGAAAAAAGGCTATGGCAACACACAACACGATAGCATCAAAAAGAAAATGCTCACCCTGCCCATATGAATCATCGGATTACTGGCGAAATAGAATATGGCATTCAGGCCGATGAGGAACACGCGAACTTCTGTGGGGCCGATTTTGCCGTAGGAAATTTTGTACACTCCGGATACGGCGGTGTTGATATACGTTAAAATCCCGAGGAGCAAATAACCAACGAGCGCTAGCAGCGCGTAACTGAAGTGAACAAAGGGAGATGCTCCCAAGCCAAGCAGGACTATGGTTTGCGTCGTGATATCCACAGTATGATCGACAAAATAGCCGTACTTGAAACGTTCGATTTTGCGGTATCGTGCCAAAGAGCCATCGAGACTATCGCCGAACCAATTGATCACAAGGCCAAGATCGACGATCCATAAGAAATTTTTATTCACGTTACACAACCAGTACGCAGCCGCCATGACTACCCCGCCAATGATGCCAATCACAGTGAGGATGTCGGGAGTCATCCATGGCAGGCATGTGTTTACATAGCCATTGCAGCGCCGGTCGTTCCAGCGGCGCTAAAAAACTATCGTTGACACGTACGTCGGCTGTCTTGGAGGTATCCATCTGCGTTCTCTTTTATTCACAAATTGAGTAGCTCAGCCGCTTTTTTCTTACAACAACAGTCCGCTACTCATCTGAATGCCTTTTCATAAATACGGTAGCGTTTGTACGGGACGCCTCCGACCATCGTGAGTATATTCCGCATCGGCATGTTATCTTCCAGAATCCAGGACAGTTCAACTTCCTGAACTCCGCGCCTGATTCCATAGCCGCGCACGGCATCAATAAGCAGGAAAGCCAGCGCGGCTCCAAGCGGGCTTCGTTGAAAACGTTTGCGCACTCCCATCAGGACGACGCGAGCCGTCTTCGGAGATTTCACTTTCAGCCGCCACAAGAGCTTGAGCCAGCCAAATGGAAGCAAACGTCCCTGCAGGTCTCGTATCACTTCATTTAAGTTCGGCAAGGCTACGATCATCGCGGCCGGCAGCCCGTCCACTTCCGCAATTTGCACGGCATCGTCATCGACTAGCAGTCGCAAGTTGTAGCCCAGATGCCGAACCTCGTCTTTGGTGAATGGAATGAATCCCCAGTTTGTGGACCAGGCATCCTCGAAAATGTCCTCGATAATTTTCGAGGTCCTCATTCAACCGTGATCTGCGCAGCGGCCTGACCCGTGCACAGCCAGCGGCTTTGTTCAAAACGGCCTTCATGAACTCGGGGGAGTGAAATGGGTGGAGAGACGATAGGCCAACAAGTCCTTTACGCCCTGGTATCCCTCGGCTGTCAGCCGAGCGGCATAGTACGGGCGGGAGTGGCCCATCATAATCATTGGGGGCGTGTCGTAACCGTCCACAAGAAGCCCGCACTCCTGGTTGATGGAAAAGTTGAACGGGCCGCGGATTCGCAACATGCCCTGGTCACGCAGCCAGACTTCAGCCGTACTCAACAGTTCGTGAAACGTCCCCGCCTCATTCTCGGCCTCGAGGAAGCCGAAAAATCCGGTGGCATCCCGATACCGCTCTTCGGTGCAATTCATCAATCTGGGCGCTGATCCGACCGACTGGCCTGGTCCCACGGTAGGCAAGCCAAAAACAGCAGCGCGCGTGCGCGAAGTATGGGTTGCGGGGCGAAAACTGCTCGCGTCGCTCTAGCAACAAATGCGGGACCCATGTTGGGTCGTCGGCATAGACCGACCAAGGCACGCGAATGAACCGGCGCAGGTCCCGCGAGTCACTTACCGGGACGATTCTTACGGATTCGGCAGCGGTACGCACTGGCAGGAGCTTACTCGCCGGAAACCGAAGCCGGGAAGCGCTGAGACGCAACCGGGATTACAACCCACAGCTCCTTCCGATGAGCGAAATTACAACCTCCACATCCTCCAAATTTTTCCCTTGTAACATCGTCTTCATCTTCATTCAAGTAAACCTGGTAAACGATAAACCCAAGTAAGGTCCCAATTTTGGGCGGCGACGCTGGAAATATTGAGACAGACGCATCCCAATTCCACTCAGTGGTCATAAAAGTATTTACGTCAGATATCCTCGCGCTCATCAGGCACACAATGTCTCGCGCCATCGATAATTCGACAGAGCCATTTGTTTAGAAATCACGCGTCGTGTCGTTGACGAACAATCGTCAAATGTGTCAAAAAGTGTGGAAAGGCTCACAGATAGTCCGGCTGAGATGAACGACCGTTTTCCCTTCAAGAAATTTCTCTATTGGTTACTGTACCGAACAGCGGAATATTGCCTGAGGGCAATTATCTTCCTCGTTCCGAGGATCCCTCACCGCCTGCTCGTTCTCATGACGTCCGGCGACCGTCCGTCTGACTTTCGCTATTTTATGGCCATACCGAAAACTGATGGAAGAGAATGTCTCCATGGCTTTGAGCGACCAATTCTTACCGGTGGAGAGGAGAAAGACTCTGGCTCGTATGGCCTGGAGGAATTTTGTCCAGGGACTTTATGAGACTGCCTGCACGCTTTATACCTCCAGAGACGCGATATGTGCCAGCGTTGCTATTGAGGGCGAGGAGTATTTGAAACGGGCTTTGGAAAAGGGCAAGGGGGTGATCGCGCTCGGCGCTCATTTAGGAAATTTTACTATGATTGGTCCCCGTCTTGCCGCGGCGGGATACCCCTTCAGCATTTTAGTCAAGCACCCGCCAGACCAAAGATTAGCCCGTTTGACTTGACGGCTACAGAGCGAAGGCTGGGGTAAAAACGATATCGGCTAAGCCGCGCAGGCAGGCGGCCCGACAAATCCTCGGCGCATTAAGGCGGAACGAAGTGGTTCTTGTCCTCCCGGATGTGTTTAAATCCGGGAAAGTCAAACGCGCAGTTTTGGGTTCCGCTGTCTATGTTCGCCGTGGTCCCGTGACTCTGGCTTTACGCGCGGGCGCGGCGGTTGTTCCTATGTGTGTCACGCGGGACGCTGAGGATCGTCTGACCCTTCGTATCAGCCCTGAAATCGATCTCGTCAAGACAGGAGACCTGCAGGGAGGATGTTGCTGCAAATCTGGCCCTGTTTACTCGTCATTTGGAAGACATGGTGCGGCGCTATCCCGATCAGTGGTGTCGGCTTTCACCGCAAGGAACGGAAAGCAAAAATGTCCGGCCGATGCTTGCTGATTTTGTGCAGCCGGGACTCAAGCTGAAAGAGGTTAAAGAACGCCGATCATGAAGCGTTCCGTTTACCTGCCTGAAGACCTTCGATAAAATACGCTGGTTTTTTACCTTTTTATAGCGTTCTCGGCTGTGCTTGACGGGCTCGGCGCACCGGCGCTATATCTCAGCTCAGAAAAAGGGGTATAAATTCCTATTCCTATGGATTCCTTCACCATCAACGGACAGTCTGAGCAGGTTCACACCCAACGCCGTAAAGATATCATTAAACATTATCCCGAGGTGAAGGTATTGTTTGGCCCTTATCCTCTGTCAGCCCTCCTCATTGTCGGGCTGGTCGCTCTGCAATGGACAGTGGCCTGGCTGCTTTGCGATCAGCCGTGGTACGTGATTTTGCCTGTGGCTTATCTTGCTGGCGCGGTTCTCAATCATGCGTTGTATGTGTTAATGCATGAGGCAACGCACAACTTAATTTTCGCAATACCAGTGTTAAACAAGCTTGCCGGCCTCAGTTGTGATTTTGCCTTAATTGTCCCCAGCGCTATGAGTTTCAGAAAGTATCATCTTTTGCATCACCAACACCTAAATAAAATAACGATGGATCCGGACGTGGTGAGCCAATTTGAAGGCCGGCTGATTGGTCATGGTCCTCTGCGGAAGTCGCTGTGGCTCGCTTTGTTGTCTGTCTCGCAAGCCTTGCGGCCACTAAAGGTTCCGGGCCAATCGTTTGTCGACCCGTGGGTGTTTACCAATATCGCCTTGCAGTTAGGGGTGAGTTACTGGCTCTGGTTGTATGTAGGGTGGGGTGGACTGATGTATTTGCTCCTCTCGACATTCTTTGCTTTGGGGTTGCATCCGTTAGGCGGCCGCTGGATTCAAGAGCACTATGATGTTATGGGCAAACAGCAAGAGACCTATTCGTATTATGGCCCGCTCAATTGGGTGATGTTCAATATGGGATTTCATAATGAACATCATGACTTTCCCATGGTCGCGTGGAGCAGACTGCCGCAGCTTTACCGCATGGCTCCTGAATTTTACCGGACCTTATTTGCCTACCAGTCCTATACGCGACTCGTGCTCAAATTTATCTTTGACAAGGAAATCAGCCCATTTAGTCGTTGGGTTCGCTATGATTCACGGCAACCAGAGATACCGGCGAGCTAAAAGGGGTAAAGTACAGCGTGTGGGCTGAAACACGAGGTGCCCAGTAGATATTCTGTCATGACTGCTTCAGTCAAAGTCACGTGTTGTGATTCGCCCACTGTCTGAGAACTCCCAATGAACAAGATACGTCGATTTGTCCGATTTTCCGCCGGCGGTCGCTGGGCGCATTCCCTCAATGCAGGCCTCCTCTGCGGAGCGGCAATAGATGGGGCCGCGATATAGCTTTTCTTTTCCCCGCGACACATTGCTGTAGTAGCCATAGTACCGGAGCAGTTGCTCGCCTTTGTCGGGGATGTGCGCGGCGAGAGTCGCAATCCAATCCAGGACGAGGAAGACCGCGAAATTTTTCTTTAGGACCGGGTTCATTTTAATAGCGCGAAGGGCGGGAATAGTGTTGAAACGGGCAGAGTTATGAAGATCGGGAGTTCTTTTCCGAAAATGTCTGGATCGGAGCGCTATCATCCGAGATTTCAATGTAGACGCTGCCGAAAATAATCTTGCCTTTGAGCATGACCGGCAGGCGACGCTCATCGGCGGATATCCAAACGGCCGCTTCATTCAATCTTGTTGCGTATCCCTCTTGCAGAACATCCTCAATCCTCGGAACGAACTTAAACGCTTCGATATTGCCGGACTTGAGTCGGATAGTTTCCTTACATTCCACTTGTAAATCCAACAGATAGCGGTACTTTCCGCCGAAGATATGAAAATAAAGATGGTCGCCCACTTTGAAGTCTAGGCTTCTGGCAAGGTAAACGGCCGTGATCACGTCGAGCGTATTGTTCGGTTGATCGAACTGATAGCGTTTAACCTTCTCTCGCTCATCTCGATGCACCGACCATGTTTTCGTGGTCCGGTCAAAACTCGCGACGGTATCAATGACTTTGCGATTTTCTCTCTGGCTGAACGTGAAATGCGTCGGCGTAAGGCCATTGGCATTTATTTTTGATGTGATCGTGTCCCGCATTTTCCAGATGAAGTCCAAGAGCTTTGATGAACTCGCTTCGACGCGAACGTTGTAAAATTTTTGGCCATCGACCCATTCCGACGTTGTATGAACCGTGGCGGTTGCCACGGAGAACAGCCCATTCCAACTGGCGTGATAAACCAATCTCTCGCCCCCGTCAAAGGATAATGCTTGGGTTGATAAACCGGAACTACGTTTGAAGCTTTGCTTGACGGTTGATCCGCCTCGGAAATCGCGGTGAGCAAAGATAATATCACCAGTCCCGTGATTGTTAACAATCGCGCTCTCATACCAACCTTTCGATTAGACGATTCAAACTGATAGAAATTACTGATAGGAATTTGCTTTTGAAGGTCCGCCACCGAGAATTTAAAAATTCCGCCGACGATCGCCCGCCAACCCGGCCTTAAGAGCCGAAACGCGCCGCCGCAAAGAGCGAACCAACCTCACAGCTGTATTTTGGGCGGGGCGTATCCGACATGGGGTCTTATGTCAACTTCGGCACCGAACTGCGGACAGGGCTGGACATCGGCCCCTCCATTGAGGTAACAGCGTGGTCGGCTGGTCTCACAAGGTAGCCTGTTCGTCGGCTGTAGCAAGATGTATATTCCACGTTAGCGTTGCCAGTGGCGCCCAGCATGCCTCGTGTGCATGGGTTAGCGCGCTTCGGGCGACGGGCGACGTCGACCCGGGTGCCGGGACCTTGCTCCCTCCGCCGGAATCCGAGATGATGCGAGGCATGCTTGACGTGGCGTCGGTGACGAGCACTGTATGTGACCTCTTCGGGATTCCCAGACCGGCCGATTGCGTCGCGCCCCCATTCAGCGAGGTCGCTGCGTTCGCGGCGCGTCGAACCGTGACGAAGGCACTCGTGTTCGCAGCCGACGCGATCGGTGCGCACCTGGTCCGCTCATACGCGGAGGCCTTTGAGCCGGTCGCGCGCCACGCACCAACATCGGTTGAAGCATGCGCCGTGATGCCCTCGGTCACACCCGTCTGCTTCGCATCGATGTTCACGGGCGCCCCTCCGGACACCCATGGCATCCGCAAGTCCGAAAGGCCGACGCTGACCTGCGACACCCTCTTCGACGCGCTCTCGCGGGCCGGCCGCCGTGTCGCCATCGTGGCCGTGGAGAACTCCTCAATCGATCTGATCTTCCGGAGTCGGAGGATTGACTACTTCACCGAGACCTACGACGAGGAGGTTGTTGAGCGGACGCTCAATCTCGTCGCAGCGGACCAGCATGACTTCATTCTGGCGTACCAGCAGGAGTACGACGACAAGATGCACGCCACGGTACCACGGAGTCAGAGGCCCTGCGCGCGATGGCCAACCACGTACGCAACTTCGATCGCGTCGCTCGCGCGGCGCGCGACCGGTGGGCAACCACGTCACACGCCGTTGCATTCGTGTCAGATCACGGCACGCACATCGATCCGTCGACGGGGCGTGGGACGCACGGCAGCAACATGGCGGACGACCTCGAGGTGCGTCTCTTCTGGGGCGTTCACTTCCCGGTCTGACGCTCGTAGAACCCGGATGGCGACGTGAGGCGCAGAAAATGCGTGGCAACCTAACAAGACGTTGCTGCTGCGCTGTCTCAGCGTGGAGGCGACAGCAAGCTCACTGATATTCGATCCGGGCACCAACGGGGACATGGCTCCCGCTGTGGAGATCACTACGGGTCTCAGCGAACCTCAGCGAAAGGTGGCACTAAGTGGAGCCCGCGAGGCATCTACGTAACGAACCGAAGCGCGAATCCTTCCATAACCGTGTATGCCGCAGGACCGACGGGAGACGTGGCGCCAATGCGTACAATTACCAGCCCGGAGCATGGTCGGGCCTTTTGGAGAATAGCGGCCCGTCGTCAAAGGTTAACTCAGCCTGAAGTTGCCGCACAACGCCGCTTTACGGCTGGGTATGCAATATACCAATGTGCTCACCACATCGCACTATGCCCTGAGACTCCGAGACGGCGGCTTTCAAGGCCGCCGGTATTGTCGCCGTCGGCCTTTCACGTTCCAGCCGAGTTTTTCAATCCTGTCTGCGATACTGAAGTAACAGAATATTGTTAGCCCCTCTTGAACAGCGGTAGCAGTGATTCTGGTCTTGGTCGCATTTGCCTTCTTGTAGCTGCTGGCGTAGATGAAGACCGGACACTAGATCTATATGAGTTTCCTGTTTGAAGAAGTTGGAGGTATACCAGAGAGCGGTTAATCTTGCTGAGAGGGTCACTGTCCTCACAAAAAGCTTCCCTGCTCAAGGGCACCTATCATCTGGTGGATCAATTGCGTAGGGCCTCTCTCTCGATTTCTTTAAACATTGCTGAGGGCAGCAGGAGATGGCACATCAAGGATCGGAAGAACTTCTGGTGGATTGCACGAGGTTCCGTCTTTGAGTGCGTGCCGTTGCTGGAACTTTGCAAACGAGAGAATTTGATAACCTATGAAACGTGGGCGGGGTTGAAGGCGGAACTAGAGGTTCTGTCTAAGATGCTCACTGCGCTGGTCAAGGGAACAGATAGAAGAGACCGGTAGAATAGTGGGCCGCATAGAATGAAAATAGAGCAATAGAACAGTGGACCGCGTCGGTCGCATTTTCGGTTGTTCCAATGTCAAATGCTCCAATGCTCTAAATCTTTGCTCCGCAAAAATTTGGCCGGGTGGCGGCGGGAAGTCGAACCCCCGTCCGAAGGTCTTCCGACCAAATATGACTACATGCTTAGCCGATGCTTTGATCTCGCTCCTCGAGCCCCCAACGGCAGGGTCTCTCGGAGCCAGCCGGTTTGGATTTCAGCCTCATTCCCTCCGGCAGGAGAATCAGCCAATCCCACTAAATGACGTCTTATCCGACCCCGTGGGAGAAAGCCGGTAAGACGCTAACTGCGATTAGGCAGCTAGGGCGTATTCAAAATTGTCTGCGTTTAAATTGCAGATCTGTTTGTTTAACGGGATAACAGAACCCCGGCATGCCACTTTGACTTCCCACCCCGTCGAAACCACATCGCCCCCATGCCTATAGTCTAGCGTTTTGAGCCTCGAGTTTCGAGGGCTGAGAAGGATTCTCAGATTTGACAGAAAGACACTGGAACCGCAGACTCAAGGCTGAACCATCAGCGGGACTTAAGCGACCGCTCGACTTCCCGCTCGGCCATTTTTCCTGAGCGTTTCGCGTTTGTCATACAGCTTCTTGCCCCGCGCCAGCCCCAGCTCAACCTTTGCCCTGCCATTCTTGAAATATAGTTTCAGCGGAATCAAGGTCAGCCCGCGCTCTTTGGTCTTGCCGGTGAGCCGCTCGATTTCGCGCGCGTGGAGCAGGAGCTTTCGCGTGCGGCGTGGGCTCGTGATTGAACTGATTGGCCCCGCGTACGGGCTCACGTGGGCGTTGACAAGAAATGCCTCGCCTTTCTGAATGCGCGCGTAACTGTCTTTGAGATTGGCCTTGCCGTCACGCAACGACTTGACCTCGCTTCCGACCAGAACGAGACCGGCTTCATAGGTTTCGTCGATGAAGTAATGTGCCGCGCCTGCCGGTTGACGCAGACGATCTTTTCCCCGGCAGGCTTTTCTTTAGCCATGGTTTTTGTTTCTATCGTCCGGCGTGATCAATCCACCGGAGGTAATGAGCTTGAGGGCTTCTTCCATGCTCATATTTAGGGGCGCCACTTCGTTCGCGGGTACAAGCAGATAGAACCCCGAGGTTGGATTCGGGGTGGTCGGTACGAAAAACATTGACGAGTGGGGCTTCATTTTTCTTTTCCAGCTCATGCCAGGCGCGCCCCATGGCAAAACCCACAGCATAAAGTCCCTTACGCGGATATTCGATCATCACGACCTGTCTGTTGGTCTGCGATTGGCCCAGGAAGGTCTGAACCAGTTTCTGCACGGCTGTGTACACACCCGGAAAATCGGGATCTGAACAAAAACTTTATCCCAGGCGGCAAGAAACCTGCGGGTGGCCACACCCGGTAAGAACACCAAGAAAGAGAATCAATGCGATGGTAAAAACCGCGCCTAAACCGGGAATTGCGAATGGTAAATAGGAGTTGGGATGCAGTCGAGACGGCAGCACGTCCAGCAACCCGTCCATGAGCCCGATCACCCAACCGAGAAACCATAGGGTAATGACCACCGGCAGGAAAACCAACAGACCTGCAAGAAAGTACCTTTGTAGAATTTCCCGCACGTTGATTTTCATTCTCTTCTGCGTATCGTCCGCCACGTCTCCCTCTACTCTATGGTTTGAGAATCTGGTTGTCGATGAGCCGGGTCTTGCCGATTCGAACCGCCAACGCTAGCAACGCCGACTCCTGAATCTCTTCTACGGGTTCCAGTGTAGCAGAATCACAGAGGGTAACATATTCCACTCTGGCCAGCGGCTCTTTGTCGATTCCCGCTCGGACGGCCTCGGTAATGACTCGCCCCTGGTCTCCCCCTTGCACCATACATGCCGCTGCGAACGAGAGCCCGGGACAGGCACAAAGCGGCTTGCCGTTCCTCAGGGTTTGAGATAGATGTTGCGCGAGCTCATGGCCAAGCCATCCGCCTCACGGACGATGGGATGACCGACGATCTCGATATCGAAATTCAAATCCCGCACCAGCCGTCGAACCAACTGCAGCTGCTGGTAATCTTTTTCGCCAAAGATCGCCACATGGGGCCGAACGATATTGAAGAGCTTCGCGACTACCGTGGCGACTCCTGGAAGTGGCCGGGTCGATGGGCGCCGCACAGAAGCGCGCTCAGTCTGTCCACATCCACGCGAGTCTGATAACCCTCCGGATAGATCTCTCCTACCGAAGGGTGAAACAGAACATCGGCGTGCTCCCTTTCCAGCAGCTTTCGATCCCGCTCGAAGTCGCGCGGATAGGCCGCAAAGTCTTCGTTGGGACTGAACTGCGCCGGGTTCACGAAAATGGAGACAACCAAGCGATCGCCCCGCTTCTTCCCATCGCGCACAAGACTCAGATGCGCGTCGTGAAGAAAACCCATGGTCGGAACAAGAACGATTCGTCGTCCGTCGCGCCGTGTCGCCTCGCTCCAATGTTGCATCTCGGAGATATGCTCAATGATCTGCATAGAAAAACTTGGGTGTTGGAATATTGGAAACATGGAATGTTGCCATTATTCCACTATTCCATCATTCCATTCCCCAATTCTTACCGGAACGAATGCTCCTCGCCGGGGAATTTCCGTTCGCGAACATCAGCAATAAAACTCTTGACCGCACCGGTCATCACCTCTTTGATATCGGCATACCGCTTGACGAACTTTGGCGTAAAATCATCGAACAACCCTAGCATGTCATGGATCACGAGCACCTGACCGTCACAATGCGGGCCCGCGCCGATGCCGATGGTGGGAATGGTCAACCGCTCGGAGATCTCCTTAGCCAAGTCTTGAGGAATACCCTCCAACACCACCGCAAACGCGCCGGCATCCTCTACCGCCAAGGCATCACCCATGATCGCTTCCCTCTGTTCTTCGTTCTTACCTTGGATCTTATAGCCGCCGAATCGGTGCACCGACTGGGGCGTGAGGCCAACGTGACCCATGACCGGGATGCCGATCTTGACGATGGCCTCGATCGTAGCTTGTATGGCTAAGCCGCCTTCGAGTTTCACCCCTCGGCACCGCCCCTCTTGCAGCAACCGCCCGGCATTCGTGATCGCCTGCTCCCGGCTTACTTGATAGGAGAGAAACGGCATGTCCCCGACCACCAGGGCGCGCTTTCGTCCCCGTGCTACGGCTCGCGTGTGGTAGACCATTTCGTCCAGTGTAACCGGCAGAGGTGTTCGCCTGCCCTTGAAAAACACAGCCCACCGAGTCGCCAACCAAGAGAATATCGATGCCGGCCTGGTCCAGGATCCGCGCAAAGGAATAATCGTAAGCGGTGAGGCGAGGTGATCTTTCGCCCTGGTACTTTTTTGACGATACCAGGTACAGTGACCTTCTCTCCCATTGATTCACCCTCAAAAACGGAAAAGCCTTCCGCACCGAGCCGGAAGGCCAACAATGGCGAGTGGTGAACCGCGTCGAGCCACCCGAAGTATTGCCTATTGGCATCCGTCTCAGTCCAGACTATCTGGATCCAAGCGGTATATAATGCAGCGTCCCCAAACCCTATGCTATTGATTTCCTTGATCAAGTCAGCCAGATCCTTGCTGCTCGCAACGAAATCAATCTCAGAGGTATTCACCACCAGTAGGGGCGTCTCATCGTAATGGAAGAAAAACTGGTTGTACGCCTGAGCCACCTCCGAGAGGTATTCGAAGGTTACGCCACGTTCGTATTTTTTATCCCTTTTTTGACCTCTTTTGTAAAGCACTTCGGGTCGAGCCTGGAGATAGACCACGAGGTCCGGCTTCGGAACCCGAGTGTTCAGAAGCGCGTAGATTTGCTGGTAAAGGTTCAGTTCTTCGCTGCTCAAGGTCAAGGTCGCGAAGATCTTGTCCTTGGCAAACAGGTAATCAGCGATGGTATTTTGGTTAAAGAGATCCTGCTGGCTGAGCTCCATTTGTTGCTGATAGCGGTTGAGTAAAAAGAAAGTCTGATTCTGAAAGGCATAACTCTCGCGAGCCTGATAAAACTTTGGAAGAAATGGATTTTCCTCCACTTTCTCAAAGACGGTCCGGGCCTGAAATTCGTTGGCCAGGAGTCTAGCCAAACTGGTCTTGCCCACGCCGATGGGCCCTTCGACGACTATATATTTACTCTTCGTCATCTGACGCGGCAAATTTACATAATGGACCTAAAATTGTCTAGGCTGTATTATAAACCCAGGTGATGGCAACGCTAAGAGAAAAAAATCGCCCAGATGTTCTTGGTCGGCGTCGGCGCTCGGGAACTGACCAGCGAAGAACGGATGGCGATGGAACATTATTCCTTCGGTGGCTTTATTCTCTTTGGCCATAATTGTTGTGATCCCGCGCAGATTCTCTCTCTGACCCGCGCTCTTTGGGACACCCGCAAAGGCCTGCCGCCGTTCATCGCCATCGATCAGGAAGGGGAAGAGTTCATCGGCTGCCCAAGCCGTTCACCCACTTTCCTCCCGCAGCGCGTCTCGGTGAAACCGGCAACGCCAAGCTCGCCTACAGAGCCGCGCGCGCAACCGCTGAAGAACTCGCCGCGGTGGGAATCAATCTCGATTTCGCGCCGGTGCTGGATGTCAACTCGAATCCGAAAATCCTGTAATCGGTGACCGCTCGTTCGCTTCTGACCCGCAAAAAGTAATCGCGTTCGGCGAGCAATGGATCCACGGCTTGCGCGAGGGCGGGATTATTCCCTGCGGCAAGCATTTTCCCGGTCATGGGGACACGGACAAAGACTCTCACCTGGATTTACCTGTGGTCGATCGGTCCCTGGCCGAACTGCGAAAAGTCGAACTTCCGCCGTTCGTCAACGCCTGCCGAAATGGAATCGAATCCTTGATGACCGCCCACGTTATTTACCGAGCCCTTGACCCTAAACTTCCGGGACCTTATCCCACAATATCGTGACGGGATTGTTAAGAGAGGAGTTGAATTACCACGGCGTCGTCTTCAGTGACGACATGGAAATGAAAGCCATCAGCGACCACTACGGGGAAGAAGAAGCCGCTGCGCTGTGCGTCCGCGCCGGGATCGATGTGATGCTCTTCTGTCACGAGCTGCCCCGAGCCATTCATGCTTTTGACTTTCTCTGTTCGGAATTCGAAAGAGATGCGACGGTTCGGTCGCAGGTGGAAAACAGCTATAACCGGATAATAAAACTAAAGCAGGGGTTTTTGAAAGGATTTACTGGCATCAAGGCCGACCAATTGGAGAAGCGACTTGCCCGGATGAATCACCAACGGATCGTTGAAGAAATTCAGGGCAGCTTGTAAGCGCTGTAGGCGATCAGCTTTTTGATGTCCTGTTGCAATTCCCTTCCCATTTCTCGACCAGCACGTCGGCGGGACACTTGCCCTGGAAGAGCAGCGTTTTCAGCGGATTTAAATAGATCGTCTCATCATCGCCCTGGCTGTTGAGCGCCTTTTGCCGCCGCAATCCCTCCCAGGCGATCTGAAACAGTTCCTTCGCCAAATCGAGCAACGAATAGCGACGGATGCGTGCCGCCAGCGCATCTCGGTGAGAATCAAGATACACTTGCATCCGCTCGTCCCAGCTCCACCCCTTCACCAGGTCCCACGCTGCTTGGAGACAATCCGAGTCGTAGAAAGCTCCCTTAATCACGGCGGGCAAAGCCGGCATCAGTTCCGGTGGCTGACTATCTGCCGAACGCACCTCGATGTATCGCTTGATCCGGGTCTCGGGGAAAGAGTCGTGAGATGATCATTCCAATCCTCGATCGTTGCACGCTCACCGTTGTGGCCACGCTCAAAAATTGCCGGAAAGTCATGCTGGTCATGTCGATGTAGTCGTGATTGCGAATGATGAAATACATGGGCACGTCCAAGGCGTATTGGACATAGTGATTGAAAGAAACCTCAGGCAAGAAGGCAAACTTGAGCAAACCGGATCGGCTCTTGTCCGTATCCGTCCAGATATGTTCGCGGAAACTGCGATAGCCATTGAGCTGCCCATCGCAAATCGGCGAGTTGGCGAACATGGCAATGATAATCGGTGTCAGTCCCATGCCGGTGCGGAACTTTGCCATGGCGTCTTTTTCGTCACGGTAGTCGATATTGGCCTGCACCGTGGCCGTTTGTTTCATCATGCGCTGGCCGAGAGTCCCTACCTTGAGCATATAAGGCCCCATGATGCGATAGCGTTTCTTGGGCACCCATTCGATTTCTTCCAGCCGGCTCACCGGCTGCATGCCGAGGCCCAGAAAAACTACATCCAGCGGTTCCGCGACTTCCAACAGCTCGCGAATATGCTGGGTGAATTCAGCATAAGTACAGTGGATGCTATCGCAGGGCTCGCCGCTGAGTTCGAATTTGCCCGCCAGGCTCCAGGGTAATTTGCGCGTTGCTGCGAGCCAACGCGATGATGTGACCGTCCTGTTCTTCCGGTTCCCATCCAAAACGTTCGCTCAGCTCCCGCAGAATAAACTCGACTCCCCGTGGTCCAGAATAGGGGATGGCTTTGCCAGTACTCCTGTCGATGCCGACCTTTTCATACTCGGTCCCGACGCGCCAACGGTCGCTAGTTTTCCCGCGTCGTGGAAAAAAGCTTCCAGCTCTTCTTCTTTTTCAATGACTGACATGGTTGCGTATGTTCTGCTGATAGGGAGGATGGATCACGCCTTTTTCAGTGATAATCGCCGAGATCAAATCTTGTGAGGTCACGTCAAATGCCGGATTGAATACTTTAATGCCCTTAGGCGCAAGCGCTCGACCGAACATATGCGATACTTCTTTTGGGTCCCTTTGCTCGATGGGGATGTCTTTTCCCGAAGCGCAGTCGAGATCGATGGAGGAAGTCGGCCCCGCCACATAAAATGGAATCCCGTGCCTTTTCGCCAGCACGGCGATGCCATAGGTTCCGATCTTGTTGGCCACGTCACCGTTGGCGGCAACGCGGTCGCAACCGACCACCACGGCATCGACCTTGCCTTTTTGCATCAAATAACCCGCCATGTTGTCCGTAACTAACGTGGCGGGGATTTTTCTTTCTTAAGCTCCCAGGCGGTCAAACGAGCCCCTTGAAGAAAGGGCCGCGTCTCATTGACCCAGACTTCGACCTGTTTCCCTGACTCCTTCATGGCGCGAATGACGCCGAGGGCTGTTCCATAACCCGCCGTCGCCAACGCACCGGCGTTGCAGTGTGTCATGACCTGCCTGGCATGGCCTAGAAGACTCGCGCCGAATTTGCCTAACTGTTTGTTGGCGGCGATATCCTCTTTATAAATCTTTTGTGCTTCATCTTTGAGTAAGCGCTTGACGTTTTCCACGCCCAGGCTCCGGTGGTCTGTGTAAACTTTGCGCATGCGTTCCAGGGCCCAGAATAAGTTTATCGCGGTGGGCCGGGTTTTGAAAGAGTCAGTAGAATACGTTCGAACTCACGGTCGAAATTCTTCTCTCGAGTCTGTGCGGCGCCGAGGGCCACGCCCATAGCCGCCGCGACACCGATGGCAGGCGCGCCGCGAATTACCATCGCGCGAATGGCCTGAGCCACTTCCTGATAATTGTGGCAAGTTCGGTAAACCTCTTTGTGCGGCAACACCCGCTGATCAAGCATAATGATCCGGTCATTCTTCCATTCGATGGTTTTTACGGCCATGATAATGTTCCCATTTCGAAGGAGACCGAGTATATTAGGTGGGAAAAGCAAGCGTCAAGGCCTCGTGGTGGATTTCTATCAACTGTTCGGCTATCTCTCCGGACTCCTTTTCATAAAATCCGAGCTGGATCCTGTGACTTTAGTTCGCACGGCCGCCCTCGTGCACATTCTTGATGCAATTCTCTGCCGGGTGATCGCGGGACACAGCGGGCGACAAAAACTTTCTTGGACGGTCGCCGGCTTGTGCTTTGGGATCTGGGCTTTAGGAACCTTGTTTTTGTTGCCGGCAAAAAACCGAAGCATAACTAGAAAGAGCGCGCCTTTCGGCCCGCCAGGACGCTTGACCTATTCTATTCGTCCTGAGCCGTGACAAAGGCGAGTCCATGCTGCTCGGTGTGCGTGATCGAAAGAGACCAGCGCCGGATTCTAGTTCCTCCGCCAGCCGTGCGGTTTTATCGTGCAAGACAATCTCCGGCTTGCCGCTGCGGGCGCGTGCAACTTCGATGTCGAGCCAACCTACTTTTGCACCCCAGCCTCTTCCCAGCGCTTTCATCACGGCCTCTTTGGCGGCAAATCGTCCGGCATAGCTCTCATAGCGTCCACGTCGTTTACTTTCGCAGTATTGAATTTCCTTCGCCGTAAAAACTCTATCACGGAAGCGCTTGCCGATCCGCGAGTCTTCCAAGGCTTTTTGAATTCGTTCGACTTCCACCATGTCGACGCCAACGCTAAGCACCATAAAACAAAGTTTGCCCCGCGTTGGAAACGCTGTCAACAAGACCCCGGACTCGCTCGCCGCCTTGCAGAACGAGGGTGCGATAAATCTGCAGCCCCGGTTTGAATCATTTGAATAGTAAATCTACGGTCAAAAATCAGTGGCACTGCTTACAAGGATTTGTTAGCATGGGCGATCTCAACAAAAGAAGAGGGTCCACTATCGTGCTTAAGCGCATCCTTCTGTTAAGTTTCTTCGTCTTTTGACCTTGCTGCCAGCTGCAGTCTGGGCGCAAAAGGAACCATCAAGATTGCCGTTCAGGCGCCGCTTTCCGGAGAGCAAGCCGCTTTGGGTGAGCATGTCAAACTGGGAGCCCAGCTAGCTGTTGAGGAGGCAACCAAGCCTTTCAAAGCCCTCGGTTTTGACCTGGTATTCGTCCCCTACGATGATCAAGCCAAACCCGAGGTTGGCGTCGCCAATGCGAGAAACATCGTTGCCGATCCGAACGTGCTGGTTTTAGTGGGCCACTTCAATTCCGGCGTCGCTCTTCCCGCTTCGGAGGTCTATAAGGATGCGATGCTGGCGATGATCTCGCCTGCCAACACGGCGACGGAGATCACGGATCGAGGCTACCCCAATGTTAACCGAGTCTGCGGCCGGGACGACGTCAGGGTCCCGTGGGAGCGCGATTTGCCGCTCAGGATCTCAAACTCAAATCGGTCTACATCATCCACGACAAGACCCTTTATGGGCAGGGCGTCGCCGATAATTTTCGCAACGAGGCCAACAAGCTAGGTTTAAAAGTTTTGGGTTATGACGGAACTGAAGAGCGCGCTAATTTTGCTCCGATGATCATTCCAATGAAGGCGAAAAATCCCGACCTCGTCTATTTCGGCGGAATTTATCATCAAGGCGGACTGCTGCTGAAAGCAGATGCGCGAGAAGGACTGAATGCGGCTTTCATGGGACCAGACGGCCTCGACTCATCCGAGATGGTCAAGATCGCCGGTCCCCAGGTGGTGGGCAGTTACTACACGACTGTGGCCGGGCCTCCCTGACGCCTATCCGGAGAGCGCTGCCTTCGCCAAGAAATATAAACAGCGTTTCGGCAAAGAGGTGGAGTCTTTCGCCATGTATGGTTACGACGCAGCTTTGGTTGGAATCAAGGCCATCGAGCAAACAATCCAGTCAAACGGAGGACAGAAGCCCAGCCGCGCCGAGGTCTCTTCAGCGGTCAGGAAATTGAAGAACTTCAAAGGTGTTACCGGCGCTATTGCTTTCGACAACAAAGGGGATCCGGTGAAAGCGAAATACTTCGTCTCTGCAATTCGAAAAGCGCAGCTATCCGGGTAAGGTGGTCAAGGTCATCGAACAGCAAGCTCCTCAAGCCCTGGCCAAAAGTCTTAGGTTTATTCTCGCCGTCAGTTGAAAATGATTGCCAGCGGGCCCGGTGCGGACCCGCTGGCTTCTTTAAGACTCTGAATTCATGAAAAAGAAACTGCGCGTCGCGATTCTGTTCGGCGGTAAATCCGCCGAACATGAGATTCTCGGTGATTTCGGCCAGGAACATCGTTGAGGCGATGGACAAGAGAAAATACGAGATCGTTTCCATCGGCATCGACAAACAAGGACGCTGGTTCTTCGATGAAGGGCGCGGCTTCTCCATAACAGCGAGCAAGCGCAGGTTAAGTTTCAGCGCCGCAGAATCCCACCGCCGTACTGCCAGGAGCCACACAAACACCTATGCTTACGCCGCGTCGGGGTTGGGAGAAGTGGACGTGGTCTTTCCGGTGCTCCACGGTCCCTTTGGCGAGGACGGCACCGTTCAGGGTTTACTGAAACTCGCCAACGTTCCCTTTTGTCGGCGCCGGAGTCCTCGGTTCCGCGGTGGGCATGGACAAGGACGTCATGAAACGGTTGCTCCGAGACGCCAAGATACCGATCGCCAAATTCCTGGTTTTTGAGCGGAGCGGAGCAGAGTAAGATCAACTTTGCGGACGTCAAGCGAAGGTTGGGGTTACCCTTCTTTGTCAAACCGGCCAATCTTGGTTCCTCCGTCGGCATCAGCAAGGTCAGCGCGAACAAACAATTCGGCGGAGCTATAAGAGAAGCTTTTCGTTACGACAACAAGATTTTGATCGAAGAGAAGTATCCGTGGCCGCGAAATTGAATGCTCGGTTCTCGGCAACGAGAATCCCATCGCCTCGCTGCCCGGAGAAATTATTACGCCACGATTTCTATTCCTATGACGCCAAGTATCTCGACGAAAAGGGAGCGCAACTGGTGATTCCTGCCGCACTTCCCAAAAAATCGTCAAAGCGGTCCAGGGGCTGGCGCTCAGGACCTTCAAGACTCTAGCTTGCGAGGGCATGGCCCGAGTCGATTTTTTCTCCGAGATAACCGGGGAGATTTTCGTCAACGAGATCAATACCATTCCCGGCTTCACCAAAATCAGCATGTACCCAAAGTTGTGGGAAGCCAGCGGGATCCCTTACAGCAAACTCATCGATCGCTTAATCCAGCTTGCCCTAGAGAAGTTTCACAGAGAGAAGAATTTAAGAACTTCTCTCTGATAGCGACCACCCTCGAAGCGAGTGAGGATAGCGAGTATCATTCTCGAATCAAGCGAAAATCCGTTCGCCCTGAGCTTGTCGGAGTGCTCGCCGAGGTCACCCTTCGAGGACCCTCAGGGTGACCGGTTCTAGCGTTACCCACTCGAAAGCCGGAAGAGCTAAGAATTCAAGCGGACTCAGAAGCCGCCAACCTCAGTCCATCTGCTTTCTTAAGAAAGTGGGAATGTCGTACTTCGTCCTCTTCCTTGTCACGGCCGAACTCAAACGTGGTCTTATTCAAGGTCAGCGTCTCAGTGTCCTCACTGCCCTGTTTCTTACGCTGCCAAGTGGGCGTGTCCAAATCATCCACTATGGTACCCAAGTGCACCACTTTCTTATTTTTCTGCGGCGCGCTCGTAATGCTCGAGACATTCACCGGCACGGGTTTCCGTTCCTCTCTATCCTCCCCGAATCCCGTGGCGATGACGGTAATACGGATCTCATCGGTCATAGTCTCATCGATGACCGAGCCAAAAATGATGTTGGCATCTTCATGCGCCTCTTCTTGGATCATCGATGCCGCTTCGTTGACCTCGTGCAGACAGAGGTCTGGGCCCCCGGTGATATTGATGAGCACGCCCCGCGCGCCTTGAATGGAGATATCTTCGAGTAACGGACTGGAGATAGCTTTCTGAGCGGCTTCGATGGCGCGATTCTCTCCCTGCCGCTGAGGCTGCTCCCATCAATGCCAGCCCCATCTCCGCCATCACGGTTCGTATATCGGCGAAGTCGAGGTTGATCAAACCCGGAGTGATAATGAGGTCCGAGATGCCACGGACTGCTTGCAGCAAGACATCATCGGCCCTGTGAAACGCCTCAAGCATAGTGGTCGTCTTGGCCGCGATGCTGAGTAGACGCTGGTTAGGGATGACGATCAGCGTATCTACGTTCTGCTTTAGATTCTCAATTCCCTCTTCGGCTTGGCGCATTCGCTTCTTGCCCTCGAAAATGAATGGCTTGGTTACCACGCCCACCGTTAGCGCGCCCGCCTCCCGAGCCAAGCGAGCCACGACCGGGGCACCCCCGTACCGGTTCCACCGCCCATGCCGGCGGTGATAAAAATCATATCGGAACCGGCCAGGTACTCTTGGATGATCTCCTCGTTCTCCTGCGCCGCCCGCCGCCCGATTTCCGGATTGGCGCCGGCACCGAGCCCCTTGGTCACGGTCTCACCGAGTTGAATCTTGATGGGTGCGCGGCTCGCATCCAGGGACTGGGCGTCCGTGTTCGCCACCAAAAAATCAACGCCAGTAAATTTGCTCCCGATCATGGTATTAACGGCATTCCCGCCGCCACCGCCGATCCCGATAACCTTGATGCGGGCTTTAAGATTTTCCTGCTCGACGATCTCAAACATAAGTTTTCCTCCTTCAATGGGTCAATAATTTTATCTTCGATTAAAAGAACTCACTCAACCAATCCGACATCCGATGCTTGACCTTGGCCAGAATCCTGTCGTCGCGGAGACGCGCGAAGGCGCGCTCCTGACGTTTCATACCGCAGAGAACTAGCCCCACGCCGGCGGCATAAATGGGACTGGATACGACGTCTACCAGACCGACAACATGGGTGGGACTACCAAGCCGTGCCGGCATACCGAACACTTGTTCCGCCGTCTCGATCGCCCCGGAAGCAACATCGAACCGCCGGTCATAACGACTCCAGACGCCAAGGAACCCTCATATCCCGACTTGGCGATCTCTCTCTGCACCAGTTGAAAAATCTCCTCCATACGGGGCTCGATAATCTCACAGAGGATATGGCGGGAGACGGTGCCGGCGGTCTTACCCGCCACGCTGGAAACCTCAACCCGCTGGTCGCCGGAGACCGTGGACGCTTTGGCCAACCCGTAACGTTGCTTGATGCGCTCCGCGTCAGCGGCAGGGTGCGCAGGCCCGCGGCGATATCGTTCGTAAGATGGTTACCGCCGACGCTCAACACGGCGCTATGTCTCACTGTGCCATCGTGAAAAACCGCGATATCCGTCGTGCCGCTGCCGATATCCACCAATGCGACCCCCAACTCGCGCTCTTCTCCGCTCAGGACCGCTTCCGCCGCCGCCAACGGCATCAAAACGATATCACCGATATTGAGACCGGCGCGGTTGCAGCATTTGACAATGTTCTGCGCCGACGTAACCGCGCTGGTAACGATGTGGACCCTCGCCTCCAAGCGCACCCCTGACATTCCCAGAGGCTCTTTGATGCCGTCCTGATCGTCGATGATGTAGTCTTGGGGCAGAATCTGAAGAACTTCCCGATCCGTCGGAATCGCCACGGCCTTCGCCGCATCTATGACTCGATCCAGGTCCCGTTGACACACTTCCTTGTTCTTGACCGCGACAATGCCGTGACTGTTGAAGCCTTTGATGTGATTTCCCGAAAGGCCGGTAAACACCGTATGAATTCTCGCATCCGGCCATCAGCTCCGCCTCTTCGACGGCTTTTTTGATGGAGTTGACCGTACTTTCGATATTGACGACGACACCTTTGCGCAATCCTTGCGACGGGTGGGATCCAATTCCGATAATTTCCACGCCTCGGTCGGTCATTTCGCCGACGACGGCGCAAACCTTCGAAGTACCGATGTCCAAACCCACTACGATGCTGTGTTTCTTGGCCATGACTCTGTGTTGTTACCTACGCCCGATGAACTCGTTCATTTACTGCCGCATCCGTCTCACGCGGGCCACGATCTGATCACCAAAACTCGCATCCAAAGTCACCAAACGCTCTTCATGTCCCTTCCAGAGTTTTAGAACGCGGTCCACACGTTGCACCTTGCCCTCCCAGTCGCCCCAACCCATGTGCAGCGCCAGAGGGTAAGCCGTCGTGTAGAGAATCACGCGGTCGGCAGCCTCAAAATGGACCTCCGAAATCGTATGAGAGTCCTTGGCCATCAAATCACTGAGCCGAACAGCGTCCTGAATTTTCCTCCGGACTGCCGGATCACGATTCCCTCAGCTCATCCGGACGTAGCCCGGTGAGTAAGGGAAATTGGACGCTCTCTCCTACTCCGACCTCCTTAAAAACAACTCCGTCGGAATCCACGTAATAGAGTTTTCCCATCGCCACGATCGCCTTGGGGGTTCGTTCTTCGATTTCGATGACCACCCGACGCGGAAATTCGCGGCGCACGAGGACGCGGCGCACCCATGGATGTTTGGCGACTTTTTTCAATGGTCGCCGGTTCAATGCGCCACATATTCATGCCGTGTTTTAACCCCGCCATGGTAACGATCTCATTACCGCCGAATTTCTCCCCCACGCACTTGAATTTCCTGACGGAGAAATAAGGGCTCTCCAAGACAAACTGACGCGCTGACGCACCTGCGGCCATCAGTTGGCCGCGCCATCCATAGAGTGCAAAGGTCAGAGCGCTGAGGGACGCAAAAATACAAACCACCATAATCCACTGACGCCATCTGCTCGCGTTTCGTTTGCGATTGTCCCTGCGATAAACAGTCAGTTGCATCGTTTCGCTCTTGCGTAAACAGTTCACCAATCGCCCGAGCAATCGAACTTCAGCCTCCAGTTCGATGCCGAACCGCATCTCTGACCTCGGCGCGCGCCAGTTCCATCAGCTGGCGCACGTCATCACTCTTGGCGCCGCCGAGGTTGACGATAAAATTACCGTGCCGTTCCGAGATCTGCGCACGGCCTATTTTTTTGCCCTTCAGGCCCGCGGCTTCGATCAGCCTTCCGGCAAAATCTCCCGGTGGATTACGAAACATGGAGCCGGAGTTGGGATAGCCGGAAGGCTGGCTGGTTTTCGCTTTGTCACCAGCTCACGAACTCTGGAAGTTACTTTCGTGGAATCTTCTTGGCGCAGTCGAAGCCGCACCTCGCGTAACCACCATGCCCGGCGGCAAATGTGAATCGCGATAGGTAAAGGTCATTTCGTTCCTGGACAAACCGGATCGGCTCACCCTCCCGCGTAAAGCCGTCAACTTGATCGATGACCTTCTCGAATTCGGAACCGTAGGCCCCGGCGTTCATAAAGAGAGCACCACCGATCGTTCCTGGAATTCCTTCGGCGAACTCCAGTCCGGCATATCCCTTCCGGGCCGCTTCTCTTACCAGCTGCGTAACAGCGAAGGCCGCACCGACTCTGACCCGGACGATTTCGCCTTCTTCCCGCCACTCAACCTGCTTGAACTCGCCCGCTAGATGAATCACAGCGCCGCGTAAGCCCCGGTCGCTGATCAAGACGTTACTGCCGTTACCCAGGAGACAAAAATTTGTCCCGTATCGATTGAGAGTCCTTAAGACTCGAGTCAACGCGGCAGCGTTTTCGACCTCGATGAAAAAATCAGCCGGCCCGCCGACCTTCATCGACGTGTAGCGTGCCAGCGGCTCCGAAACTTTAATCTTGACCCCGCTAATGAGCTGCAGCTCCTGAGCTAAAGCTGTTTCGTTACTTTCCTGTATCATCGGAACCATGAGCGAACTTATTGGAGTAATGGAATGATGGAATGATAATGATGGTGAAGACGTAATCTTCCAGTATTCCATTATTCCAACATTCCAATACCCCATTACTCTATTACTCGGCACACTCACTTGAGCGCCTCGACCAACGCCTCGCCGACTTTGTAGATATCTCCCGCCCCCAGAGTCAGCACGATGTCGCCGGGATTGAGTTTTCCGGCGAGCTGCGTGACGATTTGGCCCTTGTCCGGAATAAACTCGACATCCATGTGTCCCTTTCTTTTAATCGCCTGATACAGCGCCTCGCTCGTCACCCCTTCAATCGGATTCTCTCCCGCAGCGTAGACCTCCGTAAGAACGAGCCGGTCGGCGCCCTCGAAGGCGGTTAGGAAGTCATCAAACAAGTCCCGCGTGCGGCTGAAGCGGTGCGGCTGAAAGATCACAATTAATGGCCGCTTCCAACTGTCGTGGATCGCTTCGAGGGTTGCCTGAATCTCCGCCGGATGATGACCGTAATCATCGATGATCGTAATCCCTTGCGGCTCGCCTTTGATCTCAAAACGTCGGTGGATGCCAGTGAAATGCGCCCAGCGCCTCCGCCACACGAGAAAAAGGAATTTCCAATTCATAGCCGACCGCGACGGCCGCCAAGGCATTGGTTGCGCTATGGCGCCCCGGTAGATGGAGCCGCACAGGGCCCAGGGGTTTGCCATGATGGAGAGCAGTGAAGTCGACGCCGGCGGGTTTCATTTGTAGATCTTGTGCGGAAAAATCCGCGTCCGAAGACAAACCATAGGTCGCGAAGCGTTTTCTCACCTTCGACAACAAAGCCCGCACGTTGCCGTTATCCGTGCAAAGTACCGCCAGGCCGTAGAAAGGGATTTTATTGATGAAATCAAGAAAGCTTTCGCTTAGCTTTTCCATTGTCTGATAGAAATCCATGTGTTCGCGATCAATGTTGGTGACAACAGCGATGGTGGGCGAAAGCAACAAGAAGCTGCCGTCGCTTTCATCTGCCTCGGCAACTAGGATGTCTCCTTGGCCCATCTTCGCGTTGGTGCCGAGCATGTGGACCCGCCCTCCAATAACCATGGTCGGGTCGAGGCCGGCGGTGCTCAACACCGCGGCAATCATCGAAGTCGTGGTCGTTTTGCCGTGGCTGCCGGCCACCGCAACCCCGTACTTCATGCGCATCAGCTCGGCCAACATCTCGGCGCGCGGGATGACCGGAATATGCCGCCGTCGCGCCTCCAGGACTTCCGGGTTGGAGTATTTGACCGCTGTGGAGATCACCACCACCGAAGGATCAGCCGCCAGATTTTCTTCTTGATGGCCCAGAAACACCTGCGCCCCTAACTTTCGGAGCCGCTCCGTCACTTCGGTTTCGTGGAGATCCGAACCGGTCACTGCATACCCCAAGTTCAGCAATACTTCTGCGATCCCGCTCATGCCGATACCGCCGATGCCAACGAAGTGGAGTCGGTGCCTTTTCTGCAGCATAGAATTCCTATCACCGTTCGCACATTACCCGCGTACAAGAGCGTAGCACTCATCGACGATTCGAGCCGCGGCTTCCGGTCGCCCCATCCTACGGGCCGCGGCGGCCATGCGCTCGATCCTCTGTCGATCTGAAACATATGCTTGGATCCGTCCAGCCAGGAGATCTCCGCTCAGTTCCTGATCCAGAATCATCTCGGCTGCCCCCTGATCTTGAAGCGCTTGTGCATTCCAGCGCTGATGATCGTAGATCGCGTAAGGGTAGGGCACCAGGATCGCCGCTTTGCCGAAGGCGGTAAGTTCCGCCACAGTCGTGGCACCGGCCCGGCAAAGGACTAAGTCGGCGTTGGCGTACGCCTCATCCATTTTCTCAATGAACGGAAGCACCTCCACTGCGAAAGGAAGAGAATCATAGACCGCTTTGATTGCGGCAAAGTCCGCCTGCCCGGTTTGGTGAATAACCTGCAATCCACCGGCGAGATCCGTCAGCCTATGCATTGCATCCACAACAGCGAGATTGAGGCGATGAGCGCCGGCGCTGCCGCCGAAGATCAAAAGCACAAATTTTTCGCTTGGCTTCACTGCTGGAAGCTTGCGCCAGCGAACCGGATTCCCCGTCTCTAAAACCTGTCTGCCGGAAAAATAGGCTCTGCTTTCTCGGTAGGAGGTAAAAACCCGATCGACAAACCGGGCGAGAAACTTATTGGTAAAACCAGGTCGGAGATTCTGCTCCATAATCGCGCAACGAAGGCCGCGCAACTTTCCTGCAAGTAATAAAGGTCCTGAGGCATAACCGCCCAGACCGATAATAACGTCCGGCCGAAAGTTCCGAATGATAGTTAGCGAACGCAGGAGGCCGGCGGGAATACCCCAGGCCGCATCCAACAAACCGCGAATCCCCTACCCTTCAGTCCTCTCACGGGAATCGTTTCAAGCCGGAATCCTTCCCGTGGAAGAACTCTGGCTTCGATGCCTTGCTCCGTTCCTACGAACAATATTTCCGTCATTGCATCACGCTGTTGAAGCTCGCGTGCCACAGCCAGCCCTGGGAACAGATGGCCACCGGTTCCCCCGCCGGCGAAGATCACGCGCATTCCTACAGTCTCCTACGGGAGAGTCCCAGCAGTATTCCTGCCTCCATTAAGTTAATAACCATGGCCGACCCGCCGTAGCTGATGAAGGGCAACACCAGTCCCTTGGTGGGCATCAGCCCCATGACCACACCCATGTGGATCAACGCTTGCAGTCCCAGAAGAACCGTCAGCCCAAAAGCCAGATACTGCTCAAACGGCTCTTCAATTTTGGCGGTGAGCCGCAGCCCACGCACGATAATGATCCCGAATAGAACCAGGACAACCAGCACGCCCAACAACCCCAACTCTTCGCCGACCACCGAAAAGACAAAATCGGTATGGGCCTCGGGAAGGTAAAAGAGCTTCTGGCGGCTTTCGCCCAGACCGCGTCCCCACAACTGCCCGGAGCCGAAAGCGATGAGCGATTGAACTACTTGGAAACCGCTGCTGGAGGCTTCGCGCCACGGATCCATGAACGTCAAAAGTCGGCGCAAGCGATACTCCGCCGTCAACATCACATAGACCAAGAGGGGCAATGCCATAAGTCCGGTAGCCAACAAATGAGAAAGACGAACCCCGCCGACAAAAAGCATCAGATAGAGCAACGCCGCCAAGATCAGCGCCGTGCCGAAGTCGGGTTCCAAAAGCAGCGCCGCCAAGAAAACCGCTCCGACGATGAGGTGGGGCAGAACCCCCAGAGAGAAAGTTTTTATCCTATCTGCTTTCCTGGCCATCGAATGTGCGAGGTACAGGACAATCGCCAGTTTGGCCATCTCTGCGGGTTGAAAAGCAAAGCCCGACATCATCAACCACCGCCGCGCGCCACCCTCGCTACACCGATGCCCGGAATCAAGACCAAGACCAACACAAGCAAAGTCATACCGAGGAGCGGATAGCTGAGCCGACGGTAGAGAGCGGAAGGCAAGAGGGAACAAATCACTAACGCCACTAAACCTGCGCTGATGGCTATAAGTTGTTTACGGAAGAAGTAAGTGCCGTCGGTGAAGCGCTCTTGAGAGTAGAGATAGCTCGTACTCAGCACCATCGTCACTCCCAGCGCCAACAAAGCGGCGACCGCCAGCAGAAGCCACTTATCCACCGCAAAACCGTCTCTCATAGCGCCTGAACCAAACTTTTAAAGATCCTTCCCCGCTCGGCATAATTGCGAAACATGTCGAAACTTGAGCATGCCGGCGACAGCAAGACCACGTCGCCCGGCGCGCGCGTGCTGATGAGCGTCGCGCACCGCCGCTTCCATGTCGTCGACGATGACCGTTTCCGCCAGCGCCCCCAGCGCCTTGGCAATCATCTTCTTAGCGGCGCCGAAAAGCACAAGCCGCTTGACTCTTTTTCCGACGCCTTCTCGCAGCACCCCATAATCGCCGCCCTTGTCGACCCCTCCGGCAAGAAGAATGACCGGTACAGAAAAACTCGCCAGCGATTTGACAACCGCGCCGACATTAGTCCCCTTGGAGTCGTTGTAGTAACGCACGCCGTCTTTCTCTCGGACGAACTCGAGACGATGCTCGAGACCCGGAAATTCTTCCAAAGTCTGCTGGATGATTTCCGCCGGTATGCCAATGGCTTTCGCCGCGGCAATGGCCGCCATCATGTTCTCCACATTGTGCACGCCTTGAATTTCACATGGCCCAGCGGGAATCGTTCTTCGCTGGAGCGTCACGCCAAACAATTTCCTCCGATTTCGCAAAAACGCCTTCGTCGACTTCGGAGAAGCCGAAGGAGATAATTCTTGCGCGCCTTCCCTGCCGAAAGCCCCATACGAGTGGATCGTCGCGATTGAGAACCGCGACATCCTTCGCTGTCTGGTTTTCGAGGATCCTCTCCTTGGCACGGCAATAGGCGGCAAAGTCCGGATAACGGTCGAGATGGTCTTCAGTCAAATTCAGCAACACCGCCACCCGCGGACGGAACTCTTCAATCCACTCCAATTGGAAGCTGCTGATTTCGACAACGCCCCATTCCCAATCACCGCCGACAAATCCGATCAACGGCGCGCCAATGTTGCCGCCGGTGAAAACCCGGGTGCCGTTCGCTTTAAGCATAAGGCCGACCAAAGTCGTCGTCGTACTCTTGCCATTGGTGCCCGTAATGGCGACAATCGGGAACCGGAAAACCGATAGGCGAGCTCGACTTCGCTGAGGATCTCAATGCCGCGCCTGCATGCCTCGTGAAGCAACGAATTCGCCGCCGGTACACCCGGGCTGGGCACCACCAGATCCACCTCGTCCAACCAGCGGCGCTCTTCACCCCTAAAAGATAGTCGATTGGCAATCCCTTGAGGGCGTTGATTTCCTGTTTGAGATCCGTTTCCGATCGCAGATCGCTAACCGACACTTTGGCCCCTTGATTCAAGAGGAAACGCGCGCATTCAATGCCCGTGCGGGCCAGGCCCACGACCAGCACTTTTTGTCTCTGAGCTCCATGCCTCATCGCCGGTTTCATCTAAGCTTCAGGGTGCTCAATCCCACCACGGCGCAAATAAAGGAAATAATCCAAAAACGCACGATAATCTGCGGCTCCGGCCAACCTTTGAGCTCATAGTGATGGTGGATCGGCGCCATTAAAAACTCTCTTACGTCGGAGCTTGTAGGAGGCAACCTGGAAGATGACGGACAACGCCTCCATGACGAAAACGCCGCCCACGATGATCAGGAGAATCTCGTTCTTGGTCATCGACGGCAACGATGCCCAACGCCGCGCCCAGAGCCAGAGATCCGACATCGCCCATAAACATCTGCGCCGGGTAAGCGTTGTACCAGAGAAAACCTAGACCCGCTGCGACAATGGCCACGCAGAATACCATCAGCTCTCCGGTTCCAGCGACATAAGGGATCTGAAGATAGTCCGCGTACTTTAAATTGCCGGTCAGGTAAGCGATGACGGAATAAGTACCCGCGGCGATCATGACCGGCCCGATGGCCAAGCCATCGAGTCCGTCGGTCAGGTTGACGGCGTTGGACGCACCGACGATGACCAACATTGCGAAGGGAATATACAGAGGACCGAGATTAGGGCGAACGTTCTTAACGAAGGGAATTCCAATTTCAGTGCTGAATTTCGGAACATAGTAAAGCGCTAGCGCGACGCAGAAGGCCACGGCAAACTGGCCCAGCAGCTTCCACCGCGCCGGCAGTCCCTTGCTGTTCTTATGGGTGAGTTTCAAATAGTCATCGGCAAACCCCACTGCCCCAAAACCTACGGTCCCGAAAAGTCCGATTAGAATGTACGGATTCGCAATATCCGCTAGCATAACCGTGGAGAGAAACAACGCGAGAATAATGAGGGTCCCTCCCATCGTCGGCGTGCCGGCCTTGGTCGAATGGGATGCGGGGCCGTCGTCGCGAATCTGCTGGCCGATCTGCTTCTCCGTCAGCGAGCGGATCAACCCAGGGCCCAGAACAAACGAAACCGCCAGCGCCATCAGCGCCGCCATGGCAGCGCGAAACGTGATGTAGCGAAACACGTTGAAACCGGAATAGGTCGTGTGGAGCTGGTAGAGCAAATGGTACAACAAGTCGATTCTCCCTAAGCCTTGCCGCTTTTCAATTTGTCGAGGACCAATTCCATCTTCATGCCGCGTGAGCCTTTGAAAAGTAGCCAGTCCCCTTTCCCCACATGATTTCTCAGCAAATTTGCAACCTCGGCATGATCTTTGCCGATAATGATTCGCTCCGCCGCCATGCCGCCCAGAAGCGCGCCCCGCCTTACTTGCTCTGCTTGGGCGCCCAATAAGTACAGACGATCGATCCCGGCGCGCGCCACCTGTTTACCTAGTTGCCGGTGCTGCCGGCGGCTTTGCCTCGCCCAATTCAAACATGTCGCCAAGTATGGCGGTCCTCTCGCCGCTGCACTCGATCCCGGCTAGCGTTTTGACGGCCGCTTCCATGGAGGCAGGGTTGGCATTGTAGGCATCGTTGATAATCCCTATTTTTTCCAGTTCTCGAGCTGCATGCGCATCGGGAATGGTTTTGCCTTCTGTAAGCCCCTGCGAATAGCCGCCAGGCTGACGCCGAAACCGTAGGCCATTGCCGCCGCGCCGGTTGCGTTAAGAACATTATGTTCACCGAGAAAATTGAGTCGGACACGGGATCGCCGATGACCCGCACGGAGATCAAGCATCGTTCCTTTAGCGCCGAGGGATCGCCACGATTCGACACGCACCTGACCACTCTCACCATAAGTAATCTTTTGCCTCTGAATCTCTCGCCGAGACGACGCACCCATGGGTCGTCCAGGTTAACCGCGATCATCCCGCCGGGCCGAATCCCACCGAACAGCGCCCCCTTTTCACGGGCGACCCCCGCCAGACTGCTCAGCCCCTCGAGATGAGCCGCAGCCACAGCGGTGATAATTCCCATGTCTGGAGCGGCGATCTCGGTTAGACGTTGATCTCCCCTGGATGATTGGTGCCAAGCTCCACCACCGCTACCCTGTTGCTTTTGTGCAAACGAAGGAGCGTCAAGGGCAAGCCGACAAGATTGTTGAAGTTGCCCTCGGTTTTCAAAAGCCTTCCTCGAAGCGATTTCTGATCCACGTAAGCTTCTTCGAGAATCGCCGCAAGCATCTCTTTGGTGGTGGTCTTGCCATTGATCCAGTGATCGCCAACACTTTCGGGCCGTATACACTCGCGCCGGTAATGAGCCAAATCGCCGAGGGCTCTTAACGTGTCGCGCACCTTGACCACCGCGGCAACGCCGTACGCCGATCGATGCAGATCGCGATGAACAACAACGCAACTCGCGCCCTGCCGCACGGCATCGCGCACGAATCGATGGCCGTCCAACCGCTCACCCTTCAGCGCGACAAAGACCGATCCCCGTTTTACCTTGCTCGAGTCTGTCACCACTTCACCGAACCGATCGCTTTTTCCGGCGCGGAGGAGCCTTCCCCGGTCGCCGACAAGATTTCTCTAGGTCGCCAACCCATTCCCCAACCGCTATGCGCTGCCGATCCCGCTCAGCTCCTCCCGCGCAACTTCTCGATCATCGAAATGAATTTTCTTCGCTCCGAGGATCTGATAGTCCTCGTGCCCTTTCCCCGCGATCAAAACCAAATCGCCCCGTTGAGCCGCCCGCAACGCGATGCGGATGGCTGCGCGCCGATCTTTTTCAACCCAGTAACCCCGTTCGGTTTGCGGCCTATCATCCCCAAACCTCTTCAAACCAGTCTGCTGTATTCCATCCTCGATTTCGGCCAGAATCCTGAGAGGGTCTTCGGTACGAGGATTGTCCGAAGTTAAAACCAAAGATCACTTAACTGTGCGGCGATCTCGCCCATCAACGGTCTCTTTCCGCGATCGCGGTCCCCACCGCAGCCGAAAACCGTCAACGACTCTGCGTTGAGTCAATGGACGAACCGCGCCGAGTACTTTTTCCAGCGCGTCAGGCGTGTGAGCATAATCCACCAAAACGGAGATTCCCAGGTTGTTTTCGACTTTCTCTAATCTGCCCGGCACAGAGGTCAACTGTTGAATACCCTTAGCAATCACATTGGCCGGCAATTCCAGGCAACCTCCGACTCCGACGGCGCCCATGATATTTTGCAAATTGGCTGCACCGAGGAGCGATGAGGAAAAATCCAGGTGACGACCCTTGAACTCTAATCTGTCCTCTAAGCCCGGCCACGTCACTCTGAACCGTTACGGGGTGGATGTCCCACTCGCTATCCTCGCCGTAGCTCCAAGTCTCCAGGCCGGAGTCGCGGAGTTTGTGTAGAAGTTCCCTTCCCCTGGCGTCTTCCGCGTAGATAACGGCAGCCTTCTTTGGCTTCACACTCACCTTCAGAAAATCCGTAAAGAGCTTGCTCTTAGCCGAAAAATAGTCGTCCATGCTGGCATGGTAATCAAGATGATCGCGCGACAGATTCGTGAATATACCAACGTCGAAGTCGATGCCTCGGACCCTATCTTGCACCAGCGCATGGGAGGAAACTTCCATCACTACTGACTGAGCGCCGGTTGTTTCCATTTCCGCCAGAGAGCGACTGCAATTCAAGCGATTCCGGTGTCGTATGATGCGACGGAACTTGGCGTCCCCGGTAACGATAGTTGATCGTGCCGATCACGCCCGGCTCCAAACCGGCAGCCGAGAGTATCGATTCGACCAGATAGGCCACCGTGGTCTTTCCATTCGTTCCGGTGACACCCACCAGCTTCATCCGCCGGCTCGGCCGTCCGTAAAAATGCGCCCCCCATAATCCCATGGTGCGCCGGACATCTTTTGTCCGGATCCAAGTTGTTCCTTGCGGCCAGCTGGCCTTATGCGCCACGACAACCCCGGCGGCGCCACTCTCAAGTGCTCGAGGAATGAACTCGTGGCCATCGAGTTTCTCTCCAGGAATGGCAAAGAAAATTTCTCCCACTTTCACTTGGCGAGAGTCGTAGGCTAGCCCTGTCACTTCTTGATCGAGATTCCCTCGGCTTCTTCTACCTCCTGTAGCGCCAAAACTCTCGCAGACGCATTTCGTTAGCCTTGGAGGTTTAAAAGCAAAATAGTTTTCCTCGTCCCAACGACCTCCGGGCGCCGGCGATTGCCTCACCACATAGCCGTTCCCACGCATCTTTACCTTGACCCCCATGGCTCGAGCCTTCTCCACCGCCTCCCGGAGACTGAGGCCGACGAAGTCTGGCACGGCGGCTGTGCTGCCATCGGCAATGGTTTCTTTCTTCAGCGCTCGCCGGCCGGGAAGTTCAGCTTGGCCAACCGCGGCGGGAACCACGTCCGGCTCTTGCGGAGCCACCGCAAGATGACGGAGCGCCCCGCGCGCGATATTACGGAAGACCGGCGCGGCAACGACGCCGCCATAGACGTTAACCTCCGGCTCATCGACGAGGACCAAAGCAACCAATTTGGGAGCATCTGCAGGGACAAACCCGACGAACGACCCTACCCGTTTCGCCGCCGTATAGCCGCCGTGGGTAAGATCCGCCTTCTGCGCCGTGCCCGTCTTTCCCGCCACCTCAAACCCTTCCACCTTCGCCATCATCCCGGTGCCGCCTTCATTGGTCACTTCTTTCAGCATGGACGACAACAAGCGCGTTGTCTTCTCCGAGACCACGCGTCGGACCACGTGGGGCTGGTTTTCGAGAAGCACTTCGCCTTTGGGACCCACTACGCGCCGTACCAAGTAGGGACGCATCAGGAAGCCACCATTGGCGATCGTTGCGTAAGCCATCACCATCTGCATCGGCGTTGCCGAAATGCCCTGGCCAAAAGCGTGGGTCGCGAGATCGATCGCTGACCAGGATTCTGGTTTTCGCAGCAGTCCGGGGACTTCGCCCGGCACATCAATACCGGTAACCTGACCGAAGCCGAATTTTTCAATGTACTTGAAATAGCGTTCGCGCTTTAGCTTCTCTGCTACCTTGGTGAATCCAATGTTGCTCGAGACCTGAAGGATTTTGGAGAAGGGCAACCAACCGTGCGGATGTGTGTCATGAATGAACTTTCCGGCGTAAGCGTATTTGCCCATTTCGCAGTAGAAAAGATCGTCTTTGCCCACCACGCCTTCTTCCAAGGCCGCGGCCGCAAGGATCGTTTTAAACGTCGAGCCGGGCTCAAAGCTGTCGGCGACCGCGCGATTGCGCTTTTGCTGTGACGACTGTTTGGAAAAATTGTTCGGATCGAATGACGGATAGTTCGCCAGAGCGAGCACCTCCCCGGTGAACGGCTCAACGACGATCGCAATCCCCGCCTTAGCTCGGTACTTGCTGATCGTTGCCTCCAGTTCTTTCTCCGCAAGATGTTGAATCGACGTATCCAAGGTTAAATGAATATCACCGCCCGGTGGAATCTGCAGACCCTCGACGCCTTGGACCAAAACCCTGCGGCCTAATGCGTCACGTTCGATCACCGACGAGCCGGTTTCTCCCCGAATGTAGCCGTTGTAATGCAACTCTAAGCCTTCCAGTCCTTCTGAATCACGACCAACAAAACCAATCACTTGCCCCGCCAACTGACCCTGTGGGTAGTAGCGGTTCGGCTCATAAAACATACCGATGCCGTCGGCGCTCAAGGCCTGGATCTGCTCAGCTTCTTGAGGACTGATCTGTCGCTTAATCCAAACAAAAGGCTTGTCCGCGGTAATTTTCTGTTGCACTTCGACAAGGTCGAGATTGAGGATTTTAGCGAGCGTCCGGCTCACGCTTCCCGGATCATGAATACGATGAGGACGGGCATAAACCGACTGCGCTTCCAGACTCAACGCCAGCGGCTCACCTGTACGATCCATGACCGCACCTCTTCTCGGAAGCACGATCCACTCCTTAAGGTGCTGCCTTTCGCCGAGTCGTTTGAGCTTTTCCCCTTGCAGAACTTGAAGCTGAAAAGCCCGTCCGGCAGCCACAACAAACAAAAACCAAGAAAAATGCTTTGGCTACACCCAGACGCAAACGATTTCCGTGATAAGCGCGTCTCATGGCAAGACAATGACCTGACCCTTCTCTGGAGGCCTAAGCCCCAAGCGCCGGCGAGACATCGCCTCCAACCGATCCGGTGAGGTCAACGTGGCTAACTCGACTTTCAATTCTCGATTTTCTTGTTCAAGTTGATTTTGGAGCTTGCTCGTGGTCGAAAGGACATAGCCCATATGGACCACCTGCAATCGCAGCCAAACGTGGAGCAACGCAACTCCAACCAGACCCAAAGCCAAAAAAGCGATCGACATGACGTGCCGCGGGCGTTGACGTCGACCGGCGCTCTCGACCCGCTCCTTCTTCTGAGATCGCAAGTTTTTGACGCTCTGTTTTACCGCCGTTGCCACTGGCTAATTCCCTTTAGATCCGTTCCACCGCGCGCAACTTGGCCGAGCGGGCGCGTGGGTTAGCTTCAATCTCGCTGGGTGAAGGAGAGAGCGGCCTGGTCGTAAGCAACTTGACCTTTCGGCTCCAACCGCACTGGCACGTCGGCGTCCTTGGAGCACAGATACAATCACGGTTCCACTTGCGAAATGCGGTTTTCACCAGTCGATCTTCTAACGACTGAAACGAAATAACCACCATCCGACCCTTGGGCTGAAGAAGTTCGTAACCGTGCTCCAAAAAGCGATCCAAATTCTCTAACTCTTGATTGACCGCAATTCTCAAAGCTTGAAAGGTTTGAGTCGCCGGATGATGATCTCGTCCACCCCTGCCCTTAACTCGTGCGACAATTTCAGCAAGCTCTTCCGTCGTTTTGATTGTCTTCATCTTCCGTTCAGATGCGATGGCTAACGCAATACGACGAGCCTGCGGCTCTTCGCCATACTTCCGCAGGATTCGTTCCGAGCTCGGATACCGAAAACGTATTAACGATCTGATACGCATCCAGCGCTTGACCGCGATCCATTCGCATATCGAGCTTCGCTGCACCCCGAAAACTGAAGCCCCGCTCTCGAGATTCCAACTGGTGCGACGAGAGTCCCAAATCCAAAACAATGCCATCCACCGACTGCCAACCGATCTCAGACAAGATCGCCGCAGCCGCCGCGAAATTCGCCTGCCGCACCACGAGGCGATCCCCGAATCCGCTCAGTCGTTGGCGCGCCGCCGCCAGGGCCTCATCATCCAAATCCAGCCCTAGGACTTCGTCCATTGGGGCTGCTGTGAATCAAAATTTGCTCAGTGTGTCCTCCTCCTCCCAAGGTGCCGTCCAAGTATCGTTTCCGCGGTTCGGGTCTGAGGAAGTCAATCACCTCCCGAGCCATTACAGAAACATGTGTAAATAACATTTAGTGACTGGTGCCGTCCGCCTCCCAATCGTCGTCGAAGCTCTCGATGGCATCTTCCAGCGAAGTGTACTCCTCGAAGAAACGATCCATCCCGACGACTTTAAAAATATCCCGCAGAAAGGGGTTCATCCCGGCCAGCTTAAGATCACCGTTCAGGTTTCTCAGGAGCTTGAGCCGTTCAAGGAGGACTCCGATGCTCAAGTAGTTGATATGGTCTACGGCCCTAAGATTTAGCACGACTTTCGTGCGATCTTTTTCAATCAGACCACCGATCATGTCTTTGATCCTGATCATCTCCCGAAAATCGATATCGCCAGCCACATCGAGCACCGATATATCCTGTATGGGTTTTCGCGGCAGCAGCATTCCTCATTCTCCTTTCAAACTACGTCCATCCTTGTCGACGTTCTTACAACCCCAAGTCACCGAGAAAGTCTGGGTCTTGCATCAACTTTTCTTCAGCATCCGAGAATATTTTCTTCCATACATCGAGATCCCAGACGCGAAACTTTTCCAAAGCTGAGACGAGAACGACATCGCGCTTTAGTTCGGCGTATTTCCTCAAGAGCGGCGGGATTAGGATGCGGCCCTGCTTATCGACAACGCATTCAGACGCACCGCCGAGATAATAATTCTGGAACATCAACATTTTGCGATCAAACTTTGGCTTTTCTGAATTTCTTCCTCCAGCTTTGACCATTCATCCAGGGGATAGACATCGAGGCATTTCATTCCATCCACCACGAAATTGGTAATCACGATGCGCTCGTCGCCTTTCCCGAGAAGGACCTCCCGGAACTTTATCGGAATGCTCAAACGGCCCTTGCCGTCGAGCGTATGTTCAAAGCTGCCGCGAAACATACGTATCCTAGGACTTTAATGGGATATTATCCCACATTATCCCACATAGGCGCCACTTATAACTTTATGCCTAGGAACTGTCAATAAAAATTTCAGATTTTTCGCGGATTTTTGTGCCTTCAGCCCGACTAAAATTCAGTCGATGTCTTGACGGTCTGAGAAGGTGAGACACTAGATATGGGATTAGGAAATTTGGCGGCCTTCCATGTCGTAAAAAAGTCAAAGGTTGACATAAAATGCCTGCAAATTTAACAACGAAATTCTCCGTCAAGCGCCCCGCAGCCTGATAGCGGGTCGAGACAAGAAAGCATTGTGGACAACGATGTGGGCTAAAGTGGATCGTAAGCCGGATTCTGTAATGGTTCCTAATAGGAACCATAGCGATCATTCATCTTGCCCCGTGATTGCTCACGGGGTCGAGCGACCTTACCCGAGGGTTATGGGCGGACCACCCAACCCTCCTATTTGGTCTTGCTCCGGGTGGGGTTTGCCAAGCGTCCACCATCACTGATAGACCGGTGAGCTCTTACCTCGCCTTTTCAACCTTACCCATCAAAAATCATGGGCGGTGTCTTTTCTGTGGTACTTTCCCCCGATCACTCGGGGCCGCCGTTAACGGCCACCTTGTCCTGTGGAGTCCGGACTTTCCTCCCTCCGCCTGAGGCGTCAGGCGATCGCTTGATCCACTTTAGCCCAGTGACGATTTTTTGATTGCGTCGTCGATACCCCTGTTGGCCAATCGATCCGCTAATCTCTTCAGTTCCCGAAGCACACGAAGGATACGATAGGCCTCAAACTGACGCAATAATGTGACGCGGCCTTTTCAAAAAGCGTCTTTAGCTTTTCATCCTTAACACGGTATTCGCCATTGAGCTGCCGGACCAGCAGAGTTGTGAATCACTCTGGACAGATACGTTTTTGCCGACCTGAAGGAGCGTTTCGAGTCCCATGAGCAAACCTTCATACTCCGCGAGATTGTTGGTGACGTATCGCAAGTAACAACTTAACCCCTTCACCACCTTGCCGTTTTCATCAAGAATCACAGCTCCACATCCCGCATGTCCGGGGTTACCTCGGGCAGCGCTGTCAACCATGACAAGCCATTCGTTGTCTAGTTCCGACATACACCAGCGCAGCCCTCTGCCCCGATAATTCAAGAAACACGAATACGGCGATCTATCTTGAAGATACCCAGGTCAGCGCCGTTAGTCGACGCTATGAATGATGGTCGAGTTGCGAATTGTTAGACAGGATTTTGACTGGGCCTAGGCTTCTTTTGCCTGTTGTGCAGACGGCTTGTAATAAAGAATACGTTGACAACTGGGGCAAAGATTGACTTTTTCGCTCTTGATAATTTCATTCCACAACTGCGGCGGTATGTTCATATAACAGCCATGGCAAATTCCACCGGTAACTTCCACAACCGCGCTGCCGCCCCGGCGTGCGAAGATAAGTTCATAGCGTGAAATCAGCTCTCCGGCAATCTGCGACGCAATCGTTTTTCTAAGCGTGTAAGCCTCAGATACGAGTTGATCAATACCGGAGATCTTCGATTGCATATCCTCCTGCCTCTGTTGCCACTCCTCCTGCATCATTGCCGCCTCTCTTCCTCTTTGGCCTTGAGCTCGGCCTTGATACGGTCAATCTCTTCGAAAACCCTGATCAGCTCTTCCTCAAGATCGCTATTGCTTTGTTTGATTTGATCAATCTCCCTCTGTAACGCTTGCAGCTCTTTTATGTTCTTGATGCGATTCATTCGCATCCGCTTATCCATGGCTTTTTTGCCTTCGTCTTGCAGTACTCGTTCTTTTCCCTGACGCTCTTTTTCTTTTTCGGCACAAGCAGCCGCAAGCAATACGATTTCCTGTTTCTTAGACTGAATCTCTTTGTCCTTGACCTGTAGCTCCCCCAGTAGTTCTTGCTTGGTCCCGTTTTTCTCCTTTATCTCGCGATCAACGTTCTGCAACGTAGCCAATATCTCTATCTGTTCACGCAATTTCATTTCTCCCATTGCCCAAAGGAAATGCACCCCTGTGGGTGCATTTCTTCAATCGAATCTTTGCCAATAAATAAAGCGTGGGTCTTGCTACTTCCACTCCTCGTTAAAGCTCCTTCAATAATAACTATCTCGATTCTCCACTATTGTAAAGTGGCATTGACCCTTATAACCCTCCCCAATCCTGAGCCCTTTGGCGCTCCAATGGTTCCTTAGCGTCAACCCATTACTGGCTGCAAGTATGGAACAGACTGATCCCTACGGCATTCTCGGACTTGAGCGATACGGTTGAGTCCGCAACTGCCGCCCCACGGCACTGGTCGTGCGCATCAAGTCGGTGATCCAGGCCGTCAGTTCATTGAGTCCACTGGCGTTATCTTGAGCGATAGTCGACCAGGAGCGGCCCCGTTGATACTCGGCCACGATACTTCCTAATGGATCCCCGACCCAAATACGTAAGACCCTCAACGCGGCGTATTGACCATAGCCGACCTTGAGCTGTTGTCGTTCGTTAACAATTGTGAGCAGATTCAGACGCAGCTTATACGCCAGCGCTTCAGCAACCGCCCGTTCACCGTTCTGCTGTTCCACGAACTGATTGATAACCTGATTCTCTTCAACAGCTCTCGTTCGCTTCTCGCCGTCGGAGAGTCGAGCGACTGAGGCGAAGGAAGCAACTCAACGACGCGATCCCCGGGTTGATAGTATTGCAGCGCTTCTGGCATCCATGCCTTGAGCTGCTGAATCCGCGTTTCTGAGCCCGGATGCGTCGAAGAAAATCAGGTGTCGCACCCGCCCTGACGCCCTGGAGTCTCTAGCGTGGGGTAACTATATGAGGTGACTATAAGCGCCATTTTCCCAGGATTCATTATCCCATTGGGATCCAGCGTTTTCTTGATCCGGCGCATAACTTCAACACCGTAACCGTGCTCTTCGTCCATGAGCGGCGCCAATTTCACGCCGACGCCATGGGTGTATTCCATGGATCCGCCCATTTCGTGGACCAAATGCAGCAGTTCATCGACGGTTTCTTCCAAAGCGAGTTGAGCTTTGTTCGTACCGTCGTCCTGGATACCCAAAGGCATGGAAAAAAGCTCCGGTTGAATCCACAAGCCACTCTCCAGGACTTGCACTCCACGTTTTTTAGCAATCTCCATCGCTGCCGCTCGAAACGACAAGACCTTCGAGGCCGACAGTGCAACGTGAATCCAATCGCGATAGACTCCATCCCTCGTTCGCTCCCTTCGTTGCCGCCGGTTCTGCATGAATCGCCTAGCAATCTCGTGTCGATCATTCCAGAATCTTTCCGCCTCTTTCTGGGGCAACCCCTTGGCGCCAAATCGTTCACAGACGGAGAGCGCGCGTTGCTCCTCCGCCTCCACGACTTCGCGGTTCCCCTCAAAGCCGAGATAGAGCATCGCGCCGCTTTGAAACTTTGCGTCCGCATCGCCAAAATCAAGAACCGCCGGTTCCACGCGCTGGCGAAATAGCTCTTGAATGGCGTTGTAGCCAACTTCGAAGGACTTGAAGCTAAGAGCACGCAACGCGCGCTTCTCGGGTGCGGGAAAAATCCGAATCGTGGCTTCGGTGATAATTCCGAAGCAGCCCTCACCGCCGATGAGAAGAGACTTGAGATCGATGCCGGCGGACGACTTGGGAACCGCCCGGGTGTGGAGCACTTCGCCGTCAGGCAACACCGCTTCGAGTCCGAGGACTTGATCACCCATGGAGCCGTAGAGTCCGCCGCGATACCCCATGCTGTTAGTGGAAATCGCGCCGCCCACCGTGGCAACAGGCAAGCGTCCACGGGTCATGGCCAAGTATGAAATTCTCTCGGTTCAGCCGCTTTTCCAACTCTTCTAAAACCGTGCCTGCCTGCACACGAGCCGAACGAGCCGGTGGATCGATGTCAGGCGATTTGGTCCATCCGGCGCAAATCAACGACGATTCCCGCCTGGACCGACAACGCCCCGCCCATGAGTCCCGATCCGCCACCATAGGGAATAATCGGCACTTTTTTTCGTTGGCTAAACGGACAATCCGTCTGACCTCATCGGTCGAAGCAGGTAGGACGCTGCAAAAGGGGCTGGTCACTTCGGGCCGGTTCGCAGGATGAAGTCTCCCCTCGCTCAGCGCGTCCCATGACAACTCGTCCAGCCGGTTTTCATCGGTGGTGACATACTCCGGCGCAACAATCTTGGCGAGTTTTCCGACTATCTCTTCCTGTAAAGCGCTCTTCATCGAACTCATCCGGTGCCTGAGAGTATATCGAAAAGCCGATCAAGGAAGAAGTCATGAGGTTGAACGTGCGGGGATTGACAGGTCACAACAACGTACCGCGCAAAATGATATCGGCGATCGTGAAATAGATGATCAACCCTGTAACGTCCACGAGTGTTGCTACGAAGGGGGCAGACGCACTGGCCGGATCGAAGCCCAGGGCGCGAAGGATGAACGGCAAAAGCGAACCAGCAATAGAGCCCCACAACACGACCCCGACGAGGCTCAGGGCAACGGTCAAAGCGACGAGGAAGTAATGCTCGCCATAGGCATTGAACAAACCCTGCCACGCGAGAATGCGGACTAAACCAATGGATGCCAAAATCAACCCTAACCCCAATCCCGTAACCAACTCGCGCCGGATCACTCTCCACCAATCTCTAATTCTCAATTCTCCCAGTGCCATGGCGCGGATCACCAGCGTGGTGGCCTGAGATCCGGAGTTCCCGCCGCTGCTGATAATTAACGGCACAAACAGCGCCAGGACCACCGCCCGAGCGATCTCAGCCTGAAATTGGCCCATGGCAGTAGCGGTGAGCATCTCCCCAAAAACAGAGCCGCCAGCCAACCCGCCCGTTTTCGAATCATCAGCAGCAGAGGGATCTGCAAATAGGGTCCCTCCAACGTCGCCACGCCACCGATCTTCTGGATGTCTTCGGTGGCTTCCTCTTGGACTACCTGGACGATATCATTCACGTTGACGACGCCTTTGATTCGTCCCTCCGCGTCCACGATCGGCATCATCAACAGATGATGGCGCATGAAAGCTGGCTCAGCGCTTCCTGGTCCAAATCATCGGGAGCGGAAATGACCTCCGTACGCATGACATCACTGACGTGTTTATCGCCTGGGGCCACGATCAGATCGCGAAAAGAAACCACTCCTAGAAGATGTTCTTCCGCGTCCACGACATAGACGTAGTAGACCGTTTTCTCCCGCTGGCGCGCATCCCTACGCAGGTAAGCGATCGCCTCGTCCACCGTCATGTCCGCGCGCAGCCGGGAGTAGCGCGTATTCATCAGCCCCCGGCTTCATCCTCCGCGTAGTCGAGGAGCCCCTTCACTTCTCTTCGAGTAGAATCATCCAGCAGAGCCAGCAAATTCTCTCGTTCTTCGGCCGGCGCCTCTTGAATCAAGTCAGCGGCATCGTCCGGCGCCAACAATCTGATCCACAGCCGCCGCTCCCCCGGCGGCAACGCCAAAACCAGTTGGGCTCGATCCCGAGCGCTCAATTGCAGGAAAAAATCATCCGCCTCCTCCCGCTGCAAAAACTCAAAACCCTCTACTCTTTCCTCCATGGAGAGCACAGGCCAGGCTTCGTAGAGTTCAGCCGGAGTGAAGTTCTTATCCGCCATGTTTCTATGCCGCGATCATGCCGCGGAGATTAATGGGGCTATTCCTAGCACATCATCTAACATGTGCAATCGCAGAGAGCTTCAATTTTGTGATTATTGGCGAAGGACCGGCAAAATAGTGGCCGCTGGAAAAACCGGGGTGCGGTTTGGGTCAATGGAGCGTGGGTTTCGAATCATCATCCCGTCGCCCTTGAATGACATGAAAACGGCGCTTGAGGCGGGCGAGTCGGCGCTGATCGAGGTATAGTTTCCAGCGCTCCCAAGGATTTCCCCCGCGGAGATAGAGGTAACCGAAGACCATCCCTCCTAGGTGAGCGAGGTGAGCAATACCACCTTGGCCGGGGGTCACCGAAGAATAGAACGCGATACCACCGATGATCCAGACGAAATACTTCATTTTTATTGGAAACAAAAAGTAAAAATAAACGATCCGATTGGGATAAATAAGCCCGTACGCAAGAAGGATCCCGTAGACTCCGGCCGACGCGCCGATACTAGGTACGATTTGGCCTGGCACTAGGAGCGCGTTTAAGATGCCGCCGCCCACCACTGAGACAAAATAGTACCTGAGGAAAAACTACTACCCCAGCGCCGCTCGAGGTCACAGCCGAACATCCAAACCGCCAGCATGTTGAACAGTAAATGAAAGAGGCCGCCATGCAGGAACTGGTATGTGAAGAGTTGCCAGAAATAGAAGTCGTGCCAGACCATCGATGGGACAAGCCCAAACAGCAGCAAGATTTCAGACGGCAGAAACAGTTGTAGGAAGAAAACTGCAGTATTGACGATCAGTAGAAATTTAACCGCTGGAGTAATCGTGCCGGCGCCGAACATCGCGGATCTGTTTTGGTACTGCATGTGATTGTAGAATAGCTGTCGGCGGGTTGAATTGGAAGCGGCTTGTTCTAATTGACGATGATGAGATCAACCACCCAGATAGGCTTGCCGAACGAGATCGTTTCCGGCGAGTTCACTGGCCTTCCCTTCGAGGATCACTTGGCCCGTTTCCAATACATAGCCGCGATGTGAGATAGCCAAAGCCATCGCGGCATTTTGCTCCACCAACAGAACCGTAACCCCGGACTTGTTAATAGACGCGATCGTTTCCAAGATTTGCTCAACGATCTTGGGAGCGAGTCCCATGGACGGCTCGTCGAGCAGGAGCAATTTCGGCCGCACCATCAGCGCGCGGCCGATGGCCAGCATCTGCTGCTCGCCTCCGGACAGAGTTCCGGCAACCTGCTTCTGGCGTTCCTTGAGCCTGGGAAAAAGTTCGAAAACGCGTTCGATCTCGGGACCCAAAGAAATTTTTGCCCTCGTGTAGCCGCCGATGTGAAGATTCTCCAATACCGTGAACCGAGGAAAGATTTTTCGCCCTTCCGGCGCGTGGCCAACGCCCCGCTGCACGATCACATGGGGTTCGGCGCCGTTTAAAGAAGCGCCTTCCAATTCGATCCGTCCGCTGCGCGGCCGCAACAAGCCCGAAAGGGTTTTTAACGTAGTCGTCTTGCCCGCGCCGTTGCGCGCCGAGCAAGGTCACCAACTCGCCTTTCTCGATGGAGAAAGAAACTCCTTTCAAAGCGTGGATGGCGCCATAGTATACGTGTATGTCCTTAACTTTGAGCATCGCCCACCCACGTCCCGGGCCCCAAGTACGCTTCAATGACGCGTGGATCTCGGCGCACCTCGTCAGGGTGTCCTTCGGCGATCTTTTCCCCGTAATCGAGAACGTAAACTCGGTGCGAGATGCCCATCACCACCCGCATGTTGTGCTCAATAAGCAGCACGGCTTGGACGTAAGCGTCCGATGAGATCTTTGAACAGCATCATCAGTGATTGCGCTTCGGTCGTGTTCATTCCCGCTGTCGGCTCATCGAGCAAGAGCACTTTCGGATTGGCGGCCAAGGCTCGGGCGATCTCAAGGCGACGCTGCTCGCCGTAGGAGAGTTGGTGTGCCCATTCATTTTCTTTGCCTCGGAGTCCGGCAAGCTCGACCAACTCCATCGCCCTGCGTGCGGCATCTCTTTCCTGGCGGTGGGCACCTTGGCTCTGGAGCAGAATCCCCACAGGCTAGTGCTGATTCGGCAATGCATGCCCACTAAGATATTCTCCAAAACCGTCATACGCGCAAAGAGACGGATATTCTGAAACGTTCGGCTGATACCGGCGCCGGTAATCTTGTCGGGCTTCAGCCCGACCAGCGATCTGCCAATAAACCGAATCTCTCCTTCGTCCGGGCGATAGATTCCGGTGAGGTGTGAAAGAGGGTCGTCTTGCCCGCGCCGTTGGGTCCGATGAGAGCCGCGATCATGCCGTCTTCCAAGGTCAGATCCACTCTGTTCAGCGCCTGCAATCCGCCGAATCTCTTGCTGATGCCGCGCAGTTCCAGCAAAGCCATCTCAATGTCCCCGCTTCTGCCGTGGCGGCAACACGCCCTGCGGCCGAAACATCATCATGAGAATCAAGATCAAACCAAAAACCATCCGCTCATATTTCGCCGGCTCAAACTGGGCCGGAATCTGACTTAAAGTAAAATCGCCTAAGAGTGGAATAGACAACACGATTCCCGACTGGCGGACGGAGTTTAGCCACAGGGAAAGCCCTTTGAGAAGTTGCAGATTCAAAATCGTCACGCCGGTGGCGCCGAGAATCGCACCCGGGATCGAGCCCATACCGCCGAGGATCACCATGGCGAGCACCCCGATGGATTCCATGAAGGTAAAGCTCTCCGGATTGATGAATACTTGCTTGGCCGCAAACAGCACGCCGACGGCTGAGGCAAAGGACGCTCCCACGGCAAGGCCAAGCAACTTCATCCGTACGACCGAAATTCCCATGGCGGCCGCTGCGATTTCGTCCTCGCGAATGGCCTTCCATGCCCGCCCGATGCGCGATTCTTCGAGTCTGCTCGCGACCAAAACGGTAAGAATCACGATGAACAAGACAAGAAAATAGAAGTAGAACGGATAGAGCGTCGACGGATTGACACTAAACCCGAGAAACTCTAGCAGCGGCTGAAAAAAAGCGGTGGCTTCTCAATCGGTGTGATACCCTTCGGACCGTTGGTGATGTTGATTGGTTTATCGAGGTTGTTCACCAGCGCACGCACGACCTCGGCAAAACCCAACGTAACAACGGCCAGATAGTCCCCGCGCAGACGTAGAACTGGGAGGCCCAGTAACGCCCCCGTCAAAGCGCCCACTCCGACGCTCAGCAAGAGAAACGGAAAAAACCAAACTGACGAAAGGGGAAACAAGTTGCCGGGTAGAAAGTGATTCGCCTGGGGCGAGCCAAAAATCGCCCAGAGATATGCCCCGATGGCATAGAACGCGACGAAACCCAAATTGAGCAGCCCGACGAAGCCGACCACTATATTGAGCCCCAACGCTAGCGCGATAAAAATCCCGGCTGAATGGCGATTTCCAGATAGTAGCCGTTGATGGATCCCAACAACGGCAACAGCACGAGCAATACTATCGCGCCCAAACAAAACTTCGTCGTTTGATCGACCGACGCATAATAAATGACCAGGAGGAGGCTTCAAAGCACAGAAAAGCCAGGACCGACTGAGGAAAGGCGAAGACTAGAGCTGAACTCGCGATAATATAGGCGACGACTCCGAGATGGGTTAAGCCAACTTTCACGCTCCTTCCTCCCGCACTTTCTCCCCCAAGAGTCCCTTCGGGCGAAGGATAAGAATCAGAATGAGGACAACGAAAGCAAAGACATCTTTGTATTCCGCGCCGAATGCTCCGTCAGTGAGAATCGAGAGATAGGAAGCCGCAAACGCCTCCAACATGCCTAGCACCATTCCGCCCAACATGGCGCCGGGAATATTTCCGATGCCGCCAAGCACGGCAGCGGTAAAGGCCTTGAGCCCTGGGAAAAATCCGCTGTAGGGGTTGACCAAACTGTAATGCAAACCAAAGAGCACGCCGGCCAGACCACCCATCGCCCCGCCCACAAAAAGGTTAGCGCGATCACCCGGTTCACCGGGATACCCATCAGGGACGCAGTATCGGGATCTTGGGCCACGGCGCGAATCGCGGCCCCCAGTCGCGTCCGATTGACAAAAAGATGGAGCACTGCCAAGGCCACCAGCGCGGTCACAATCACCAGCAACGATTTCACCGGCACCACCACGTTGAGTCCCAGCGGCACGGTCTTATCGAGGACGTCCAGCGTGGGATAGGTGAGGTAAAAGTATTTCGCCAAAGACTTTCGAAAAACCGGAGAGCGTCCTGCAAAAAAAACGAAGCGCCGATAGCCGAGATCAACGCAACGAGTCGTGGGCTCCGCTGGAGCGGACGATAAGCCACCCGCTCCAGTGCCACGGCTGCCAGGCCGCTGACCAGCATGCCGCTAAGAATCACGACCAGCAACACGAAAGCCGTGTGCAGCGTTGCCAAATAACCGGCGCTTTCCAGCAGCAGGAGAATCTCCACGCCAACAAAGGCGCCAAGAACGAAGATCTCGCTGTGGGCAAAATTGATAAACTCCAAAACCCCATAAACCATGGTGTAGCCCAGGGCGATCAACGCGTACATAAAGCCCAATACGATGCCGTCCACGAGTACTTGTGGTAGGATATCGAGCGCCAGCTCCAAACTCGTCTGGTCCTTTCAAAAGTTGGTATGCTAACAAATCCTCTTCTTGGCCGCCACCGTATGAACCGGAGGTCAGAATCATTCTTGTTGAAACCACTACTTCAATCGCGTATATTTCCCTCAATGACTCATGCTAGAGCACGAAGGCTAGGACACCCCTACCGTTCGCTTCCCCACGATACCTAACCCAGAGACGCTGGAATGAAAAAGATAATCTGGATCAGCGTTACCATCTTGATAAGCTTGGTGGCGGCGGTCCTCGTAGTGCCGCACTTCATTGATCTAGGCATCTTCAAGCGCAGCTATCTTCCTCTCGTAGAAGAAATCCTCCGCCGGCGCATCGACGTCGGCGAGGTGCGGCTTAACCTCGTCCCCACTCCTTCGATTCGTCTATCGAATCTGAAAGTCTCTGATAGCCCGGCTTTCCCCGGCAATACCTTTTTGCCGCAGAGCAATTGCAACTCCGGCTCAAGTTTTGGCCGCTCTTGCGGGGCCGTTTTGAGGTAACAGAATTCGTTCTAGAAAAACCTGTCGTTAACTTACTCAAGAGGCCCGATGGCACATTCAATTATTCTGACCTGGCGGACAAGAAAGGCTCTCTCGATAGAGCACGAGAAAGCAAGAAGAGAGCCTATGCCTCCAAATCCCAGGAATCAGCGGCCATGCCGCTGATTGTGCCTAACCGGATGCGTGTCCGAGACGGCCAGCTGAACTTTCAGACGATAGGTCAAAAGCCAGTTAAGATTAACGGCATCGATCTGTCGCTTCAGGAATTCTCCGCCGATCGTCCATTTCCTTATCGTGCGTCTTTCAGCTTTCCCGGCTTGAAGCCCATCGCGTTGGAAGGAATGCTCGACTATCAAGAAGATCAGTCGACCCTGCGGCTGAATGAAACCCGTCTCAAGGTTCAAGAGCTCGTTCTTCCCGTGGAAGGGAGTATTAGCAACCTTTCGACTATGCCAAGCCTCAACTTGAGTCTCGGTGGCGATCGCGTTGATGCCAAGCCCATCTTTCAGATCCTCTCCGCCTTCGCTTTAGCCCCGAGCGATACGGAAGTTTCCGGACCGATGGGGCTGCGCATCACCATGACCGGCCCATCGCACAGCCTGGTCACCCAAGTGCGCGGACAATTTAAGGACGTCAAAGTGCAGGGTAAACGAGCGTTGAAAGGAACCCTCAGCGGCGAGGTATTTCTCAAGCTGCCGCTGGGCGGCGGAGCGAGCGCAGCGCGACGCTTGCAGGGCAATGGAAATCTAGTTGCTCGGAACGGCGAGCTGACCAACGTGGATCTGATCAACAAAGTGCAGCGGGTAACGGGTCTGATCGGCCTATCACGGGATGAGCGGCGACAGGCAACGACTTTCAAAACCCTGGAAGCCACATTCGTCGTGGCCGATGGCTTTGCCGATTTTAAACGGATCTATTTGATCAACCCGCAAATTGAAGTGAACGGCAGCGGTACCATGACCCTTGAGCGACCCAGTTTAAATATCGCGATGGACGCTGTGCTTTCAGCTCAAGCGTCCGCCCGCGCCGGCAAGGGAAAAACTGCCACCTTTTTCAAAGATAGCCAGGGGCGGATCATGGTGCCGCTTAAGATCACCGGGTCTGTTGAGCGTCCCTCGGTGGATCTGGACAGCTCGAAAGTGCTTCAGCGCGGTTCTGGACAAGCCGCGGAAAAAGGCTTTGGCACTTTCTTCAAACAGCTGTTCCGCAACCGCTAAATGGAGGTTCAATGTTCCAGGTTCAAAGTTCAAAGAAACACTCAGGGTTTCGTCCAGGTTGAACTTTGAACGTTGAACCTTGAACGCCAAAGAGCACCGTTACCTTCAAGCTGTACGTCGGGCAAGGCGCATCGTGTTCGACGCACCGATGGCTTGAAGCAGGTGATCAAGGCGATGGCGGGCTGTGTTCAACAATGAGACTTTGCAGACTCTTTCCCTCTAGAGTTTGCGCTATGGAGTCGTCGACTTTCCGAAGCAATTCTTCGATGGCGACTTCTTCGTCGGTTCTGACCGCCGGTTTCTTTGCGCCGGAATTCCTTACGCAGTCGAGGATCTCTTTGATGCTGATTCTTTCCGGGTCGCGGGCCAGGACAAAGGTTTCCTCATCCGCCACAGGCAGCACCAAACGACATTGACGAAACGTCTCCATGAAATCTCTCACCAAACCTGCCGGAAGATAGAGTCGACTTGCCAGCGCCGTAACGCTCAACGGATCAAGGCCATAGAAGAAATTGCGCCCGATTAAGAACATCATCTCCAGCGCCAGTCTTTCGCGCCCTGCCGGGCTATTGATCAAAAGCTCCTTTCTCCTTCATAGAAGCGAATGTGTTGATGGGCGTAGGCCACCTGGGCCCCTAGCAATACGATCACCCCAACCGACATGCAGCCAGAGCAAGAACAAAAGTAGTATCGCGAAGCTCGAGTAGATTGCGTAGTAACGAGTCGAGGACGCAACAAAACAGTAAATCCCCAACCCACGGTTTGCCAAAGCACCGCCGCCACCAGGCCGCCGATCACGGCGGACGTAAGCTTCACCCGGGTATTTGGAATGAAGACATAGAGGAAGGTGAATGCTCCCCAGAGGGTCAAATAGGGTACGAATTTGAGGAGCGTTAAGATGACGGTTCCGAACGGCCTCGAGGGAGATCATTTTTTGGACAAAGCTATTGCTTTGCAAAGTGGCGGTGATCGTCAGCGCCGCCACTACCAACACCGGACCGACGAGAATCACACTCAGATAGTCGCTGAACTTGCGTGTCAGCTTCCGCGCCGCTTTAACGTGCCAGATGCGATTGAAAGCCTGTTCGATGGTCCCCATCAGAGACAATACTGTAATAAACAGGGTCACCAACCCAATGCTGCCCAGCGCCCCCGCACTCATCTTGTCAACGAAGCCAATGAGATGAGCGGTAATCTCTTTGCCCTTCTCGCCGAGGGGGCGAGAGCCTCGGCAAAAGCCGGCTCCATCCGATTGTGCACGCCGAAGCCCTTGAGGATGGAAAAAATGACAGCCAACAGCGGCGCGAGAGATAAAAGCGTCTTGAATGCCAATGCCATGGCCTCAAGGTTCACCAAATTCTGGATGAAGTCCCGAGTGACCATGAAACCGATCTTGAGCAGCGAGTGAATTAACCGTTTGAAGCGGGTCACGTCAGAAATTTCGGGGTCCCAAATCAAATCGAAGACTTTAGTCTTGAGCTGCTCTATGGATCCTTTTTCTCGCGGGTCGATGGGCTCATGGCGGTCGTGGGTTTGTAGGGACTCAAATCAGCGGCCGACGGGTGTAAACGAGTAGCTAAACTCTACCAGCTTTGGCTACGCGTCACAAAGAAAATTTCTGGGAGTCTGGAGGTCTTTCGCTTTGAGTTGGCTGAAGGACAAACGGTGTTCCGGGTAAGATCAAGCCTTACTTCATGGAATCGCAAACCGGCGCAAATTGTTCCAGGTCAATGACCGCTTCTCGGCCGGCTCGGGAAAACTCCGGCCCCGCCGACGCCGGAGATTCTTCGGCGTCACCCAGGAAGCCGACGAGCATCTGATTACGCTTCGGCTGCTCCTCCAGTTTGACAATGTAACGGTAGGGACCGCGCAGTCTAGCCAACTGGCCGAATGCTGCAAAGGATAAAAAACGAGGAACCGACGGAGGAGCCGACAGGAGGTGATCTTGATCTCTACCACCGAAGCGCGTGGCCTACGCTCAACTTCCTTCAGTACAATGTCCATCTTCGAGCTGCCGAATTGCTTCGAATCAGCTTCAAAGAGCTGACCACGCGCATCCGGAAGGGCGACGATCAAAATTCCCAGAGAGGCTGCCAGCAACCACACAATCTTTATGTTAGGTTCTCCCAGCACGACGTTTTTAATCCACTTCGACCTGACCGGTGACACGCGCGCGCCAGTGGCTCACCAGCTCCCAAGTCTGAAACGACTCGTCAATGTTGTTGGATACCGTAGCGGCGCGCGATGAGATAGTAGATGATCGCGACGGAAACCAAGATAACAGTCCAGATCACGCCGAAGGCGGCCAATTTCTCCGACTTGGCCGTTCTCCCAGAGCTCAAAGATCGCCACGGAAACCACCGGAGTCTGTGGGCCGGCCAGCAGAATCGACATCGAAAGCTCTTTGGCCGACAACAGGAAGACGAAGACCCAGCCGCCTAGGAAAGATGGCGTCAGCAATGGCAGCGTGATGCGCCGCATGGCATTTGACCACGAGGCCCCCGAAGTATAAGCGGCCTCCTCCAATTCACGATGGAGTTGCAGCAGGCCGGAATGGGTGTAGCGAATACCGTAGGGGATGTAACGCGTAATAAAGCCACCAGCAAAATCCACAGCGTGCCGTAAATCGGAATCGGCACGAGCAGATAAAACCGCATGATCGCCAAGCCCATGACGATACCGGGAACAACAGCGGCAAGGTCGTCAGCAAATCCAGCAGCCAACGGCCACGCAGCTTGGTGCGGACAAGGATCCAAGAAGCGAACGTGGTCAGCAACATCACCACAGTGGCGCTGCCGAGGCCCAGCAAGACGCTGTTCTTGATGGAATCCGTAATCTTCGGAAAGTGGATGGCGGTGATAAAATTCTTCAAGGTGAACAACGAAAAGGCTTCGAGGGAAGGCTGCATATAGAAAGGCAGCAACGAGGCCCAGAGAACAATCAGAAACGGCAGCACGAGGAGCACGAAGGAATAGAGTAGCAACAGTGCCGCGGTGACGTAGCGCCAACCGCCGAGCTGGATGACTGTAGGCCGGTATCCCTTGCCGGTAACGGTGTGAAATTTGTCTCCCTCCCGCGTGACGCGAAAATAGAGATAGAGCGTGGCCGCCACCACCAGCATCAGCAGCACGGAAAACGCCCCCGCCCTGCCATAGGGTGGGCGGCATGCGTTGCGAATCGAGATAGATGGAAGTGGTAAGAACGCGAATATCGCCGGGCAATCCGACCAGCGCCGGGATCTCGAAGGACTCGAAGGAGCGGATGAAAATCAACAGGATCACGGAGAAAAATGCCGGCAGCATGAGTCGCAGCGAAACCCGCCGCAAGGTCTGCCAGAGGCGCGCACCGCAAGCCGCCGACGCCTCTTCGAGCGACGGGTCCATGGAGCGGAAGGAAGCGGCCAGCATCAGAAACACGAACGGCGACCAGAGAAAAGATTCGATCAAGACCATTCCCCACAGAGAATAAACGTTCAGCACCGGCCCGCTTTGATTGAGAAGCGTGCGCAGCCAGTAGTTCACCGGTCCTGCTTTGCCTAGGAGCAGTAACCAACCGATGGTGTATAAAATAAACGGCGTGCCGAAAGAGGCGAAAGCGGTGAAATATCCCAAGCCCCGCAGCGGCGTATCGGTCCGGGTCACGACCCAGGCGACGACACCGCCGATGATCGTGGCGAACAGCGCGCTGCCGATGGAAAAATAGACCGTGTTGAGGAACGGCCCCGAAACTTGCAGCTCACGAAAAAGTTCCTCGTAGTAACGCAAGGTGAACTCATCCAGCTCGCCCGTGAGCTTGGTGGTAAAAGGCTGGTTTGGAGAACTGAGTAAAGGGGCGGCAGGACGAGGTAGCCGGTAATGACCGAAACGATGATCAGGACACAGGTTTGCGCGTCGAAACGGGTGGACGCGCTCAGGCCGAAGACCCCGCGCGCTTGCGGCGCCGGGTGAGATTTTAACGGCAAATCATAAGTCTCGGATGACTGCTGTTTAGCCATGCGGATCAATCGCCATTATTTGAGGAATTGACTCTGAAAATATTCGAGCCACTCGTTACCCTTTTCAAATTGATCATCGGGATTGATGTAGTTAACCTTTTTGAATCTGCCTCCGCCGGGCTTGAGATCGGCTTGCAACGCTGGTACTTCCGGATGGGCCGGGAAGATAGTTCGACGCTTGGTAGACTTTTTGTCCCCGCCTGGACAGAACAAAGTCGAGAAACAACATCGCCGTGTGAGGATGGGGCGCGTACTTGGCTAAACCGATAGTGCTGATCGTCGCGGCCACCGGCTCTATCGGCTGCCATTCCGATGGCGCTCCCGCGGTTTTACTGATGTACGCATGATGGTTGAAAATTTGCAGAGCGATGGGATATTCCCCGGCGATGACCAGGTCTAGGACCTGCCTGGCACTGGCGGTGGTTTTGGCGATATTTTGTCCCTTCAGCTTCTGAACATAGGCTTTCCCGGCGCTTTCTCCCATGGACAAGAATACATTGCCGATAAAAAGCGGCCCACCGCCACCGCGACCCGTGGACCAGAACAATTGTCCCTTCCAGCGCGGGTTGAGCAGATCTTCACTAGTTCTTTGGAACCTCATTCGGCTTGACCATTTTCGGGTTGTAGCCAAGAGTGTGAAAATAGAGATTTGCGACGCCCCAGAAGCCATGGGCATCTTTGAGCTCCGCCGGATATTCGGCCAAATGAGGTGAGAAAATTTCTGCGCGTATCCTGCCCGCCGTACTAAAGTCGTGGTCGTGGTCCCGTCGACGACGTCCACCGCATATCTCTTGGCCTGATACTCGGACACAAGTCTCTGCACAATGCGATCTGAGTTGCCGCGAAAGAACTCGACTTGAACGAAGGGGTACTCTTTCTCAAACGCCTCTTTCAGCGGACGGACGACCTGATCCACGATGAGCGTGGTATAGAAAGAAAGCTTGCCTTCCTTCTTGGCGCCTTCAACGAGAATCTTTTGGCGGTCGGAGGATTTGAGCATGGCAACCTCTTCCACCGTCGCCGCCCAAGAGATCTGCGTTAAAAACAACGCGCTCAGCGTCGCCGCAAGAAGCAGGCTCATCGTCATCACTTGAGGAATTGGTTCTCGAAATAATTAACCCATTCATTACCCTGATCGTAGAGAACGTCCGGGTTGATGTAGTTGGCTTTTTTGAATCTCCCGCCGCCGGGTTTGAGGTCCGCCTGCAGAGCCGGGATCTCCGGATGCGCGGGAAGATAATTCGACACCTGAACGATCTTCTGTCCTTTTTCGAGAACAGAAAGTCGAGAAACAACATAGCCGCGTGCGGCCGCGGCGAATTCTTCGCCAAGCCGATCGTGTTGATCGTCGCCGTGACCGGTTCCAGCGGCTGCCACTCCACCGGTGCTCCAGCTGCTTTGCTGATATAGGCATGATGATTGAAGATCTGCACCGCCAACGGATATTCGCCCGCAATCACCAGGTCGAGAATCTGTCTTGCGCTGGCGGTGCTTTTGGCAATATTTTGACCCTTGAGCTTTTGCAGGTAGCCCTTCCCTGCTTCCTGTCCCATTGTAAGAAGAATGTTGCCGATGAACTGGGGTGCGCCGGAACCGCGGCTGGTCGACCACATCATCTGTCCTTTCCAACGCGGATGGAAGCAGATCTTCATAGGTCTTTGGCAATTCGTTCGCCTTAACATTTCGGGTATTGTAACCGAGGGTCATGAAATAGACGTTGGTGGTACCCCAGAAACCTTTTGAATCTTTCAACTCGGCCGGATACTCGGCCAGATAAGGCGAATAAAATCGCTGCATGAATCCTGCCCGTTGCACCATGCTGGTAAGCAGCGCTGCCGCTGACGACATCGACATCATACCTCTTGGCCTGGTATTCGGTGAGAACCCTGCGTGCTGATGTTCTCCGAATTGCCGCGGAAGAAATCGACTTGGACGAAGGGATACTCTTTCTCAAAACCTTCTTTGAGCGGGCGCACCACCTGATCGACAATCAGCCCGGTGTAGAAGGTAACCTTGCCTTCTCTTCTTGGCGCCTTCGATCAGGATCTTCTGTCGATCCGGTGATTTCATCATGGCAACGTCTTCGACACTCGCACTCCACGACAGACGCGTGAAAGTCACGCCCAAGCTCGCCCGCAAGCAGCCAACAAACGCATCTAGCGACCGATCGCCGTGTAGAAGCCGTCATCATTTGAGGAATTGATTTTGGAAATAGTCGACCCATTCGTTGCCCTTGTCGAACTGCAGGTCCGGTGTCATGTATAATGCCTTGCTAAATCTCCCCCACCCGGCTTTAAGTCCGCCTGCTTTGCCGGCACCTTTGGATGCGACGGCAAATAGTTGGATTGTTGAAAAACCTTTTTGGCCTTTCTCCGATAAGACAAAGTCCAATAACAGCATTGCCGCATGGGGGTGGGGCGTGCTTTTTGCCAACGCAATAGTTTGGATCGTGGCGGTCACCGGCTCTATGGCATACCAATCCACCGGCGCACCGGCTGTTTTACTGATATACGCATGATGGTTAAAGATATGGAGCGCGATGGGAAATTCCCCTGCGATGGTCAGGTCGAGAATTTGTCGGTTGCTAGCGGTGCTCTTGGCGATATTTTGACCCTTTAATTTTTGCAGGTACGCCTTGCCTGCTTCTTGTCCCATCGAAATGAGCACATTGCCGATGAATATCGGCGCTCCGGAGCCACGGCTGGTCGACCACATCATTTGACCTTTCCAGCGCGGATTCAGCAGATCCTGGTAGGTCTTCGGAAGCTCATTGAGCTTGACCATCCTCGTATTGTAGCCGGGAGTCAAGAAGTAAAGGTTCGTCGATCCCCAGAAGCCCTGCGAGTCCTTGAGCTCAGCCGGATACTCGGCAAAAAATGGAGAATAAAAGCGCTGCAGCAGACCGGCCCGCTGGACCATGACGGGAGACACCGTACCGTCGATGAGATCGACATCGTATCTTTTGGCCTGATACTCGGCGAGCATTCTACGCACCAAGTTCTCGGCGTTGCCGCGGTAGAACTCAATTTGGATGAAAGGGTACTCCTTCTCAAAAGCCTCTTTCACCGGCCGCACCACCTGATCGACAATCAAGGTGGTGTACCACATCAGCTTCCCTTCCTTCTTCGCGCCCTCGATAAGGATCTTCTGTCGGTCCGCCGATTTCATCATAGCGACGTCTTCCACCGAGGCCGCCACAGATTGCCGTGGACCGGTAATGGCCGCCACCGTGATTGTGAAAGCGACTGCGCGAGCACAAATTAATAAATGTTTGCTCTTGATCGTCATTCTCATCTCCCTTGAGCGCAAAGACTGGAGGCAAAGCTATTCCTGGAACCTGCGGCTTGTCAAGGTTAATCGTCGCGCTGACGGCTTCCCATAAGATTGACCATGTTCGAGGCGGCGCGCCGGTGTGCTCAAATTTTCTCCGGACGAACTCTACTACCAGACTTCCCTCACGACGCTTAGGCGACTCGGTTCAGAAAATCCCTACTTGAGAATCGTTTCGGCAAACTTACCTGACGGCTACTCTGACTTTGGTGTACTTGTCTTCGAGGTGGTTGCGGACCCGGTGGTATTCCTGGAGGGTAATGGCATCTTTCGCCGCGTCCACACCAGTTCTTTGAGCCATTTCGTGTCCACGTCGAGGCGCCGCGAGCCATTTTGCATGACTCTGCCATACCAATCCTGGCCTTCTCGGCTCAGGAACCAATTGATGAAAATCTTAGTCGCATTCGGATGCGGCGGGTCTTTCACAATGCCCAGAACACCGAAAGCTATTGCTGGCCGGCAAGCCCTCCCTGGGCGCTGGCGCAGGCTTGATCGGCAGACCCGCTTTGACGAACGGCTCCGCTTGGCTCCTGCCGATGCCGAACGCCAGAGCGACCTTGCCCTTCGCTAGAGCGTCAGTGAGTTGCCGCAAGTCTCGAGTCAAGAAGAGATCTTGCTGGACCAATTTTCTAGAAACTCTTCGCCCTTGACTTCCCAGATAAAGGACCACACCGATTGTCCAGAGCTCGGCACACGCGGGTCGCTGAATCCAATCTTGTCTTTCCATTTGGGCGAGAGATAATCATCGAAGGAACGGAGTTCTTCCGGCTTCGCCAAGCTCGAGTTGTACCAAATACTGTGGGTGCTGACATCCGCCAAGAAAGAATAGAGATAGCGATTGGTGCTTAGATTATCCTCCCATATGTGGCCACCCCACCACTCTTTTGGATCCTTAACCTCTGGAAGAATTAGAAAGGACTCGATGGAGCTCGAGCATGCCGTCATGAGCGAGACCTACGGCCGTACCGGTACCGACGATCAGGGCATCGAAATAACTCACTCCCGCCTTACGCTCCGAGGCGATACGGCTTGCGTTGCGCGGACCCGGCGCGGAGACAAGCTCGGCTTCGAGGCCAAACTTCTGCTTCAACACCGTCTCCAGGTCTTTTCTGAGCTCATTGGCCGGTGGAATGGCAATAACGATCTTACCCTCTTTCTTCGCGGCTTCCAGAGTTTTATCCCACTCTGCGGGCCGCCGAACTTCGGCGGCCGAGGCCGGCTGAATATTAGAAAGCACCATCGCGAAAACAAAAAGACGATCAGAGCATACAAACTGTTTCTCATAGAGTCCTCTAATATCGGATTCTCTTGCAGAGCTGTAGTTGAAAACCCCGTAGAGTGTCAAGGCAGATTCTAGAACGTGATCTAAGGCGAGGTGTTGTGAATTCACTGACACCATTTTGACTTCGTTTCAGGCGATGGGACAGCCCTACAGGAGAACTGGAACTTAAAAGACACGGTTGACTCTCGGATTCCTGAGGTGGTAATTGGCATTGACGTAGTTCAAGCGTCCCGGAAGTATTGCAAGGAGGGATTATGATTACCACGACAGGAATTTACCATATCGGCATCCCGGTCAATGATGTGGAACGGGCGGTGAAATTCTACACCGAGGTTTTGGGAATGAAGATCGCGAAGCTCAACCGGGACGACATGGGAGATCATCTGAACCGGGCCGACCTTCGATCCGGAGATGGAATGGTCGTGCTCTTCCAGCGGCCCGCGCCGATTGAAAGATGCTTTAAAGAGGACGGCGCCACCCACCACGCTTTCACTGTGTCCCCTGAAGACTTCGACTTGGCAGCGCAAAAGATGAAAGATTGGGGCGTTAAGACCCACAGCATCCCGACCGTCGATCGTCCCACGGGAAGAGGCTTTTACTTTTTGATCCCGATGGCAATCTTCTGCAGCTCTACGCGCCACCAAAAGCAATCGGCATCGTGAGACGCTTCAAGCTCGTCGGAAAACCGTATCCGCGCTTGGACGGCCCCGATACCGTGACGGGACGCGCAGCCTATACGGTGGATGTCGTGTTGCCGTCGATGCTCCACGCTAAGCTCTTTCGCAGTTCCGTGCCCCACGCGAAGATCAGGCGCCTCGACGCCAGCCGGGCGCGGGCATTACCGGGCGTCGCGGCGGTTCTGACGGCCGACGATGTGCCGCGCAAGAGATTCGGGTTCACGATCCAAGACGAGGAACTTTTCGCCGGTGAAAAGGTGCGCTACGTTGGCGATGTCATTGCCGCGGTTGCCGCCGTCGACGAAGAAGTCGCTGAACAAGCCATCGGCCTCATTGATTGCGACTACGAGGAGCTGCCGGCGGCTTTCAGCCCCGATGACGCTCTGAGGGAAAACGCGCCTTTGGTGCACGACAAGCTAAGTTCCTATCGGCTCAATAGCGCGCTCGCGCGCGACTGGCATCCGGTTTTCGGCACCAACATCGCCCATCAAACGGTTTTCACCAAAGGCGATATCGATCGCGGCTTTGCTGAAGCCGACGAAATCTTTGACGACACATTCTGCTCACAACAGATGCAGCACTGTTCTCTAGAGCCACACGCGGTGGTCGCCCATTGGGATGGTGAACGGCTTACGGTATGGACGAGCACGCAAAAGGTTTTCTCGTGCGCTCCGGTTTGGCCGATCTGTTTGATTTGCCGGAAGGGCAGATCCGGGTCATTGGAACCAAAGTGGGCGCTGGTTTTGGCGGCAAGAATTCGATGCGGCTAGAGCCCTACGCGACGGCCCTGGCGCTCAAAACCGGAACCCCGGTGCGCCTCGTTAACAGTCGTGCCGAGGAGTTCACCGCCGCCGCCGGCTCGGTACCAGCCACAGTTCGGGTCAGAACCGGAGTCAAGCGCGACGGCTCGCTCACTGCGCGGGCGATGGATTTTACCTGGGATACCGGAGCCTACGCTGAGGGTCTACCCGGCAGCAATCGAGCGCTCAAAGACGGAGTTGGGCCCTACAAGATCCCCCATATCCGCGTCACCTCGACACTGGTCTACACCAACAAACTGCGCGGTTGTCCGTTTCGCGGCCTTGGCATTCCCGAAGCGGTATGGGCTGGCGAATCCCAAATGGATATTATCTCCGAAAAGTTGAAAATTGACCCCGTCGATCTACGTCTGAAAAACTGTCTGGATCAAGGGGACGAAACTCCTGCGGGCGATCGCGCGAATCACATTGCGCTGCGGGACTGTTTGCTCAAGGTCGCCGCTGAGCTCAAGCGCTGGAAGAAGCAAGCCCCATCAAACCACGGATTTGGTGTAGCGCTTCTGCACAAATCACCGACGACCTCGGCGGCCTCTTCCAACGCGCGCGTTTGCATCGCCGCCGATGGCAAAGTGGAGTTGTTCATTGGCGCAACCGACGTCGGTGGTGGGACCGGAACGAGTTTAGGCCAGATCGCCGCAGAAGAACTGGGTATTCCCCTGAACGAAATCAACGTTGTCATCGCGGATACGGAGCTTGACGCCCTTCGACCATGGAACTTATTCGAGCCGGGTGACGCCCTACGTCGGTGCTGCGGTAAAGCTCGCTGCGATAGACGCCCGGCAACAGTTGTTAAAAGCGGCGGCTGAGCTCTGGAACCTGTCGCCCGAGACTCTGCGTCTTGTCGCTAAGAAAATTACGGCGAAAGGCCGCAGGTCGATGACTTTTGCCGAAGTCATCGAGAAATCGCATATCACGGAGATCGTCGGCTTGGGATCCATTGAAAGCAAGAGACTTTGGGCAGGAGACTCTGTCAGGGGACGGAAAAGGTTTCGCCGCGCCGGGGTGGCCATTTGGCGCCCAGGCGGTTGAAGTCGAAGTAGATCGCGAGACGGGCGTGGTCAAACTCATACGAGTCGCCTCCGCGCACGACGTTGGCAAAGCGATCAATCCCATGGCGCTCACTAGCCAGATCCAGGGTGGCATAATGATGGGGCTCAGGCTACGCTCTCTGGGAAGGACTGCTTTTCGAAGACGGAACAATTACTAACGGAAGCTTCGCCGACTACAAGATTGCGACCGCTCGTGATATTCCAAACGCCGTACCGATCGTCGTTGAAAAAACTATGCCGCAGAACCCTATGGCGCAAAAGGGGTGGGAGAGATGGCGGTATTCGGCATTGCCCCCGCCTTGGCCAATGCGGTCGCCCGCGCGGCCGGCGTGCGCATCAAAGATCTGCCAATGTCGGCGGAAAAGCTACTGGAACAGATCAAGAAAACCGGAAGGGAAGGATCAACGCGCGCCCGTCGTTGCCGTAGGGGCGACCGGCCGGTCGCCCCTACACCTGCGGATACGGGAAACACCCATAAAACCAGAAACCCCAGGGAGGCGATTTATGCGAGACCGGGCGAGCATGCAAGTGGCACGCGTTACTCTTCTCATTATATTGTCAGGATGTCTTCTCGCGGCGTCACAGGCAGCCGCGCAAACCGAAGCGGAGCTCATCGTCGGAGCGAAGAAAGAAGGTAAAGTTGTATTTTGGAGCTCCATGCGCATTGACGATTCGAAAGCGCTGGCCGCGGGTTTCGAAGCGAGATACCCCTTCATCAAGGTCGATATTTTTCGTGCCGGCGGCGAACAGATCGTCAATCGAGCCATGGCCGAGCATCTAGCGGGCAAAACCACTTACGACGTCGTCAACGCATTTGCGCTCAAGGTTCTACAAAACAAAGGGATGTTGCAGCCGTATGCCGCCCCGGAAGCAGCTCATTATCCCGTCGGGTTTAGGGATCCCCAGAACTATTGGGTCTCTCTCTACAGCGGATACAACGTCATCGGGTATAACACGAAGTTGGTGCCAAGGGCCGAAGCGCCGCGAAACTGGGAGGATCTTCTAAATCCGCGCTGGAAAGGCAAGCTCGGAATCGATGACGAAGAGTATTTTTGGCACGCGGGGATGCTCAAATACTGGGGTGAAGAAAAAGGCAAAAAATACATGGAGGCCTTGAGCCTGCAAGGATTGCAGTTTCGCAACGGTCACGCCCTGCTTGCAGATCTGATGTCCATCGGCGAATTTCCTGTGGTCGTCGTCGTTTATCCCGATCAAATCGAGCAGATGAAAGCCAAAGGCCAGACTGTTGAATGGATCAAGACCACGGATCCTATTCTCGTCAATTTGGCTCCCGTCGGCGTTGCCGCGAGGGCGCCACAACCCAATGCGGCAAAGCTGTTGATGAACTATAGCATCTCAAAGGAAGGGCAGGAGATTTTACAGAAAGCGCGACGCGCCTCGGCTCGGCTCGACGTGAGTCCTTTGGTTCCCGACATGGACCCGCGGAAATTGAAGCTCGTGCCCCTGGATCCCGAGATTCCTACCAACTCGGAGCATGTAAAAGATTTTCGCCGCGCCTTTGGGTTGAACTGATCGCAGCTTTGCGACGATTCAGTGGTTCGAGTATCGCTCAAGATCCCTCACTTCGTTTCGGGATGACACAACGCCTACTGTCATTCCGAGCGCGAAGCGAGGAATCTTTCTTGAAGTCAATTGTCCGGCTTGGATTCTAGTAGCCAGCAGAAAACCGTAGGGAAAGGAACATAGATGTCAATCCCACAAGAATCCGAACCGATCTCCGAGAGTAATCTCCCGCGACCCTACGAAGATGTCAGGCAGTGGCTCGAACTCGTGGAGTCGATGGGAGAGCTCAAGCGGATCAACGGCGCTGACTGGAATCTGGAGATCGGCACCATGGCGGAGCTGATTTACCGCGAGCGTTCCGGCACGATCCCAGCACTCTTGTTCGATCGCATCAAGGGCTACCCGGAAGGGTTTCGGATTCTTTTCGGCCAGCAAACTTCCTATCGCCGTCTCGCGCTTATGGCCGGCTTGCCGATGGACAGCGTGGGACTGAAGCTAGTCAGCAGGTTCAAAGAAAAGCTCGCCAAGCTCCAACCGATTCCACCGCGCGTCGTAAAGACCGGACCGGTCTTTGAAAACATGATGGCCGGCGACGCGATCGACATACTCAAGTTCCCGGTGCCAAAAGTTCATGAGTTGGATGGCGGTCGTTTTATCGGCACGGCATGCATTGCCGTCACGCGCGACCCGGAGGATGGCTGGCTCAACCTCGGCACCTATCGCGCAATGGTGCATGACGCGAATTCCGTGGGGCTCTTTATGTCGTCCGCGGGCAAGCATGGACGCATGCACATGGAAAAATATTTCAAGCAGGGAAAACCCTGCCCTGTCGTGTTGTGCGTTGGCCAAGATCCCTTGCTGCTTTTGGCCGCAGGGAACCCCATCGAGCTTGGTTATTCTGAGTACGACTACTGCGGCGGCATCAGAGGCAGACCCTACGATCTTGTCGAAGGTCAAGTCACCGGCTTGCCTTTTCCCGCCCACGCGGAGATTGCCATCGAAGGATTTCTCCATCCGGGAGACGTCAAGCCCGACGGACCCTTCGGCGAGTGGCTCGGCTACTACGGCACCAGGATGGAAGATACACCGGTACTTCGGATCGAACGCGTCTATTATCGCAATGATCCGATCTTGTGCGTCGCGCGTCCGGGCCGGCCGCCAACGGATTATTCGCTCTCCAAGGGAATGATTCGCGCCGCGCAAGTATGGGACCGCATCGAAAAGAGCGGGCTGCCGAACGTCAAAGGAGTCTGGTCCTCGAGTCCGGCATCGGCAGCCTCTTCAACGTGATTTCGATCAAACAAGCCTATCCTGGTCACTCGCGGCAAGCTCTCTTTCTCGCATCTCAGGTTCTCGGGGGCGCCTACAACGGACGCTTCGTGGTAGTGGTCGATGATGATATCGATCCCACCAGCGAGTTTGATGTCCTGTGGGCGATGGCGACACGGTGTGATCCCGAACAAGCCGTCGAAATCATCCGCCGCAGCGCCAGCGGTTCCCTCGATGTCTGCATTCCGCCAGAAAATAAAGGCCACAGCTCGCGCTGCCTCATCGACGCCTGCATGCCCTACGAGCGCAGACATCAGTTTCCGCCCATCACGGAATCGAGCGAAGAGTTGAAAAACAAAATCCGTGCAAAATGGCGAGAGACGATTTATGAGTAGTCTCTTTACTTACGCGGACTACGGACTTTCACGCAAGAACTTGATTTGCATCCTCTCTAATTTTCCACGCCTTCGAGACTGTGTCGCAATCAAAGATGTAGAGGTCGGAAGTGAGAGTTTCCCCTTTGGAAAAGGGGGATCGAGGAGGATTTTTTGAAGTATCTGCAGCCGTCGGTGACTCTAGAAATCTCCCCTGTCCCCTCTTTTCCAAAGAGGGGGAATCCTAATCTTCACCCGCAGCCAACCGGCAAAAGTAAAAGTGTCAAGCTTTTGGGTTTAGTAGTTCTGTTCCTCTTTTTCCTGGCTGGCTTAACGCCCAAGAGCCGCTCCGAGCAGGAACGATTTTCAGCGCGACCCAGGCGCCGCTTTGGGCTGCGAAGGAAGGACGTTTCTTCGAAAAATACGGAATCAAGAACCTCGAGGTGATCCAGTTCTCCGGCGGCCAGCCGGTAACGCGAGCGTTGATTGGCGGTGACATTCAGATCAGCACCACCGGAGGCGCCGCGGTGGTCAATGCGCAGGCTCAAGGGTGCGGACACAGTCATCATCGCTCGAACTGTCGGTGTGTTTCCCTACACCCTCTATGTCAGCAAAGACATTCACAATGCCGGAGAGCTCAAAGGGAAAAAACTTGCGGTCAGCACCGTCGGCGGCTCAGGCTACGTTGCGATGCAATATGCCCTGAGAAAACTAGGATTGGACCCGGACAAAGATGTCGCCATGTTACAAGTGGGAGACTTCGGCACCCGCCTCGCATCTCCTGGCATCGGGAACGGTCGACGGTACTTTGCTACTTCCTCCATTTACCCTTGCGAGCACAAGAGCTCGGCTTGAGGCCGCTCTTACGATTTGGTGGGCAGCGGCATCCAATACCCGATCAACCAGATCACGACCCGGCAATCCTTTATAAAGTCGCAGCGCGAAACGGTCAAGAATTTCTTGAAAGGTTTGGTTGCAGGGCTGGCGCGATTTCGGACCGACCGTGAGTTTGGAATCAAAGTATTGGGCCAGAACTTACGTGAAAACAGATCCTAAGATTCTGCAAGAGACTTATGATTTTTGGCTGAAGGTTTTTCCCAAAGTTCCCAACCCGGGGCCCGAAGACGCCACGGTTTTTCTCGAATTCATGCAAGTCAAAGAACAGCGAGACTGGAAAGACTTTGTTGACACAAGTCTCATGGATGAACTAGAGCGCGAAGGTTTTCTCAGCAGCGTTTATAGGTGAAAAAAGTTGGAACTGCTTCGACGAAGGGCTCGGTAAAAACTTCGATAACATATTCAAGGTTCGTTGGATATGGCACTGAAACTAACAATGACTTGCGGTCCTTATGACCGCGCCCGCGCTCTGATCGATGGAACGGTCAAACCGGAAGGTATCGATCTGGAGGTCTACGTCAACAAGGATCCTGGGCGACATACAAAAATCGACGGCAAGGAATTCGATATTGCCGAGTTTTACACCGGCCTGTACATCGCCGATCTGCAGTACAAATCCCTCGGCTACACGGCGATACCCATTTTCGTCAAACGGATGTTCCGCCATTCTTACGTCTATATAAATAAGCACGCGGGCATCCGTTCTCCGGCTGATTTGAACGGCAAGCGCATTGGCGTGCAAAACTGGTTGACCACGACCGCGGTTTGGGCGAGGGGTCTGCTCGAAGACGAGTACGGCCTCGACCAGAAATCCGTGACATGGTTTACCGAACGGATGCGCGGTGTGGGTGATTGGAAGGCTCCGGCTTGGCTCAAGCTGGAGCGTATTCCGGAGGGCCGAACCCAGTTCGATCTCCTCACCGCTGGCGAGATCGATGCCGGCATCACTACAGGAACTTGGGCGCCCAACGTTCACCCGGATGTCGACTTCCTGTTTCCGAACTATGCCGAGCTGGAACGGGATTACTTCAAGCGAACGGGCTTTTTTCCGATCATGCATACCCTGCTGATCAAAACCTCGGTTTTGGAGAGAGGATGCCTGGGTCGCCATGAGCGTGTACAACGCCTGGCAGGAGTCGAAAAGAAATGCTACCAATGGCTCGAATGGCAGCGCGTGCATCAGACCTCTCTGGTACCGCGCCCTGTGGGAAGAGGAGCAAGCCGCCGCGGGTCCCGACATTTACCTATGGGGTTTTCGCAAAACCCGGCCCGAGGTGGATAAACTGCTGGAATATTGCCACCGGCAAGGCCTCACGACCCGCAAGTTCGATCCTGAGGAGATGTTTCATCCGAGCACGTTGTCTACATAGTAAGACGCTGAACAGGGGTTATAGCCATATAGCTTATTTTCGCCATGATCACACGTATCATCATTAAACGTCGAGAGCCTTTCGCCAAGGGTTACGAATTCCCCATCACTGGCGCCTACGAAAAATTCGTCGGCAAGATTTACGGCGAAGTCGATCCAAGAAATCGGCTGAATAAAGTCATCGTCAACCTGGACAAAGCACCGCGAAACAAGCGCGGGCGAGTCGAATACTGGAGCGACTTCTGTATTTTGAAACCGGTGGACATGGCCCGCGGCAATGGGAAGATCTTCTACGACGCTCCCAATCGTGGGAGCAAGCGGATTGTCTCTTTCCTCAACGACGCCCCGGCGTCCAACGATCCCATTACTCTCGAAGACGCCGGCAACGGCTTCCTCATGCGCCAAGGCTACACCATTGTTTGGTGTGGATGGCAGGGCGATCTGATGCCGCAACAGAATTGGCTGGTCATGGGTGTACCCGTTGCGACAAACAACGGCAAAGAAATCGTCAACAAGGTCCGCACCGAGATTGTCGTCGAGAAAAAGGAATCAAATCGCAGCCGCTCAGCGGCGACGAGCGCGTCAAGAGTTACGAAGCGGCGTCCCGCAACAAGACCCAAGCTTTGCTCACGGTACGGGAAAAGTCTTATGGACAACGTATTACCGTTCCATCTTCCGAATGGGAATTCGCTTCGTGCGTAAAGGATTCGCGAACCGGCAGAGAAACAATCAAGCCGAGCAGCGAAGAGCTCTATCTTCCCTCAGGCTTCAAACCAGGCCATATCTACGAGTTCATCTATCCGGCAAAGAATCCGTTGGTTCTCGGCTTAGGCTTTGCCGTCGTACGCGACCTGATTTCTTTCTTGCGTTACCAATCAAAAGACGCCGCTGGCAGAGCCAACCCACTGGCGGCGGGTAATAAAGCTGCTGGAATTCACTACGCTTACGGCTGGGGGCGCTCTCAGAGCGGGCGATTTCTCCGGGACTTTGTCTATCACGGTTTCAATGAGGACGAGTCCCAACGGAAAGTGTTCGACGCCATCGCTCCGCACGTCGCCGGCGGCGGCCGCTTGTTTCTAAATTACGAATTCGCCCGTCCGGTCACATCTTCGCAGCAGCACACCAACCAGCTTGAGCCTGAGCTCTTCCCCCACGCCTACAATGTCTTGAAGGATGCACAGACGGGTCGACGAGACGGCATACTGAAACGGCCGAAGACCGACCCTTATGTTTTCTCACACGCAGACTTCGACAGAGTACTGGCAGAAGCGTGGGTGTCTCGCGCACACCGACGGCAAAGGGCGCGATGTCACACCGCCGGATAACGTGCGCATCTATGTCATCGCCAGCGCGCAGCACAACAGCCCGTTTGGCTCGGAGCCGGTGAAAGAGGATACTCAGCAGCGCGTGAATCCGTTGCCCGCGGGCGACGTGTTGCGCGCGCTTATGGTCGCGCTGGATCTATGGGTCACTCAGGGACTCCCGCCACCGGCGAGCCAGTACCCGAGAGTGACGGATCGAACTCTGGTGCGACCTGATCGAAAGTCGACGAGCTTTCCCAAAATCCGCGGCGTCCGTTACCGAGGCACTACATAATCGACAGCTGTTCCTGGATTACGGCCCGCGCATTAGTCGCGGGCGGATGGACATTCACCCACCGCGACAGATCGGCAAGGGCTCTTACACTATTCTCGTGCCCAAAGTTGATCGCGACGGCAACGATGTTCCTGGGATTCGTTTGCCCGTAGTCCAAGTCCCCCTCGGCACCTACACCGGTTGGAACCTGCAGCCGAGACTGCTGGCAGAAGACGAATTGAGCGGTCTGCTCGGCTCCTTCATTCCCTTTGCGAAAACGAAAGCCGAACGAAGCAAACTGCATGATCCGCGTTTGTCATTGAAGGAGCGATACAAGAACCATAGCGACTACGTCAAGAAAGTTAGCCGTGCCGCGAGAATACTAGTCGATCAACGCTATTTGCTGCCAGACGACGCCGAGCGAATGATCGATGAAGCAAAGAAAAGCGCGCGTTCCGTAGAATCAGTGCCAATCGCGATGAAAATGAGATGATCAGGTTCACGTAATCGACCCCAAGAAAAGTAGTCGAAGCATCCTCGATAGACGTTGGATGATGAATGGCCAAAGCAAGCAGGTTCCCTTACACTACTTTGGGACGAGAATCGATGCTGATGCTGCTTACCTTGGCAGCCGCCAGCGTCGACGCGATAAGCTATCTGGGATTAGGGCATGTCTTTACCGCAATGATGACCGGGAACACGGTCTTGCTCGGGTTGGCTCTGGCCCAGGGAGAATTGCTGGCAGCTCTGCGATCCATCCTCGCTTTAATCGGCTTCGCTATTGGAGTTTTTGCCGGCGCGATCATTGTCGAGCGCGAGTCTTACCCGGAAGAATGGCCAGCCGCCGTAACCGCCGCTCTCGCTTTTGAAACTATTATACTCGCCATTTTCGCCGCAAACTTCCACACTGTTGGACAGCATCCATGGGGGAATGATCTTTTGCTTATTGTTCTGTCGGCTTTCGCCATGGGCATTCAATCGGCGGCGGTGCGTCGTCTCGGCGTTCCGGGAATCGCCACAACCTACATCACCGGGACATTAACGAGTCTGATGGTGGACCTTTTGGGCTGGCTCCGTTTTATCGCCTCGCAACTCCCGGTGTCAAAAACTGCCGAACGCAGCGAGGTTAAAAGGATACCTTGGGATCAGCGTGTGGGTATTCTGGCGGGCGTGGTTATTCTTTATTGCCTTGGCGCGCTGATCGGCGGCGTTCTACAGGTGTATTCCGCATCCCTCGCGCCCCTATTCCCGTTGGGAGCCGTGATGCTGGTAGTGGTTAATGCCGTCATTCGCCAGCGGCACCGACAACTTTGAAACCTTATCGCTGTTCGTGAGAGTTTCTTGATGAACCCGCTCTTGTCGAGCTCGGCGACGAAACTCGCGTCGACAAACTCTTCCGGTTTGTGCGCGCGAATATCCGCGTCGGGTTTGCGCCACGTAATCGTAGGTCGCTTCCAGACCTTTGGTGATCGGATAGGGCGCGGCGATGAAATCCTGCTTGAAGATGTTGTACGAGCCTTCTAGAAATTCCGGGTCGGTGGTTCTTACGTACTTCGTCAAAACTTTCAAGCTGAACTCTTTATTCTGTTTGTGAAACGCGATGCCTTCGACATGGGAGCGCACAAAGCGCATCACGGTGTCGCGGTCTTCGCGAATCGTTTTGCGCCGGGTGACGACGGACGTGGTCGGAAAGGTGATTTCCTTTCTGGCATCGATCAGCACCCGGTATCCTTTGCGTTCCGCTTGGACGTCGGCGGGATAGGTAACGTCGGCGCCGTCGATGGCGCCGGTGAGCAACGCCTGCAGCCGTTCGGCGTTGGTGCCGATGGAAAGCCAGGTAATCTCGCGGTCGGGATTGACAGCCGTACTTGCGCAGCGCGTAGCGGAACAGAAAATCGCCGAGTGAGCCGATGCTGGAAGTCGCAATCTTTTGCCGCGCAGATCCTCAGGCTTCTTGATCTCCGGCTTTACCAGCAATTTGCTGCTCGCCACCGCTATGGTGTGGGCGACATTGACCAAGATCTGCGCCGTTCAGATCCGCCAGCATGACTTGCGGCAGCGCCACCGGCGCGGCGAACAGGCTGCCGCCCAACAGCGCCTGCGAACTCTGGCCCGAGCCGCGCAGCAGAACGATCTCGACGTCGAGGCCGTTTCGCTCGTAAATCTTCGCATCCTTGGCGATCCAAGGAATCCACATGGCCGCCGACAACGCAGTCATACCCCAGTTGATCTTCTTCAAAGGCCGGTCTTGCGCGAGGCTCTGCGCGTTGAAACCGAAACTGGAGATGAAAACCCAACTATCAAAATTCGCCTGAACGATTTCATCATTAAGATTTTGGCTTCCGATTACGGAGCACGAACCATAAAATCGATTCCAAAAAGTTCGCTCATGTGTTCTTCAATCGAAGGTCGAAGATTGGCCCTTCCTGTTGCCTGATAGCGCTTCTTATTTCTGTTCATACAGCTTCTTGATAAACCCGCTCTTATCCAACTCCGCGATGAAGCTCGGGTCCATAAACTCCTCAGGTTTGCGTCCGCGGATCTCTGGCCGCGTTTGCGCTACGTAGTCGTAGGTAGCTTCCAGTCCCTTCATGATCGGGTATGGCACCGGGATAAAATCCTGCTTGTAGGTGTCGTAGGAGTTTTCCAGCGTTTCCCGGTCATTCATCTTCAACTGCTTGCTTAAAACCCGAATCGCGAAATCCTTGTTGTTCCGGAAGTAGGCGATGCCTTCAACGTGCGCTTTGACCATGCGCATCACGGTGTCTCGGTCTTCGACGATACTTTTTCTCCGCGTCACGATGGACATCGACGGGTAAACCACCTCTTTCCTGGCATCGAACAGAACTCGAAATCCTTTGCGCTCCGCCTTGCAGGTCGAAAGGGTAAGACGCCTCGGTGGCGTCCACCGCGCCTGAGAACAACGCCTGAAGCCGTTCCGGCGGCGTGCCGATCGAAAGCCAAGTGATTTCCCGGTTGGGGTCCAGGCCGTTTTTGCGCAGAATATATTTGAAAAGAAAATCTCCCAGCGAACCCAGGCTTGAGGTCGCAATCCGCTTGCCGCGAAGATCTTCAGCTCTCTTGATCTCGGGCTTGACCAGCATTTTGGTCTGCACTCCGGGAACGGTATGAGCCACGTTGATAAGGTCGGCACCGCTCAAATCCGCGAGCATTACCGTCGGCAGCGCAACCGGCGAAGCGAAAATGCTGCCGCCGAGGAGCGCCGCCGAAGTCTGCCCGGAACCGCGCAACAGAATCAATTGAACATCGAGACCATGTTTCTCGTAGATCTTAGCTTCCTTGGCGATCCACGGAATCCAATTTCCACCGGAGAGCGAAGTCACGCCCCAGTTGATTTTCTTGAGAGGCTTGTCTTGGGCGAGACTCTGCGAATGGAAAATAAACACATAGATGAGTAATGCAATCGCCGAATGTCGCGACAGTCGTCTCATAGCGATTGTCCTCCCCGGCAGAGTTGTAGGGGCGGGTTTGAAACCGCCCTACTGCGCCCTCTGCCTATTGCGAGATGCCTAGAACCCTATTTTTGCTCGTACAGTTTCTTGATGAACCCGCTCTTATCCAGCTCGGCGATGAAACTCGGGTCCATGAACTCTTCGGGCTTGCGGCCACGGATCTCCGGCTTCGTTGCCGCGACATAGTCGTAAGTGGCTTCCAGCCCCTTCATGATCGGATAGGGTACCGATATGAAATCCTGCTTGTAGATTTCGTAGGAGCCTTCCAAGAGTTCAGGGTCGTTGGTTTTTAGATACTTGCTTAAGACCTTCAAGCTGAAGTCTTTGTGGGTCTTGAAATAGGCGATGCCCTCGACATGGGATCGAATCACGCGCGTCACCGTGTCACGGTCCTCTTGTACATTTTTCCGCCGGGTGACCACGGACATCGACGGATAGACGACCTCTTTCCTGGCGTCAAATAAAGCTCGAAATCCCATTCGTTCCCCTTGGGCATCGGTGGGATAGGAGAGATCTGCTGCGTCGACCGCGCCTGACGCGAGTGCCTGGAGCCGCTCCGGTGGTGTTCCGATAGAGATCCAAACTACATCCCGTGCCGGGTCCATGCCGTGCTTGCGAATGATGTACCTGAAAAGAAAATCTCCCAGAGAACCCAGACTCGATGTCGCGATCTTTTTCCCTTCAGATCCTCAGGTCGCTTGATTTCCGCTTTTACTAACAGCTTGCTTTGAACCCCGGGAACCGTGTGAGCGATGTTCACCAGATCAGCGCCGCTCAGATCCGCCAGCATCACGGTCGGAAGCGCAACCGGCGCGGCATACAAGCTGCCGCCGAGAATCGCTGTCGACGTTTGGCCCGATCCTTTCACTAAGATTAGCTGGACATCGAGTCCGTTCTTCTCGTAGATCTTCGCGTCCTTGGCGATCCAGGGAATCCAATTGGAAGCAGACAAGGACGTTACGCCCCAGCTGATCTTCTTCAGCACCTTGTCCTGCGCCCTGCGCGAATAAAGGCAAACCGATCAGGCTGGCTATGACCGTCACGAATAATATTTTTCCCATGGATGCTTTGACCATGATTTCGCTCCTCCGAATGTCGCAATCACCTGTCGCCACCAGCCTACTTCTGGCCGTATAGCTTTTTGATAAATCCGCTCTTGTCGAGCTCGGCGATAAAACTGGGGTCGGTAAACTCTTCCGCTTTATGATTGTAAATTTCCGGCCGCCGCTGGGCAACATACTCATAGGTCGTTTCCAGGCCCTGGGTGATCGGATAGGGCGTGGCAATAAAATCATCCTTATAAATTTCGTAAGAGCCTTCCAAAAGCTCCCTATCGTTATTCTTGAGATATTTTGCGAGAATTTTTGGCTCGCTTCTTTCTGAGTTTTAAGAAAGTGGATGCCCTCCACATGGGCGCGCATCATCCGCATCACGGTGTCGCGATCTTCTTGAATGGTCTTTTTGCGCGTCACCACCGACATAGAAGGATACGGCACTTCGATGCGGGCGTCCCATAGCACTCGGTAACCTTCTTCTGGGCCTGCACGTCAAATGGATAGGAGAGATCCGCCGCATCGACGAGCTTCGCCTCCAGAGCTTGGACCCGGTCGGGCGGCGCTCCAATCGTCAGCCACGTCACGTCGCGCTCCGGATTGACACCGTACCTTTCATCACCACGCGATGAAGAAAATCGCCCAGCGAACCCAGGCCCGTGCTGGCTAATATCTTGCCTTTGATATCCTCCGGCCGCTTCAGCTCGGGTCTAGCGATAACTCTGCTCTGACCGCCTTGACCGTGTGAGCAACGGTGGTCAGGTCCGCGCCGCTGAGGTTCGCGGTCATCACCGTAGCCGTTGTCACCGGTGCCGCAAAAATACTCCCGGCAATGATCGCTTTCGACGTGTCCCCCGAACCGCCGCGCAAATATACGATATCGACATCCAATCCGTACTTCTATAAATCTTGGCGTCTTTAGCGATCCACGGTATCCACTGGGATGAGGAAATCGAGGTCTGCCCCCAGATAATTTTCTTGAGCGACTTATCCTGCGCCGCGACGCTACAAGGTAATGTCGCGAGTCCAACAATCGCCGCCAGTAAAACAATCCGGCGTAAGAAAACCCTTTTCATTTGATTTCTCCGAGTCCCGACTATTTCAGCCGTGGGCTGATCCGCTTCGGCGGAGCCTAGTGCCTCAACCGTCACTTGATCACCTTATCCGCCCGATACAGCATCGACTGCGGAATCGTCAGGCCGATCTGCTTCGCCGTCTTGAGATTGATCACCAGCTCAAACTTCGTCGGCTGCTCCACCGGCAGATCGGCAGGCTTGGCTCCCTTCAGGATTCTGTCCACGTAATATGCGACGCGCCGGTAGCTGTCCGCGAGGTCCGCCCCGTAGGACATGAGCCCACCGGCATCTACAGCTTCTCTGCTGCTGTACATCGACGGTAACCGGCTCTTTAACGCAAAGCCCGCGATCCGTTTTCGGTTAGCACTCATTAGCGGGCCCCCGAGCACGTAGAGTCCATCCGGGCGCTGCTTATTCAGCGCAGCGAATACCCTCTCGAAACCGTCCGCAGCTCGTACCTCCCAAGGCTGAATAGTCAACCCGCAGCGCACGCGCCGCGACTGGGAGAACCTCTTTCACCTCGCGTACACTGCCCGGAATGGCCGGATCGTAGAGAACCGCGACACGGGCAACTTTGGGAACGGCTTCTTTGAGCAGCTCCAGCCGCTTCCCCGCCTAGTTCTCTGGTAAGGTTTGTAATGCCGGTGACGTTGCCGCCGGGACGGGCAAGGCTTTCAACCAGGCCTGCCTCGACAGGATCGAGCCCAGCGCCCACCATAACGATGGGAATCGTCTTGGTCGCATTCTTGGCCGCCCGGATCGTCGCGGTCCCTCCTGCTACCACGATGATATCAACCTTGAGACGCACCAGCTCGGCCGCAAGCTCAGGGAACCGATCGCGCTTCCCCTCCGCATATCGGTACTCGATGGCGATGTTCTGTCCTTCTATGTAGCCAAGCTCGCGCAGAGCCAGCCGAATTGCCTCGGAACGGGCGGACTCACGTAGCTGGATCGAATGTCGATAGATACCCTATCCGAGGGACTTTCTTCGGCTGCTGCGCCTGGCGCCACAGCACAGCCGCCAAGAGCACGAAGCGCATCACCGAACAACCCCAGCCATTTTAGACTTGCGATTTTGGATTTTCGATTGCGGCGGAAAGGGGGAAATCGGATCGGCTATTTCATCCATGTACTTCGCTCCTAATCCGAATTTCTTGCCGTTTTAGCCGCAGGCTGAGCCTATCGCTTAAACGCCTTCTGTAAATCCACTGTCGTTCGATCTCTCTTCAGGTAACTGTTGTCATAAAATTCCTCCGGGCTCGCCGTCGCCGCTTTCGGCTGGCCGGCGACCAGAAACCTGCAACACCGCGCGTACACCGGCGGCGCTGGCATAGGGCATAACCGGCATCATGTCGACGTAATAATTGTAGCCCTCTTCGGCGCGGGCGCGGTCGTTCATTTTTAAGAATTTCATGACGCCGGCAAGCGTCTTTTCCTTTTGCGTCTTAAAAAATGCAGCGACTCGATATAGCCTTTGAGAAAATTCTCCACCAGCTGCGGCTGGCTTTGATGTAGCTCCCCATGCCGGCGATGGAGCTGCCGGCGTATTCGATATCGGACTTTCTCAAATCAGCGAGTTCACGCAAGCCGAATTGCTTTGCCATGCCGCTATAGGGCGGGAGAAAGCACCGTCGCCGACACCGAGCCGCGGTGCAGCGCGTTCATGCGTCCCTGTTGGCTATCCCCCACGGAAATAAAGATGCACATCCTTATCCGGCACCAGCCCCGCTCTGCGCAGATACAGTCGCAACGCGCTGTCCGCCGAGGCGCCCGGACGAGTTCCGGTCACGATTTTCCCTTTGAGGTCCTGGGGCGACTTGATTTCAGGAGCGGCAAAAACCGAATAATCCAATTTGTTCGACTGAACGGTCAACATGACGATGTCGATGCCGCCCAAATGAGCGCTGATGGTCGCCGTGGAGCCCGCTGAAAGGAACTGGACGGTATTCGAAGTGACGGCTGCCAGCGAGTTCATCCCGCCGCCCATATAAATCGGTTCGAGATCGACGCCATACTTGGCAAACATCCCGTATTGATGACCGACTGGAATGACGCTGGTGTTGACGGAGATCGATCCCAGCGCGACGCGCGACTTTTTCCCGCGTTTGCGCATCTGCAGGGCCGCAGGCGAGCAGGACAACTCCCACCAGAAGCGAAGTTAAAACTCGTGGTATCGCAATCCGAAAAACCTCCTCTCCCTTGACGGGAGAGGACAGAGGTGAGGGTGCCTGATTTGTTTCATCAACCCTCACTCCTGTCCCTCTCCCGCGAGGGGAGAGGGAAACTGAATTGCGCGGGCGCGTCAGAGACAAAATTCTTGTTTGTGCTCATTCTTGACCTTAGTCCATTGACGTTGATCTGTTACTATTCCTCGTACTGTTCCTTCAACTTTGCCACCACCGTTCGGATCAGCCAGAGTCGTCGTATCGCCCAACATGCGCCCGTCGGCGATGTCGCGTAGCAACCGGCGCATGATCTTGCCGCTGCGGGTCTTGGGCAGCTCCGCGGCAAAGAGTATCTCGTCCGGTCGCGCGATGGGCCCGATCTTCTTGGCCACGTGCGCTTTCAGCTCATCCACCAGATCCGCGCTGCCATCGACTCCGGCTTTGAGCGAGACGAAAGCGCAGATCGCCTGGCCTTTGATTTCATGGGCTTTGCCGATGACCGCCGACTCGGCCACCTTCTGGTGATCCACCAGCGCGCTTTCGACCTCCATCGTGCTGATCCTGTGCCCGGCAACGTTCATGACGTCGTCGACGCGGCCGAGCAGCCAGAAGTAACCGTCCTTGTCTCGCTTCGCGCCGTCGCCCGCAAAATACTTGCCCGGGAACCGGCTCCAGTAAGTTTGCACGAAACGATCCGGGTCGCCGTAGATGGTGCGCATCATCGCCGGCCATGGCTTGGTCAGAACGAGATAGCCCCCGCCACCCTTGGGAACCGACTTTCCATGCTCGTCGACGATATCGGCTTTGATCCCCGGAAACGGCACGTCGCAGAGCCTGGCTTGAGCTTCGGTCAGAGCCGGCAAAGGCGTGATCAGCGGATGTGCCGGTCTCGGTCTGCCACCAGGTGTCCATGACCGGACAGCGTCCGCCGCCGATGGTTTTGTGATACCAGACCCAGGCTTCCGGATTGATCGGCTCGCCGACGGTGCCGAGAAGTCTCAGGCTCTGACAGGTCGTGCTTGCCGGGATACTCCGTCCCCAGCTGCATGAAGGTCGCGGATGGCCGTCGGCGCGGTGTAGAAAATCGTCACACTGTAGCTTTCCACGATGCGCCACAAACGATCCTTTGTCCGGCCAGTCGGGCGTGCCTTCGTACATGACCTGCGGTGACGCCGTTAGCCATGCGGTCCGTAGACAATGTAGCGTGTGGCCGCGTGACCCAGCCGATGTCGGCCGCGCACCAGAAGACGTCGTCGTCCTTCATGTCGAAGATCCACTTGTTCGCCAGGTGAACGCCGGTCAGATATCCGCCGGTGGTATGGACGATGCCTTTCGGCTTTCCGGTGGTGCCGCTGGTATAAAGGAGGAAAAGTATGTCCTCGCTGTCCATTTTCCGGCTCGCACCAGAGCAGGCGCGTCCGCCATCAACTCGTGCCACCACGTGGTCCCTGCCCGATTTCATCTGCGCGCCGGCACTCGTCGCCCACTCGTTTTAAGACCACCGCATGCTCGATGGACGGCGTATCCGTCATCGCTTCGTCCGCGTTGCGCTTGAGCGGCACAACTGCTCCGCGCCGATAGCCGCCGTCGGCTGTAACCAAGACCTTCGCTTGCGCATCGTTGATCCGATCGCGCAGCGCCTCTGCGCTGAAGCCGCCGAACACGACGCTGTGCGGCGCGCCGATGCGGTTGCAGGCGTGCATGGCGATAACCAACTCCGGCACCATGCCCATGTAGAGGCACACGCGGTCGCCTTTCTTGACGCCGAGCTTCTTTAGCACGTTGGCGAACTTGTTGACCTCGCGCCAAACGTCCCGATAGGTCAGGACGCGCTCGTCGCCCGGCTCTCCTTCCCAGATGATGGCCGCTTTGTTTTCGCGCCCGCTCTTAACGTGCCGATCGAGACAGTTGTAGGAGGCGTTGAGCTTGCCGCCGATGAACCATTTGGCCCAGGGAGAATCCCATTCCAGCACCTTTTCCAAGGCTTGAACCATTCCAAGCTCCTTGGCGGCTTTGGCCCAAAACGCCTGAGGATTTTTACGCGCGGAATTGAAAACACTCTGGCTTTTCGCATTGGCTGATTTTTTGAACTGCTTCGGCGGTGGAAAGTTTCTTCTCTCATCCAGAAGAACCTCAATGGCTTTGTCGGGCATCGATGATCTCCCCGCCTTGCTTTTTAATGAACATCCAATGAGCAGAATCTAACTAAAGCGAAGCGAATTCTATTCAAGCCCTCGCCGTTTGGCAAGGAGCATGATAGCAGCTCTATCTGATGCCACGTCTGTCCGAGAATGGAGAAAGTTTTGAGGCTGAGAAATTGCTAGTGGCGATCGAAAAGGCTACACACTCAATCCTCGATTCGCGCAATGAGACCTCAGAGGGCAATGTAAGAACGCTTAGCGCATAACTCCCGCCGGAGGGCAGCTGATCCCTGCCCTCCGGGCGCTTGTTTCCAATAGCGATCAGTGCTCGTCGTGGATCCTGACGTGCCGGGTCTCGTGTACGCAAAGGGACACCGATCACGACGGTCAGCAGGGCAACCACGATCGGATACCACAGACCGTAATAGATGTTTCCGGACCACGCCACTATCGCCGTGGCTAGCAGAGGAAGCATCCCGCCGAACCAGCCATTGCCGATATGGTACGGCAGCGACATTGACGTGTAGCGGATCCTGGCCGGGAACAGCTCGACCAAGAAGGCGGCGATCGGCCCATAGACCATCGTAACGTAGATGACCATGATGAACAGGATGAGCTCCGCCATGACCCAGTTCACCTGCGACAGGTCTGGCCTTGGGCGGATAGCCGGACTTTTGTAGCGCCTCCTTGAATTTGGCTTCGTCCCACCCTTTGAGTTTCTATGTCGCCGATCCGCGTGACCACATCCACCCCCGGCGACGCGGCTACCGAGCTGAAGGATAGCCCGGCTTTGCCGAGGAAGTCCCTTGGCCTTGTCGCAGGCGGTTTGTCGCGACCACGGACCGATGAATATATGGAAATTGCAGTCACTAGCCATGACAACTATCGGCGTTCGCTGTTGAAACGCACTCGAGAGCCGGGTTCACGAAATGCGTGAGAGCCTTAAACAATGGGAAATACGTGAGCGCGGCGATCAAGCAGCCGGCCGAGAATAATCTTCTTCCGGCCAATACGATCGGACAGCGCGCCGAAAACAACGAAAGAACGGCGTAGCGAGCAGCAGCGACAGACCGACAAGCACGTACGTCGGGATGAAGTCGAGCTTGAGGTAGATCAGCAGAAAGAAGAGCGCGTAGAACTGGCCGGTGTACCAGACAACGCCCTGGCCCGCCGTCGCGCCGAAGAGCGCAATCGCCACGTACTTGTTGTTCGGATATCTAAAGAAGCTGTCGACCAGAGGTTGTTTGGAGCGCTTTCCCTGTGACTTCATCCGCTGGAAAATCGGTGACTCCTGCAGCTTCAAGCGGATGTAGATCGAGATCACCAGGAGCGGGATCGAGAACCAGAATGGAATGCGCCAACCCCAGTCAGAGAACGTCTTTGCGTCCATGAAATACCGGCACAAGCCGATGATGACAAGCGCCACAAGCATCCCGAGCGTAGCCGTCGTCTGGATCCAGCTCGTGGCGTAGCCGCGTTTAGTGTCGGCTGCGTGCTCCGCAACGTAGGTGGCTGCCCCGCCATACTCGCCGCCCAGCGCCAACCCTTGCGCCAGTCGCAATGTCACCAGGATCAGAGGAGCCACAAAGCCGATCGTGGCATATGTCGGCAGAAGCCCACCACGTACCGTGGAGCACGCCCATGACAACGATGGTCACCAGGAAGGTGTACTTTCGCCCGACTAGATCGCCGACCCGACCGAAGATCAGAGCCCCGAACGGCCTGATCAGAAAGCCGGCCGCGTAGGCGCCGAACGCCCCAATAGCGCGGCCGTCTGGTTGCCCGGCGGGAAAAACAGTCCGGCAAAAAATGGGGCTAGAATCGCGTATAGGTAGAGAGTCGTACCACTCGAAGACCGTACCGACGGACGAAGCGACAATGACGCGTCGCTCCTCCGATTTGCTGATTATCCTTTCTCCCGATTCATCAAAGGTCATACCGGCTGTTTTAGCCATAGGCACCTCCGTATAGTTTTTTTGGAGCCGAGAAGATTGGAAAAGCGCTGTCGAGTCGCGACATTGCGAACTCCTATTAAGCCGGTCAAACATCTATGCAGGTGACCCGAGTTGTCGACGCGGGGATGGTCAGCGTCACCTGGGTGACCGTCTGGTTGCCGGACCATACCCGACCTGTATCAGCCGTGTCAAGTAGCCCTCCTCTTGTGAGACAAAGGCAGGGACCGCTGACCTAAGAGGGGTCCCTTTGTTCTCAATTATTGGAAAATCTCTCTCTTGACCACGGATTCGCGCTTGGGGTAGGGGTCAGAAACAGGAAAAGCAAAGTAAATGCGAAGCCGACGAAAAGGAGTTGCCTATGAATAAGCTTGCCGTGGTTACAGGCGGTGCATCAGGGATTGGTCAGGCAGTAGTAGAGCGTCTGGCCAGGGACAACTTTACTGTAGTGATTCTGGACATAGATGAGGAGGGTGGGAAGCAAGTCGCTGCCGAAATTCAGGGGCGTGGCAAACACGCAACGTCCATGCACCTAGACGTAACACAGGAAAATGGAGTGGAAGCCGCCTTTAGAAAGATCATTTCGGATCACGGCCGTATCGATGCCCTCGTCAACGTTGCCGGCGGGAGTTTGCATAGACACAAAATCGAAGAGTTTCCGTTGGACCACTGGCAAGCAGTCATCGACGTTAATCTGACCTCGACCTTTCTATCGCTGCCGGGCAGTAATCGGTGCAATGAAGAGTCAGGAAAAGCGGCGCGATTGTGAATATTTCTTCCGACATCGGTTTCAGCGGGGATGCTACCCGCTCGGCCTACGCCGCGGCCAAAGCAGGCATCGTGGGATTCTCCAAGACGTTAGCGCTCGAACTCGCCCCCTTCGGTGTACGCGCCAATGTGGTAGCCCCAGGCCGCATCGCCACCAAGCGCGTCCGGGCGACATACTCCGACGCTGAGTGGGAGGCCGCAGCTAAAAGAATCCCCCTCGGCCATGCGGGAGAACCGGAGGACGTCGCCGAAGCCGTGGCCTTCCTCGCCGGCGACTCGAGATCGCCACATCACCGGTCAGACGCTTCACATCAACGGGGGAAGAATTATGGGGTAGTACGATTCAGTAACTCTTCCTGTTAACTATCTCTTTTGGTTCGCTCCGACGCTTTAGGGCTTGACGCAAAGCGGAGGAGATCGGCTATCTGTGCCTCAGCGTTTAGTATCCAGGAAGTGATTAATGAGCAGAAACTGTCTCCTTATCGCCCCACTGTGTTCTCGGTTGTCTAAATCTCAGTACGCCCGCGGTTGGCAGGCAGACGTCACCTCCACTCCGTAAGATTCGCGCAGCTATTACTTCCATCTCCGGCTCAATGGTGCCTCCTGGGCCGCTCACGAGGCGGGCATTTTTAGGAAATACGGCTTGCAGGTCGAAGTGATCGCAATGCCTAGCGGGATTCAAGGGAATCAGTGCGCTGATCGCGGGCGAAGTCGCCTTTGTACAGATTGCCGGGGAACGACAGCAGGAGCGGCGGTCGGCGGCGCCGACGTCAAGATTGTAGCAACCACGGTCGGAACTCTCATTGCTGAATCTGGTCGTGCGGCCGGAGATTGAGAAGCCAGAGCAGTTGCGCGGCAAAAGCATCGGCATAAGCCGTTACGGCACGTCACTTCCACTACCGGAGCCCGCATCGCCATGAAACATTTTGGTCTGGAGCCCGGAAGAGACGTTGCCATTGTCGAAATCGGTTCCGGTGATTGGATTGTCGGCGCTCTACAAGGCGGCCGCGCAAGCGGCCGTGTTCGGATATCCGGCGACGAGCCGGGCAGTGAAGCTCGGAAACCGAGTGTTATTGCACTCCCCAGCCTTAATATCCCATATGCGTCCACTCGGCGTTTCTACCCGAGGAGACATCATCCGCGATGATCCGGACCTGGTTAGGCGGTATCTTTCGGCGGAAGTTGAAGCGATCGCTCTGATGAAAAAAGATCGGGCTTTACCATAAAGGTCTTGTCGAAGTATCTCCGAACAGATGATATGGATTTGCTTTCGGAGTCCTATGATATCCAAATAACCAAGTACATGATGAAGCGTGCCCCTGACGACTGCAGACGCCGTAAGGTCGGTTTTGGATGAGCTGGGCGAGAGAAGTCCGAAGGCAAAAGAACAAGACCCTCAGTAAATTTTTCGATGATAGATTCGTACGACAATTACAAGCCGGCGATTTTATCGACCTCTCTACCGTTAGAGCGCGACGTTTTTCGCGCGTAAGATTCGTGTGTTTGGAAACTTTTGGATACGCTGATCGTATCCAAAAGTATTCGTGCCTGCTTTCGATTGACGATACATCGAGTCAAAAGTTGCGCCAAATACGCGCCTATTTTTCGCTGGCATTGGGCTTGCTCATGCTGTAACTAAACATCATCGCTATTCGAGAAATTTCAAATTGATTGATGTCCAAGATTTACATGCTTGCGGAGAAAAGGAGGACTCCAAAGATGACTATTAAGACTAAGAACGAAACATTAGCGGACGTGGGAGCAGGATTATGCTGCATCATTCCTCCCTACGTTCTGGATCACCTTGCGCAATCCAGCGATGCGAAGATTCGTCAACTTGCCATAGACGCAATTGCAAATTCTTCGTCTATGCGCGCGGTGCGCGCAACCTTAGCGATGATGCCGGCTATGGCTGCTATACCGTCTCCCGCTGCCAAGCGTCACCGTCTTGTCTATGATTTGAAAAACGGAGAATTCAACGCTCTGCCGGGACAACTGATTCGCTCCGAAGGTGATCCCAAGACCCAGGATATCACTGAAAACGAGGCCTATAATTACGCCGGATCAACTTATAATTTTTACAAAAGCGTCCTTGGCAGAAATTCGCTCGATGACCACGGCATGACGATGATTTCAAGCGTGCATTTCGGGCGAAGGTATAACAACGCTTTCTGGACCGGTGAGCAAATGTGCTACGGCGATGGAGATGGACAGATCTTTATCCGGTTCACGAAATCGGTGGATGTGGTTGGCCATGAGCTGACTCATGGTGTGGTTTCTAACACTTGCAACCTGGTTTATTCTAATGAATCTGGCGCGCTTAATGAGCATTTTGCCGATGTGTTTGGCACGCTGGTCAAGCAGTGGCGCAAGCGCCAAACCGTAAAGAAGGCGCGACTGGCTTATCGGGGCGGAGATCATGGGACCGGGTACAACGGCAAAGGCGTTGCGAACCTTTAAGGCAGAGAAGGCCTACGAGAACGATGCCCTTTTGGGGACGGATCCTCAGCCCAAACATTTGAAAAACAAGTATACCGGTTCCGCTGATAACGGTGGTGTGCATATTAATTCCGGTATTCCTAATCACGCGTTCTATCTCGCCGCGATGGAAATTGGCGGCAAAGCATGGGAAAAAGCCGGCCAGATTTGGTACAAGACAATGCTCAAGCTGACGAGCACGAGTCAGTTTAAGGATATGGTCCTGTCCACGACGGAGAGTGCGGCGACGCTTTATGGTAACAACAGCCGCGAGCACAAGGCGGTAATGAAGGCTTGGAAAAGCGTCGGGTTTTAACTAGATGAAAATTCGTTTTCGCCAAACGGGTGGTTTCGGGGGCTCGTCTTGGGCTGCGAGCTCGATACGAGCACCCTGCCTTCAGCTGAAGCACAAGATCTCACGCGATTGATCAAACAAGCAAACCTGGAAAAAATACACGCTAAACCAAGCCAGAAAGCCCGGGACCTGCAGAACTATGAAATTGCCGTCGAGAGTAACGAAATAAATGCCAAGGTGTCTCTTGACGATATGAGTGTCGACGCTAACCTGGAACCCCTGCTTCAATTTTTGCGTCGGCGGGCGAGGGCGATACCGCTGCGATAGTTAGCAGAATCGTGTGTATTACGTTGTCTGGGCAAGGACGACCTTCATGCTCGCTCGTCGTCTCACGCCCACCAGACCGCTCATTGGCCTTGCGCGACCAGGCGGCAGCTGAGAGCGAAATCTACCAGTCTTCTTTTTCGAATCGCATGCCGGTGGTTTCTGCGGCATATTTGATATCTTCCATCGACCATGGATTGCCGCATGTAATAACAACACTGGTTGTGGGATCCATTCGGTCACGCAGAGTTTCGCGAGTCAGATGCTTCGGTAATGCCGGTTTGACGGTCTTCTCTAGAACCGCTTTGGCCTTTGCAACGTCGCCACTGTTCGCCACAATCTGCTGCAAGTCCTGTTCTTCTTTGAGAGGCATCTCCAGCAGATAGCGCAGCATGTTATTCGCACGTCCCCTGCCGAGTTTCGGATCGTCCCAGTCGCGTTGGGTCGGCCGGCTCACCGACGGAACGTAGACGAAATCAAAGCGCTGCGCTGCCTCGATGTCCAGCAAGTCTTGGTAGTAATCCAGCTCTTCGTAGGTCCGGTTGGTATGAAGCAGCGTGTACCTGACCGAATTGCTCGCGCCTGACTTCGCCTCAAAGTCTAGCTGCTTCGCCATGGAGATAAACGGCGCCAAGCCGGTTCCCGTCCCGACGAAAATCACATTCTTCACGCCGGCCGCTCGCTTGTCTAGCGTAAAGTCTCCCGCGATCTTTTCGTAATAGACCATCTGGTTATCTGCCTCGGGGCTCATACGGAACATCGACTCGGTAAGCCTTCCCTTCACACCCTTTTTCGTCGATCTCCAGAATAACATAAAACTCCAAGTAGCCTTTTTCCTCGGTCTCAAACGGTGCAGAGGCGATGGAATAGGAGTGAGTAACAACTCCGCGCTTGGGAACGCCCTGCGCATCGAGAACCGTTGGGTATTCCACTTTTTCCATCGCCGACAACTTTCTTCGTCAGCCTGCAGTCATTGCGCTGCAAGGCCATGTACTGACCGGCCTTATAACTCGGAAACTTGCTGACGCCATCCGGCACCAGACGAAAGACCCCCAGTATATCGGAAGAATATCGCCAGTAATTCACGTTTCCGACCTTCTTTTCAGCCATACCACGACCCCTTATCTAATTGATAACAATGGGGAAAGAATGAACTCCCGTTTTCGATGCTCCCACCTCAGCAAGCAATTATAGAAGTCCAATTCTGATTGGAGACCGACCGGTCTTGGAGACCCTAAAACCTAGCCGGGCCACGCGGCAAGAATCTAAGAGGATTCTACTGGAGCTCCCTTTTCCCTTCGTACTCTAACTCTGTACCGCGTGAATCTTTGTGTGTGAAAGAGACTAGCTCCCACGAGCTATCTTCAAGGGGTCCCTTGAGGATGTAAGAGTTCTCATCGTCGCCTAAGACGCGGTAGTAGCACGCTTGCTCACCGTACCAACGATCCACCACTGCCGCCTACATTAATAGTTCGAGTCCCTAAGAAAAACCGGGATGGAGTTTCCTGCCCCTTAGCGTCGGGAACTGATTCCACCTTGACTTTCATAATTCACTCTCTTTGCTAAATCGCAACAACTTAATATAACGTAAATCTGACAAAATTCAAAGGAGTTCCATGAAATCAGACAGCCAACTTAAAAAGATATTATCAGCGCCTGCCGCATCCTCTCTCATGAGAAACTGGTTCAAGGATTTGGTCATGTCAGCGCGCGCATTCTTAATTCGGATCTTTTCCTGATGACGCCGCGGATCAGCCTCGCTTTGGTCACGGAGAACGAACTTCTCACCGTGAATTTCAACGGCGAAGTGGTCGAAGGCAACCATCCGGCTCCTTCCGAAACTTGGCTCCATGCGGCCATCATGAAAGCTAAACCCGGAATCAATGCGATTACGCGGATTCACGCGCGGGTCGCCAATATGTTTTCGGTCACTGACAGGAAACTCGAGCCGGTGCACAACCATGGGAGTTTTTCGCCGACGGCGTCCCCGTGTTCCATAGGCCGGATCTCATCACCAGCCAGAAACTAGGTGAGGAAGTCGCGCAAGCTCTCCGCGACGGCCCCGCAGTGTTGCTCAGAGGTAATGGCCAGGTAACCGTGGGAAGAACCATTCCCGAGGCGGTCATGATGGCGATATATCTGGAGGAGGCCGCCGAGGTTCTTTACGGGGCTCTACAAATAGGCACGCCAATCCCGCTGACGCAGGATGAATCGGCCAAGCGCCAGGTCGAAGCGCTTCCGCCGGTGGATATGGAGCGAGCCTGGAATTTTTTCAAAAAGCGCGCGAAGTCCGGTTAAAACAAACTACGGCCGGCGCGTTGCTCGTTGATGAGATCAAGCGCAAAAAAGCACGGCACCCACTTCGGGTGCCGTGCTTACTGTGAACTCGCTTCTTGTTGCTAAGGTTCTTACTTACCCGCCATTTCGAAATTGACCTTGGCGTCTTCCTTCGCTTTTACCGTGACCTTCTGTGTCGTTTTGCCAAGTTTCTGCTGCCAGACTTCAACCGTGTAGGTTCCCGGTGGCACATCGGTCAGCTTAAAGCTTCCCGAATTGTCCGTCACGAGCAAAATACGGATTTGCGGTCGCAACCAGCCACCCCTCCATCCAGCCGTGAACATCGCATCGCACCTCGATGGTCTCGGGCTTATCGATCTTAACATCCATGGTTTTTTGAACTTCGGCTGAGCCATATTGAAAGCCGTATTCACCTTGCTAAAGGAGTGGATATTGTGCAGAATCCCGTCCGGATTCACGATCGTCACAGTCGAACCGGCGGGAAAAGCCAAAACGTGGGGATGGTAGCGGCAGCCTTGCTGATCCAAGGTGAATTTTCCCACTTCCATTTTTTTCCCTTTTGAAATGTCGGTGATTGTAACAACCGCGTTGACAAGATTGCCGTTGGATACAATAAGGGATTCATCGGTTAGGGGAGTTTTCCCACAAACTTCCTTGTCCTTGCTCACATCCAGTTTTTTCGGCGCCGGAGCAGTGCCCTTGAATTTGACGGTTCCGGAGATTGTCCCGCCGTCCTTTACATCGCCACCTTCATAGGCAGCCATGCTACTTACCGGCAGCGCGATCAATACAGCAGACAAAAACATTGAACTCAATCTAGTCATAATGCCTCCTTGCAAAATAATAGCTTTTAACTCTTGGACGTTCAACAAGGTTTGATATTCACCGAGCTGCAGCTTTCGCTCGAGTTGCAGCAGCCGGAGCAGATGGGGTGGCGGCTCCGCCACCAGGACCTAACGTCATTATATAGTCACGCAGGGCTTCGATCTGCAGGTCTTCTTTACCGCCGAGGATGTCATCAGGTCCGCCGGGATAGAACGACGGCATCTTCGTGCCGGGCTGAACCTTCTGCGGATCTTTGAGCCACTTGATAATCCAGCTAGGGTTGAGCCGCTGGTGTGCCAAAGTCAGGTCAGGTGCCCAGCCTTCCACCGGCCCTTCGGGCTTTCTGTCGCCCTGCTGATGGCAGCTGAAACAGTTGAAGTAATCCTTCGAAACCAGTTTCCTGGCAGCTTCGATAAATTCCGGCGGCACTCTCTTGTCATCAAAGAAGGTGAACGGGAACTCGACTTTCGAAAGATTGTTGAAGAAGTCCACAAGCTGGCCCGTGTGATCATTCGACAATCCGAACGTCGGCATCCTGAGTTCCAGCCACGGCCGGATCGGAACCGGCGCCTTCAAGAAGTTAAATAACCATTGCGACTGCACCTTCTCGCCCTCGCCATTGAGAACGGGGGCGCGAGAGTCGGATTCTCCTGATAGTACTTTCGGATAAACCCGCCCCGGCCCTCGATTTCATGACAGCCGATACAATTGTACTGATGCATCAGCCGCCGTCCCTCCACCACCTGAACGACACGCGTGCCTTGATTCGCCTGGTACCGCTGCGCCACTTTGTGTTCGCGGAAGCCGGCGAGAAGAATCCGTAAGTTCTTAATATCCTCGTCCGCGAGATCGAACTGCGGCATCAACTGCTCCACCCGTTCGGTGGCGAAGATCCGCGGAGTCTTCAGCTTGTTAAAGGTCCAGTCCTCCCAGGTTTGTTTGATATCCGTTCGATTGCCGAAAAAGAGCTCCTCCACGGGCTTCGATCCGAAAGTCGTCAATTCGACGCCGATGCGGGATTCCTTTTCCATTCCCTTGATATCGTGACAACCGAAGCAGCCCCATTTTGCGAACCAGCGATTCGCCGCGCTTGATATTGTTGGCATCGGCAGAGTTTCTCTTGAATGCCGGGCATCGGCTCCGGCTTGCTTCCCAAAGTCATCAAATAGGCGGTAATCGCCGTGGCCTCGTCATCGGAGAGGCGAAGGCTTGGCATGTTGGTGTCCGGCGAGAAGCCGCGAGGATTTTTGAGCCAATGATAAACCCACTGAGGGCCGACCTTTGACGCAACATCTTTTAGGTTGGGGACCAGATCCTTTGCTTTGCCGAGCACGGTGGTGAATTCGCCTTCGGCAAAACCGTGACAACCCTTGCAGCCGATCGTCTCCACCAGCTTTTTGCCTTTGCCTACTTGATTCGCATCGCCTTCGCGAAAACCGGCCGGCAGGGGATGCGCCTGCGTCCACTGGTCACCTTCCTCTTTGGAAAGCGACCACAGGAAAGCCGCGATGGCCACGGCGTCCTCTTGCCGCAGATCAAAATTGGGCATCCGCGTGCGCGGGCGGAACTTGTGTGGATTTTCGATCCACCGCACCATCCAGCTCGGATCGACCTTGGCACTGATCTTCCTCAAGCTCGGAGCGATCTTGGGGATATTTTCGTAGCCTTTAGCCAGGTGACATCCCGTACAGCCGATCTGTTCGAACAGGATCTGTCCCTCGGTCAAAAGCGGGACACCCTCGAACTTTTGCACGTCGAGGTGGCACGTGGTGCAGCTCGACTGGACCTTAGCGCCGCGCAGCAGCGGGTGTTCCCAATATTGCACTTCACCGTGGGCCTGCTTCACGCTGCTAACCGCCACACCCTGGCCGTCATGACACGCCGTACAGCCAAGCTTATCGGGTGGGTGGGCATTGTCGGCGAGCAGCACCTCGCGTCGCGGATGGGTTTTGAAGGGGTGCTCCTCTTTCTCGAAACCAGCTCGATTGATCGCCATATGGCAAGTCTGACAGCGATCCACACGGGCGATCGGTTGATCGAAACGATTGCGGTCGAACTCCTCTAAGGACACCTGCTGGATCTTGGGAATCTTGTAGAATGAGAACGGTCCGAGTTTGAAGGTGGCATTTTCCATCACCCGAACCCATTTATCGCGCTCCGCCGTGAGTTTGCCTAACTCGTCCTCCAGATCCTTGACGCTGCCGCGGATCTTCTTGATTTCCTCTTTGATCTGGTCGCGTTTGACGCGCGCAGCTTCGAGCTCCGGATCGAGCTTGGCTCTGTGCCTTTTCTAGCTGCTGGATCTCGTCCTGGTAGGGCTTTGGATTCCGCTTTTGTTGGACTGCATGGTCATATTCGTACCACGTTTCTTCCAGCTCACTCTTGATAAACTTGACCTCTTGGTCCAGCTCCTTAAAGCGAACCGTCGCCTGCACTTCTTGTTTTTCGAGGGCGGCCAATTTCTGGCCCAGCTCCCCGCGCGTCACGCTCGCTTGCGCCGCCGCAAGCTTCTTGGCCAGCTCTTGATATTTAGCGTCCGCCTGGAGTTTCTTATTTTCCTCGTCATAGGCCGCCTGCGCTTTTGCGTAATCGAGACGATAGAACCGAGATTGGAAAGCTTTCCAAGGACGACGGGTAATGTTGTCGTCCCAGAACGCCCAAAGCGAGAACGCCACCAGCAAGCCGATTGCTATGACAAAGATACTACTGTAGGATTTTTTTCTTCGTTCTGGTCGATACCTCGTTCCGCCATCCCGTCTTACCTCACGCAACTTTGCGCTCAAGCACGCGACCCAAAGAAAAGACCCCAAGACCAATAAGCGCCAGCACAATTTCTTCCGCCATTGAAAAGTTTTTGGTGATCCCCACAAACAGGGAGTAACCCACGTCGGCGAGTCCCAATGCCTGGAGAAGCTTAGCCACGTAAAACATCAGACATTAATCCAGGAGTCACCAGGATATATTTGACATTGAAAACGAGCCTGAGAAACATTTTGGCGGGAAGTGAAAGCATCAAGACGAAAAGCAAAGCGGTAATCATAAACCGCACCATCCCCCAACGCTCGAGAAACTCTCTGCCTTTCACTTTGAGAACCCAAAAATAAAAAGCCGCGAGCCCGAAAACAAAATAGGCCCCGATCACGATCAAGCCAAAAGCCGCGGACCACCAATAGTCTCTAAACCCAAAAAGATAGGGCAAATCAACGTTGGTCAACGCCACAACTTTGTGAGGATCCCACCGCTGCCAGGGCCAAAATAGGTTCCATCCCGGCCCGCGGAAAAACGTCCCAATGATGATCATGCTCACCCAAAGAACATGAAATCCCAGGAAGAAAGTTAATATTTCGTACTTCCGGTCTTTGAAACAATAGTAGCCATTGCCTTTGGGATTGATGTCGACGAAGGGTATAACCATGAGGCCAACAATAATCAGGCTCGGTAAGAACTACACCTGCGTTCCAGGGATCGAAATAGACGAGCATCTCCTGCAAACCGAGAAAATACCACGGCGCCTTGGACGGATTGGGAGTGCGGGTGGGGTTCGCCGGCTCTTCCAGCGGGGCATCGATCGTAATCGACCACAAAGTTAGAACCACGACCACAAAAAGCGCCACCAGAAACTCGCCCCGCACCAGGTGCGGCCAAGTGTGGATCTTGTCGTCTACCGGTAAATTCTTTGCTCGGGCCTCTGCCATAACGCTATCCTTTTATCCCTATCATTTTCGATTCGCCTTCGAATTTGCGATTTTAGTTTGTCCTGAAAACCTCTTATGACTTAACCCTTGAAACCTTCAATTCTTAAGCCTTTTAATAATTAGAGTGAGGGACCGGAGAATCCGTCCCTACGGATACGCCAGAAGTGAACCGACATGAGAATACTGGCAACCAGCGGGATAAAAATACAGTGGAGAATGTAAAACCTCAGCAACGTATGGGGCCCGATCTCGCCGCCGCCGAACAAAAAGGCGCGGGCATCGTAGATCGGATTGGCGCCCACGAAGTCGGCGAAGGGCCCCTCGTAACCTAGCAGAGGAGTAGCGCGGGCCATGTTGGAGCCGACGGTGACCGCCCAGATGGAGAGTTGGTCCCACGGCAAGAGATAACCGGTAAAGCTCAGCAGCAGGGTGAGAACGAGAAGTAAGACGCCGACGATCCAGTTGAATTCCCGCGGCGGTTTGTAAGAGCCGGTGAGAAATACGCGGAACATGTGCAGCCAGACGAAAACGATCATGGCGTGGGCCGACCAGCGATGCATGTTGCGCATGAGCATGCCGAAGGGCATGTCGAACTCGAGATACTTCATGTCGGCGTAGGCATACTCGGCTACCGGCCGGTAGTAGAACATGAGATAAATGCCGGTTACCACGGTGACCAGGAACATCAGGAAAGTCAGCCCGCCCATACACCAGGTAAAGCGCATGCGCACGGCATGGCGCCTGACCTTGGCGGGGTGGAGGTGCAGGAAAACATTGGCCGTAACCATCATGACGCGGTTCCGCGGCGTGTCTTCGTAGCCGTGGCGGAAAATCGCCTTCCAAACGTGGCTTTCGACGATATCGCTTTTGATTTTATCTAAAAGGCTCATGATTCTATCCGTTAAACTTTCAGGACCAGTGTCCGTATATTGCTCCTCAGGCTCAGCCCCCGGACCCATTTTGAAGACTTTGCCTTTATCGACAACGAGCTGACCATCGTCACCAACGGTGACTTTAAAGCGGTCCAGCGGCCGCGGTGCCGGCCCTTCGAAATTCAAGCCCGACTTAAAGAACCCGCTGCCGTGACAAGGACATTTGAATTTGTTCTCGGCGGCAAGCCAACGCGGTGTGCAACCCAGATGGGTACATTTGGCGAAGATGGCGTAGATGCCGGCTTCTTCCCGAATGATCCAGACGCGCTGATCCTGCTTGTACTTCTCGCTGACTTCACCCATTGCATAATCAGACGGCAAGCCTGCCTTGAAGGTCGACGGAGGCTGAAAAGAACTCGTGGAAATGCCGACCTAAGAAAGCCCAGGAGAGTTAAACCACCGAAAATGCCGAAGCCCCCCCACCCGAGCCGGGTAAAAAAATCCCTGCGCGACCAGATACCTTTTCTTTTCTTTTCTGCTTCTGCCATGAGCACTCTATCCTTTAAACCAACTAATCAAGGCGCCCCAAACAACGAAAATCAACCCTCCAAACATCAATACCAACCCCACCGGTCCAAAAATAAAAGACAAACCAGCCCCTAAAACAAATATCAAAATTCCCGTTCCCAGCGGATTGAATGGGGCCGGAGTTGACCCTCCACCGCTTCCTTCACCCTCCACCTTGTGGATCAACTCCTCGCGGATAAGGGCAAAAGCCAACTCTTTGAGATCATCCCGCCGTTCCGGGTTGGCTCCCTGGATGAGACGGCCGATCTCTTGAGCTAATTGCTCGATCTCTTGTTCACGCGCTTCCGGCGCGCCATTGGGAGGATCGGATGTCACCTAAGATTAGAATGATTGATTATTATAGTAAATATTTTTTGTCAACCTTTTCACTGTGTAACGCTGATTTATGTACGCAACAAAACCACTGCGGTGGCGGCCATTCCTTTGCCTTGGCCCACCCATCCAAGCTTCTCGGTAGTCGTCGCCTTGATACTGATCTTGTTTTCCGCCACCCCAAACCGGCCGGCGATATTTTTTCATGGCAGCATAGTAAGGCGCCAGCTTGGGCTGCTGTGCCACCAAAGTAACATCCACATTGACCAGTTTAAAGTGCCTGCGCCGCATGATGCGCAAGACCGTATCCAGCATCTTCGTGCTGGCGATTCCCCGGTATCGAGGATCTGTGTCCGGGAAATGCACGCCAATATCCCCTTCAGACATTGCCCCGAGAACCGCGTTGATCACAGCATGGCACAGCACATCCGCGTCTGAGTGACCCGCCAGACCCATCCGATAGGGAATCTCCACGCCTCCTGAGAATGAGCTTTCGCCCGCGGCGAAATCGATGAACATCGAAGCCATGTCCGATACGAAATTCTCGAGCCATTTCTTTAGTCAGCCTGTTTGGTTTGGAGCGAGTCTCTAAATGCCTTCGAGTTCACTAACGGAAGCCAGACCTTTTCGGCCGCTAGCTATGACAGAACTCACGTGTCTATGAGATGATTAGCTACACGGTAGCATCATCACTTCGATTCTAAAGAACAATCAATAACGCTACGGATCGACTTGGCAAGTCTGCGAGTCTGGTACGCTCATCCGTGAGCTATAATCAAATCGCCAAGTAGGAGAATCCAGTTGACCCGAATGCTTCTGTTATCTCTGCTCTTTCTCGTAGCGATACCTTTGTTCATGGTCGTTTCCGGCCAAGCGCAGTTGGGAAGGGATTACCGCAGAGCGGACCGCTCCAGCGCCGGCATCGCGCCGCCAGCTGAAACCACCCCGGAAGCGGTGGTTCAAGTCTATGCCGCCCGCGCTTTAAACTGGCGCGGTATTTTTGGCGTGCACACTTGGATCGCCACCAAACCTGAGAATGCAACCGAGTACACATTGCATCAGGTCATCGGTTGGCGCACCTACCGCGGTCTACCGGCCGTGGTTTCCGCCCCCGGCATTCCGGACGGTAGATGGTTCGGCAATGAACCGGAATTAGTCAGCGAACTACGCGGCGAGGCTGCCGCACAGGCGATTCCGAAAATCATCGACGCTGTTGCGAGTTATCCCTATCCCAACGAATACACAGCTCTGGCCCGGCCCCAATAGTAACACCTTCACCGCTTATGTGGGACGACAGGTTCCGGAGCTTAAGAATGGATCTTCCGTGACGGCTATAGGCAAAGACTACCCGATCAATGGATCGCTGGTGGATCGCACGCCCAGCGGTACCGGCTATCAATTTTCCATGCTCGGCGTGCTCGGCTTGACCGATGGCGCGCGAGGAAGGAATCGAAATGAACCTCCTCGGTTTAAGTTTTGGAATTGACTTCTTTGCGGCCGGCCTCGAAACTTCCGTTCATCGGTCGCCTGGGCGTCAGCTGAATTCTTGACGTTTTAAATATTCGACAGAACACTTCAACAAAGTTTGTCACGCGCAAGAAGCCGGCGAAACAAATTCAGAAAGCTAGCCCGTCTACTGAACCTATCTTTCAGACACGCGAATCGGCGCTGAGCGCAGCGCCCGCCAAACAAAGCACCGCTGCCAACAGATAAGTGTAATGAAAGCCCTGCAGGAAAGCGGCGAGCACCGGTGCTCCCTCTTCCGTTCCTAGATGTCCTCCAAGATTTTGCAGCGAACTGCGCCCGTGACCGTTACGAGTTGACCGCTGACGATGGTCGCCGCCAACGCTGCTCCAACCGAGTTGCCCAGGCTGCGGACAATCGACAAGAAAGACGATCCGACTCCCAAGCGTTGGCGTGGAAGGGAGCTCATCAATAAGTTGTTGTTTGGCGTCTGAAAAAGCCCCATGCCAAAACCGAGGACACTGAGCCATAAAATGACCGTAACCGAGGTCGTTTCCACCGAAAGAAAGCTCAAGAAGAAAAAGGCCACAGCATTGATTATTAACCCTAGGCTGCAGAGGCGCTCGGGAATGAACCTGTCCGACATCCAGCCGGTAAGCGGAGCCAGTAATGCCATCGCAAAAGGCGTCGGTACCACGAGAAAACCAGCCTGCATTGGATCCAATCTCATCCCCAGTTGAAGAAAAAATGGCATCAGCAAAACGTTGATGCTCATGGTGACGAAAGCTAATCCATCTGGCGGTGTTTCCCAGTGTAAAGGCTGGGATCGGAAGAGCGTCAGATCCAGAAGTGGAAAGCGCGCACGGTCTTCCAGCCAAACAAACAAAACCAGGACGACAATTCCGCCGAGAAATTCAACGGCGACGAGAGAGCTTCGCCAGGTGCCTTTTGAGCGGTAGCCAGTGCAAGTAGAAGCAAAGAGATACTCAACGCGAAAGTGACCGTGCCGGGAAAATCGAAAGGCTCCTTTCTCACCGATGAGCCTTTGAAACTTTCCGGCGGCAACAAGTAACGGGCAACACCCAAACCAACGAACGCAAGCATCGCCGATAGATACAAATTTGAGCGCCACCCAAAGCCGTAGGTAAGTAATCCGCCGAGCACCGGGCCCAATGTATAGCCAAGCGCCGACACCGTTCCGCCCGATATACCCATGGCTCGCCCCCGCTCTTCCGGCGGAAACAAAGCCGTCACCAGCGCGAAATTGTTGGCCATGATCAGCGCGCTGCCAGCGGCCTGGAGCGCACGAAACAAGATCAATTGCTCTGCGTTCTGAGACCATCCCGCAGCCAAAGCACTCGCCGCATAGAGAAGAAATCCGGCACTGAATACTTTTCCGATTCCGACGAGATCCGACAATCTCCCGCAGGGCAAATAAAGAGAGGCCGTAATCAGCGCATAAACGAGGGCTATCCAACTCGCTAAGGTCAAATCTGCATTGAATTCGGTGATGATCACCGGCAGCGCGATGCTCAGCTGTCCGGTATCGGCGGTAACCAGCAGCGTAGCGAGGGACGCGACGGACAGCGACAGCCAACGTCGCCTGCGAGGTAGTGATCCGATGGTTTGCTGGGCGAGCATCTGAGAAGATTCGGCGGGCGCCGTCTATGGCTGAGTTCAAGGTTCCAGGCTCAAAGTTCAACGAATCCGGAGTGATCTGACCCCGCGCACCTTGAACATTGAACTTGGACTTGAAACCTACCTGACCACCGGCCAGTGGCGTCCCTTTCTCTTGATGATATGCAGAGACACCCTGTACAGCTCCCGCAAGATATCTGGTTTCAGCACAGCATGGGTGGCGCCGGAGTAGAGCACTCTGCCTTCTTTAAGAATCAACGTCTTGCCAAACAACGGCAGGATTTCTTCGACATGGTGGGTCACGTAGATCAGCGACGGAATCCTTTTGTGCTTTCCGACTGCCTGCAATGTCGCGAGAAAATTCTCCCTTGCGCCCGGATCCATCCCGGCGCAAGGCTCGTCCAGAACAATGAGATAAGGCTTGGTCATCCGCGCGCGGGCAATTAGAACTTTTTGCTGTTCTCCTTGCGACAACACGCCAAATTCTTCATTGCGCAGATCATCGCAGCCCATCTGCGCCAAATATTTCTCGGCCTGAGAGTAATCTTTCCCGCTCGCTTCGCCGCCGAATTTTTCCAAATATCCGATCTGAGCGAATTTTCCGGAGACGACGGTGCGAACGACTTTCTCCCGAAGTGGAATCTGCGGCGGCAACGTCGAGGTCACCCAACCAATACTTTTTCGTAGTTCAGGGAGATTGATCAACACTCTCCCTTTGCGGCGGACCTCGCCGCCGGCGTTGGGCCAAAGGTAACCGCAAGCGATCTTCAACAGCGTGGTCTTGCCGGAGCCGTTGGGTCCCAATAAGGCCCAATGATCGCCCTGCCGCACCGTCCAGTTAATGGAATGGAGGATGGTTTTACCGTTGCCAACGTAAGAGACGTTGCGAAGTTCGAGCGCGGGAGTTCGCGAAGCCATCGAGAATTGGGGTGCCGGAAAATTGGAATGCTGGAATAGTGGAAGAATGGAACGGTGGAAAAAAGGAATAATGGAGTGTTGGCCATTATTCCATTGTTCCATCATTCCGTTTCTGCGCTACTGCTTGAACCGCGTGAAGACCTGGTCAGCATTTTTGTGAAAAATTTGCTCCTTCTGTTCCGCCGTCAGCCAAGGAATGCTTTCGATGTTCGGCCGCACGTCGTCGTACCACTTGCCGGTGCGAGGATCGGTCTTTGAACCCGCCCCCGGACGCTCCGTGCCGAACAAGCAGCGAGCCGGGCCGACGATCCTGAAGAGCAGCTTCAACGACTCGACGTTATAGAGCGCCGTATCGAAATACAGCTGTTGCAGTCGCTGATCGAAGTTCTCCGTATCGTTGGGACCGCGGAGTTGCGAGCGCCACCTGCCGACCTGGTATGGGACCGAGCCGCCGCCGTGGGAGATAATGATTTTGAGCTTGGGAAAGTCTTGAAACACTTTCGAATCCAACAGCGACAAGATCGCGATGCTTTCCTCGGTGATAAAGTGACCGTGAAAAGACTCGCGGGGATTTTTGCAGCTGGCCGAGTGAAGAAGTCCGGGAATATCCATCTTCACCATCTTCTCGTAAAGCGGATACCAGTATTCATTGCCCATGGCCGGCGTTTGCCCATCGCCCTCCCCGGATCCGGGTTGATCATGATGCCCGACGAAGCCGAGATCGTTGATGCAACGATCGATCTCGTCAAAGGTATTTTGACGCCGTACGCCGGCGTTTTGCGGCAAACCGCCGATGGCGCGGAATTTTTTCGGTTCCATCTTCACCTGCAATGCCAACGCGTCATTGACCGCTTGGCAATACCAATGAACGATTTTCTCCGGCTTGGCCGAGTGCATCATCGTGTAGGGTCGCGGTGAGATAAATGCAAAATCCGTCCCGACTTGGTCGAGGACTTCTGAATGTTTGTGGCCACGCCACTTGGCTCGTTGAATATGTTCCTCCGTCACAACGGTGCCGCTAGGGCGATGGAACCCAGCGCTATTGATCAACCCCGCCTGGAACGTTTGGAGTTGCTCGCCCGCGACGATATGATTGTGAATATCGATAATCATGATCGCATCCTTTCTCTTTGAACTGACCCCGAACCTATAAGAAACCCATCTCAGTCTGTCAAGCGGCGCGATGACGAACGGAATATTGGAAGAATGGAACGGTGGAATAATGGACTCATGGGATTTGCGGCATTCTATCATTCCAGTATTCAATCTTTCATTATTCCATTATTCCGCCATCGTTTTTATGCCTTTCATCGGCGGCTTTAGCATGAGACTAAGAAAAGCCGACGTAATCAATGCGCAGCCAAAAATGGCAAAAGAGAGACCGTAGCCGTTTGTGATGTCGAACAGAAATCCGAAGAAAGGCGGTCCAAAAGCGGCCATCACTTGGGAGATCAACAAGCCCAACCCGCGTACTCTACCGAGAGAGCGCCGGCCGAAATAATTCGCCCACAAGACTTCCGGAAGAACCATGTTGCCGCCGAGACCGATGCCGTATAAAAAAATCCGGCGTAGAGGCAAAAAGATTCGCCGTCAAGATAGCTAACCCAAGACCGATCCCTTGAATAACGAATCTAAGCATGGCGGCTATCCGGACATCGACCCGCTCGGCGAAAAGTCCCCACGCCAGTGGTGAAAAAGCTGCATGGACGCGATGACGCTCATCACGGTGGCGGCAACCACCGGCGGATGGCCAAGATCGGTGACATACGGGTAAACATGCAAGTTCAAACCGGTCACACCGACACTCGCGATACCGAAAGTGATGACCAGTAACCAAAAGGTACTTGTCCGCATCGCTTCGCCACGGGTCCATTCCAGATCTTGATTTGTGGTTGCATTCCGTTGCGGCCTTATTTTGCTTCAACCGCGTGTCATCAGAAAGGATGGGCTGCTCAATCCCATCAGGTAATAGGCCCATTTCCTCCGGCGAGCGCCTCATGAATAAAAGCGCCGGCACAACTCCGAGCACTAAAGTGACCAATCCGAAAACCATCCAGGTTTGACGCCAGCCGAACCATACGATGAGCGAGGCCGCCACGATTGGCATGCAAACCTTCGCGAAACCGACTCCCCATGCTTGAGATAGCCAGCGCGCGACCCGTCGTCTCAAAAACCACTGGGCGATGACGATGTTGACCACCATAGAACCCATCATCGCGTCACCGACGGTCACGAAGCTCAAGCGAACCAAGGCGAATTGCGTGAACGTCTCCACATGGCCGAGCATGAGATAGCCGACGGCAACGATGGCGGTGCCGATGGCGATCAGCCCACGACCGCCGTGGCGGTCCACCAAGGTGCCGATAAAGGGTGCGATAAGGGCACCGATGATTCCCTCGCCGGACCGGAGCAGGGAGAAAACACCCCGCGAGATGCCCAGTTCAGCGGTTAAGGGTTTAAGGAAGATACTCAGCGTGCTGGCGAGAGCGAATGCCGATGCAATGTTGGTGAGAAAACCAGTTCCGACAATGTACCAGCCATGAAAGAACTTTGGCTTGCTTGAGCTCAATGCTGCCGCGTTCTAATGATGACGCCACAGCACTGGTGTAGCGAGGGAATCATCTCAGCGCGCAATTGAATCGGATCAAAAGCCGCTCCGCGAGCGAGGGAACTTCGTGTTCTTCAACGGTTTGAACTATTTGAACGACTGGAACGCGACCTCCGAGTCGGTTGCCGCAGAAGGCTCATGGGCGGAGGGTTTTAGGGGTTTTTCGCCACCGCTCCGGTCTAACTTAGGTTGGGACTGCGTCGCCGCAATCAGCTTCTTAAGATTCTCGACCCTCTCCTGCCCGCTTGGATGGGTGGTCAAGAAAGGTACCTTTAGCCCGCCCGGCAGCCAGAAGCATCTTTTCTTGAAGCCGAACCGCGGCCTCAGGATCAAATCCATTCGCTAACATGTAATCGATGCTCGTCGCATCGGCTTCGCGTTCATCGTCCCGACTATGGAAGCTTCGACCAAATCGGCGCCCAGTCCGGTGATCACGCCTGCAGCCGGAATGCCGGCCACGCGCAGACCGACTCCGACCGCAGTGCCGATTCCTTGAATCGTGCTTGACCCGTGTCTTGCTCGCATCCACGTGTCCCTTTGCCCAGTGCGCCGCTTCATGGCCCAGCAGGGCAGCGAACTCGTCAACGTTCTCGCCGATGAGTTTAACCATCGCGATGATGATGGCGATCATACGCCGGTCGTTTATAAATCCCGCGAAAGCGTTCGGATCGTCTCCTTCGACAATAAACAGTTCGGCCTGTATGCCGGCACTGCGGAGCGATGCGAAAGTGCGCCAGAAGCAGCCTCTGAACCGTCTGCCTTCTCATGGTTAGAAGCACCTTCTCGCCGGGGCCGTAAAAGCGTAACGGTGGAAGTCGGCGCCAGAGCCATCTCTCGCACGCGCCAGCTGACATCACCTGTTGACGTCGAGCAACCGGCTAGAATCGCCAGCAGCAGCGCAAAAGCAAACGGTTTCATAGGACAAATTTTGAATGTCTTATTATAGCTATGGAAGAAAGCCGTCAAGACTGGCGGCGGTCAACCTTTTCCTGTAGCTTTTTACATAAGAGTCAGTCTAGCAGTGGAGGCCATATGAAGAAATCCGTCGCGCTGTTGGCCATGCTGGTCATTTTGCCAAGTGTCGCTTCAGCCCAGCGAGCCGAAAGACGCCCCAGCCTGCCGTCAGTCACGGCCAATGGCGAAGCCGTCATTACCGTGGAACCGGACCAGGCGCAGATCGATATCGGCGTCGTTACTCAGGCGAGGAACGCCCCCGACGCGGCCAAAGAGAACGCCGAGAAACTAGCGCGCGTGATGAGTGAAGTCAAAAAGCTTCTCGGTAAAGGCGACGAGATCAAAACCGCCAATTACTCACTCGGTCCCAATTATCGTTATCCTCAGGGCGGTAAACCGGAGATCGTCGGTTACACGGCAACCAACGTGCTTCACATAAAAACCGGCGGCCTGGAAAACGTCGGCAAGCTCATCGACGCCGCCATGCAGTCGGGCGCGAATACGATTCAACGCCTGGTCTTTACCCTCGAGGACGAACACAGCGCCCAACTCAAGCGTTGCGTCTCGCGTCGACCAAGGCCAAAGCCAAAGCCGAGGAAATGGCCAATGCCCTCGGCCTCAAAATCGTCAAGGTCCTCTCCGTTACCGAAGGTGAACGCGGGGTTCGACCGATCATTATGCCCCAGCCCAGGGTGACACAGATGGAAGCCTCAGCCGCAGCGCCGACGCCCGTGGAGGCCGGCACGATCGAGGTGCGATCATCGGTAACCCTCACTGCAGAGGTCGGACCATGAGCTTGGGCTTGGCTGTTGGGATGCTGGAACAATGGAATATTTGGGTCCAATCCCTAAATAAATCCAGTACTCCATCACTCCAATTGCTTTTATCCTCAAATTTATCCCTCAAACTTTCCCGGATCCGCGTAATAGTGTTTGTAGTACCACTCCGCAATTTCCCAGCAATACGTAACGGCA
>ERZ1370068.1662-contig-11575_pt1 | contig 147952 bp, 173 predicted proteins | sample MGYA00561227_ERZ1370068 | MGnify/ENA primary metagenome ERZ1370068 (study PRJEB38410, sample SAMEA6850437) | metagenome | study: Metagenomic assessment of the ecological functions of the soil: analysis of the soil microbiota associated with the... | reverse complement strand
TGTACTTCGTTCAGTTACCTTTGGCGACAATGGCTAGACCTCCGCGTCGCAAGTCGATGCGAGGTCGTTGCGACAAGCGGCGTGAGTCAGGTCGCTACGGCCGGGTTCAGGAGACGAGCCCAGAGCCAGCGTCAGCGCCCAGCATGTAGGCGTCCCGAGGCACGATCGGGTAGTCGCGGTTAGATCGCCGCCTCGAAAGCCGAGCAAGCCCGAGCCCGTCGAGGAGAAGATCACCTCGATCAGGAGGGCCCCAGTGAAGAAAGATGCCGATGAAGGCGGAAGGAAAGCCGGCGATCACGATCAGCATCGCTTGCGGAAGACGTGACCGTAGCATGCACGCGGAGCCGCGGTAGTCCCTCGAGCGCGCGGTCACCACTGCGCTGCTTGCTGATCTCTCAGGAAGGAGTTCTGTGGTGAGCATGCGTGGTAGGCCGGCGAAGCCGCTATCACCAACGCCGTCACCGGCAGCGCGATGTTGCCAGAGGTAGTCGAGGATGCGCGCCGGCCAGGAGAAGGCCCAGTGGTCGGAGACATGAGGCACGCGCAACTGGAACCGAGTCAGAAAACGCTGCCGCCGGCGAGAGAGAACGACGAGCAGGAATGGCGAAGAGGAAGCCGGGGATCGCGTAGCCGACGATCACCACCGTGCTCGTCCAGACGTCGAAGCGGACCTCGTCGCGGATCGCCTTGGCCCACGCTGAGGGGATCGAGATCGGGTAGATCAGAGCGTTGTCCGAGCCTTAGCGAGATCGAGACCGGCACCTTCTGGACGATGAGGTCGATCACGCTGCGGTCGCGGAAGAAGCTTGTGCCGAAGTCGAAGGTGACACTAGCTGCGCAGCATGCGGAAGGAATCGTTCGAGGGGCGGGCCAGTCGGAAGCCGAACTGGCGCTCGAGCTGGCGGATCAGGTCGGGATCGAGCCTGCGCGGCGCCGCGGTACCTGCTGCTCCCCTCGCCGCCCGGCACCGCACCCGGCATCTGCGGGCCGCCGTCTACCCGGTGGCTGAGCCGCCCGCAGGCGGTGGCCTCGCTCGAGCTTATCCACTTGATGCGGGCGATCATCATGGCTCCACCGGCCCGCCCAGCGCCGCCTGCACCACGATGAAGTTGACCACCATCGACGCCGAAGGCGTCGGGGACTCATCGTCAGGAGGAGACGCGCGCGCGATGTAAGCGAGCATGCAAGGTGAGGTGGCGGCTACTTCGTTATCTCGCGCCCTGCGGCGCGACGAGCGCTGCCTCCTGCTTCAACGGCGTCGAGCCACCGGATTATCGAAGCCGAGGCGTACTTCTGGCACGACCGCTGGACGGCGGAGCTTGTCCCAGTAGGCGACGCGGAAGACTGGATATGCCAGTGCGGGGATGACGTACTGGCCCCACAGGAGGACGCGGTCGAGCGCTCGAGTGCAGCCGACCAGGCCCGGGCCGATCGGGCGCCTGGATGACCAGGTCGATGGCTTGTCGACACACCGGGTCGCGGATGCCGGCCACGCTGCGGCTGCCCTTGCGTCGCCGCCGCTGCCGAACTCGAAGTCGCTCTGCTCGTTGCCGGGGAGAGCGACGCTGTCCGGACACTGCGCGGTCATGTCGGAGGTCGAAGTCCCTGCGACGCGCTTCTGTGTACTGGGCGGCATCGACTGCCGTCGGACGCGGGCCGTGACTGCCGGAGGCCGCTCCAGGTTCTTGATGAAGGGGCAGCGCGATCCGCTCCCCTGCGCACTCGCTGAGGAGGATCTCTGAAGGCAAGGGGCTCACGCGGTCTTTCCGCGTGGACGGCTTCTGACCCTGATGACCCAGCCGCGCCTCCTGCTCGGGAGGTTGCGAGGGCCTCGCGGGCGCCTTCGCGGATATTTGCCGGAACCGTCAGGTGACCAGGCGGCTGACACTTCCCAGGTGAAGGCTCCTCACGAGGACCTTCCGCGAAACGGCTCAAGAGCCTTCCGATTCGTCTCGGGCCCGGCAGCCCGCGTGACGCCAGCTCGGAGATGGAGAAGTAGCTCGTGGTTCAGCGTAGGCTCTCGTAGAAGAGGTTCTTGTTCGCCCATTCGAAATCGAAGGCGTGGGCGATCGCCCGCCACACCCGCCGATCCTGGAAGACCGGACGCCGGATGTTGTAGACAAATCCCATGCCGGTGGGAACCTTCGTTCTTGATCGCCTCCTTCTTGATGAGGCCCTGGGTGACGGCGGGGGTCGTGTACGCGGTGGCCAGTTCTTGGCGCCGTTCTCCTGGCGGAAGTCGTACTCGCCACCCTTGAAGGCCTCGAAGCGCGACTGTGGTGTCGCGGTAGTAGTCGAAGCGGAGGGTATCGAAGTTGTCGCGGCCGACGTTCACGGGCAGCCGCGCTCCCCAGTAGTCCTTGACCCGGCGGTACGTGATCGAGCGAGCCGGGCTCCACGATCGTCCACGCGGTAGGCGGCGCTGCCCAGCGGCGGATCCAGGATGGTCTTCCTCGAAGTCGCGCTTGCTCCGCCAGGCCTTCGAGAGGACCGGCAGCTGGCCGACGATCAGCGGCAGCTCGCGGTTTTCGCCCGGCCCGAAGCTGAACTTCTACCTTCCGGTCGCCGATCTTCTCGGCCTTGACGACCTGGGCGTAGTAGCTGCGGTAGAAGGGCTGCCCCTTCGCCTGAGCGTCTCGAACGTCAGATGACGTCCTCGGCCGTCATGGGACTGCCGTCGTGGAAGCGGGCTTCCGGCCTGAGCGTGTAGGCGACCCAGGAGCGGTCGGCGGGCACCTCGATGCTCTCGGCGACCAGGCCGTACTGGGAGGACGGCTCGTCGAGGGAACCCACGGTGAGCGTGTCGAAGATCTCGCCCGAGGCCGACCGCCGGCACACCCCTTGAGGATGAAGGGGTTGAGGTGTCGAAGGTGCCGATGGCGGCCAGCTGACGTTGCCGCCCTTGGGCGCTTCCGGGTTGACGTAGCCGAAGTGCCTGAAGCCGGGGCCGTGCTTCAGATCGCCGTGCATCGACAGGCCGTGGCCGGCCGTCACGCGGTCGCCCCGGCTTGGCTCGCTGGCGGGGCGGGGCGTCGCCGCCACGGCGACCGCAAGCAGGAATACGGAGACGGCGGCGGCGGTTGTCAGTCGCATGCAGCTCCTCATCTCAGGGTTCGTCGATCGGGGGTGCCGCGTCCAGTGTGGCTTGCCTACCATCGCCAAGTCAACGTTGGTCGTGGGAGGCAATGCCCCGTTCATCGTCTCGACGACGCCGACTTTGGAGCCGGCGGTGGCGGGAGCGGTCGCCATCAAGTTCCTGCGCGTGGGCGGGCGGTCCCGTATCTGCGCCAACCGGATCTACGTCCAGCGGCGATCCGGCTTCGTAGCCCCGCAGCGCGAGCGTGGGTGCCGCTCATCAATGAGAGCGCGCACCAAGGTCCACGGGCCATGACGGATTCTTCTACTCGCCTACCGTGCTCACGGACGTGAGCGACGATATGCCGGTGTGCCGCGAAGAGATCTTCGGGCCGGTGGCTCCCGTGCTCACCTTCGAGACCGAGGAGGAAGTCCTCCGCCGATCCAACGACACGACCTTCGGGCTCGCCGCCTACTTCTACATGCGGGATCCCGCCCGCTTGCTGCGCGTGGCCGAAGGACTCGAGTACGGCCTGGTGGGCGCCAACGACGCTTCCGGCTACACGCACGAGATCCCGTTCGAGGAGTTCAAGGCGTCGGGGCTGGGTCGCGAGCGCGGGCACCAGGGTATCGAGGAATACACTGAGGTGAAGTCGGTGGTGATCGGGCTGGGATAGAGACCGGATCGCGGCTTTCCTCTACCGGTCTCAGCTCGCGGAAGGGCGCAGCATCCCGTCCGCATTGCTCGGCCTGGAGGAGCAAGTTGCCGGCGGTGACGGCCAGGGCGGGCGTGATCGGACAGCCAGCGGCCCGCAGGGCCTCCGCCACCCACGTATTGCACGTATAGAACAGCGAATAGCGGCCGGTGGCGAGGTAGAACCGGCTCAGGGGATAGAGCCCGGGGCCAGCCTCGATCGGCTGCCCCGCCCCGTCGAGCGCGTAGAGCCGCGGAGACGAAGCGCGCCAAGGCCTGTACACCACGGCTGGAGAGCTCGATCGCGATGATCTCGCCGCGCGAGAAGTACGTGGCCGGCGGCGGGTCGAAGCCCGCCACGTGAAGCACGCTGGCCTCCGAGTTGAAGGCCGCCTTGAGGGCCAGCCTCATGCCGGCCTCCGGCGACTCGTAGAAGGCGCGGTCGCCCCATCCGACCTCGAGGAACCCTGCCGTGGGGAAGCGACGGTCCTCGGGCCATGACTCGGCTGGGATGTCGTCGCGCCGGATCACGATCCCGGTGTGCCAGCCATGTCCGACGACATAGATCGTGATGGTCGCTTCGCCGGGTGGCGGTGGAGAATAGCTCTCGAACGTGGCCGTGACAGCCCGCCGTGAGCAGGAACGCTCCAGCGACGAACAGGGACCCGAGTAGCTGCACGAGGCATTCCCTCCTCGCATCAAAGTACGCCGGCGCCGGTAAGAGGCGTCTCTCATTCCCATCGTGCTCGTGGCGAGCATGGCAGGATCTGTGGCATTGCTCCTCGGGCGTTCCGCGTCCGAGTCTGGCAGATTACGTCATGGGGACGGGGCCACGAGGGGAGGAACCGCCACCGACATTCCGTGAGGACATCCGAAGCTACCCTTAGGGCCTGGCTTCCAAGGCTCGCCGGGGAATGGAACGCGACTTTCAGTCCCCAGCACTTGAGCTGGAATGGTCGACACCGCCGGCTCAAATCATGGGCCCGTAACCCACGTGGACAAGATCCTGAAGGGGGCCAAGCCGGGCGACCTGCCGATGGAACAGCCCACGAAGTTCGACCTGTTCGTCAATCTGAAGACCGCCCAGGCTCTCGGCCTGACCGTTCCGAAGTCCGTCCTGCTGCAGGCTACCCCAGTGATCCAGTAGGGAATCGATCGACTGCGGCAGCATCACCTCGATCATCGCGTCACCCCTTCGCGGGAGCCTGGGGCGATACTCCGTCAAGTCGCGCGAACGATCACCGGAATCTTGGAGAGCTTGGCGAAGAGTCGGGACCGATGCCAGATCGGGCGCCAGTCGTAGAAAGATCTCGAGGGGTCGCCACATGGCCACCCATCCCAAGATGTACAGCCCTTCGTCGGCAATCTCCGCCGCCAATCCTCGCCCCATGGCCAAGATGAGCTGACGGAGGACGATGCACCCGAAGAGAGAGACGAGGCCGACCATCAGAGCCGTGCGTCCGTCGCGGAAGAAGAATCGCAGGCGGCGTCGGGTTCTTCCAGGCGATAGTTGAAGTAGTGGTGAATGGCCTGGGGCAGCGCGTTCGCGGCATCCGGGTCCAGTTGGTCGGCGGGCAGGTGGATGACGAGCTTCAAGGGTTCCTTCATGGCGAACTCGTCGGCCGGAGTCAACGATGTACGCTTCCGCGTCCTCGTCCAGATCTCGCTCGTGGAACGGTGATGGGTCCAGTGAGTTGAAGAGCTGCTGGGGCCGGCTGAGCCTGATCTCGATGGCGGCTTCCGGCGGCCGCGAAGCATCGGCGAAGGTGTCGAGCATGACGCTCCCTTATGCGGCTGCCCCGTCGCTGCCACGCGTGAACCAGCGGCGATGAGCCGGCACAGAGATCCACTCGAGCCGTGGCCACCATAGGCCTGTGAGCTGGCCCCCGTAGACACAGCCCGTGTCCAGTCCCTTGGACAATGGCAGGTCCACCTTCCCGCGCTTTGCCCAGTGTCCGAAGATGACGATCTCCGGCCCGCGCCAGAAATCGAACCACGGCTTGCCCTCGACCATGCGGAGCTCGGTGAGCTCGGTGCGCGTACACTCCTCCGGGCGCTTGCCCGGAGCGATCCCCGCGTGCACCAGGAGGTAGCCGTCGCCGGCGACGAAGGCCGGGAGGGCGCTGAGCCACCTGAGCCACTCGTCGAGCGAGGAGCCGAGCTGGGCCCGGACCTGATCCAGGGTGGCCGAGGGGCGGCCCTCGAGCAACGAGACCTCGTGATTGCCGAGGACGGCGAGGGCCTCCAGGCCTCGGGCGAGCTCCAGGACTCCGGCACTGTCGGGACCGCGATTGATGAGGTCGCCGCAGAGGGCGAGTTGGTGATGACGATGGTCGAATCCGGCCGCGCGGAGCAGATCGCGCAGCTCTCCGGCACAGCCCTGCACGTCGCCGACGAAGAGGATGTCCCGCATACTTTCCTTGTAACACGGGCGCAAGAAATGGACAGACGCAGGGGCGGCCGAGGGCGGCAAGCCAAAGGGGGTGAAGGTGTCCCGGCGGGCGCTCAACTCAAGGGGTGAAGTCCGGGCCGCACCCAGATCGCATAGCCTCCGCGGATCGGATCATCCACACGGCGGTAGCCTCGAGTCTCCGCATAGTCGATGAACGGCTGAACGAACTCCTTCTGACGCTTGAAGAAAATCGCGTCCGGTGGCCGCCCGGCGAGCAACTCTCCAAGTTCGGCAGCCGAGATCATCCCGTACCGCTCGCGGTCTTTCGGAGAAAGGAAGGGGGCCATCCTCCATGCGAACGCGCCGGTGGCGAACTCCGGATACACCCTGAGCCCGCCCTCGATGGGCTGTATGGGCGTCGTGGTCAGCACCAGGGCGCCTGGCCCTGTCGCCGACGTGATCCGCTTCCCGACCTCATGCTCCCGCATTGGCAACCAGCGACCGGGGGTTAACAGAGAGGTGAGCCTCTGGTAGGTGACCGGCAGGTCGGTAGCTACGACGATGATCAGCGCGGCCCCGGTCAACCGGACCCACCGGGCCGCCGGCTGTACTGGGACGGACGCAAGGACGTAGACAATCACCAAGACCATGAAGGGTAGCAGCGGGTATGCGTATTGAATCTGTGGTGGTGTCGGCGCCAGGACTCCGGGGACGAGCGCTATCAGGACTCCCAGCGTCAACAGGATGGCGCCGCCGTGCGGCCCGCTCCAAGCCTTGGCTCGCCATGCCGCAAAGGTCGCGCAGTACAGGAAGAGGAGCAACAGCGCCGCGTCGGCCTGTTGATCGACGAGCTTGTGGAGGAAGTATACGATCTTGTCCAGCAGCGTGACCTTGACGGACTTCAGGTGGACGAGGGCGGTGAGCCGCGGGTAACCCAGTATGCCGAAGATGAACTGGGAGGGTAGGGTCAGCAGCGGGACGATGGCGGGCAACACTCCGACAGTCATCCCGAGGCTCCAGAGCAGGAGGCCGCCCAGCCGTTGCCCTCGCCGAACCGGCGACCGGCTTAGCCAGAACGACAGCAAGAAAGGCACCGCCACCGGCGCGAAGGTGATCCGGATACCAATGGCGCAGCCCAGCAGCAACCCGCTGAGGGCGAAAGAGGTTGGGCGCAGTCCGCTGAGCCCCCGCAGATATAAGAGGAGCGCGGCCAGCGCGCAGAGCGTCGAGGTCTCGTGGTTCCAGGCGAGGCCGTCCGTGTGCTTGAAGACCCTGCTGGAGATCAACACGAGCAGGAGCCCACCCGCGATGAGCCATCGTCCGAGCGGATCCATCCGTCCCAGCAGACGCCAAGCGGTCGCGCAGAGCAGGGCCGCGATGGCGGTCCCACAAAGCACCTGGATAGTCCGCGCGGCGAGGAGCTTGTACGGTGTCCACCAAGTCAGGGCCGCGTAGAGATACACTTGGTTGGGCGTGTGGAAGTACGGGTAGTCGCGGTACGGAAGCAGGCCACCTTGGATTAGGAGCGCGGCCGGGGTCACGAACTGGTGCTCATCGTGGTTGAAGGATCGGTTCATAGCCCTGGAGAAGGATATGACGAACACGATCGTGATCATGCCCACGAAGACCAGCCGAGGGATCATGCGCACCACTGAACGGTCAGGGGCCTTCATCCGGTTCTCCACTCCTTCGGGTGAAGCAGGCTCAACTGACGCCATCACCCAGGCACTCGTTCGTCTCGCGCGGCAACATCCATAGCGGCATCAAGCGGAGCGCCCAGCAGCGCGCGCGGGGAAGGGGTCGTATCCCGTCCGTTAGGTCCAGCAGGTCCAGCCGACGCCTATACGTATTGCGCTACCGGTCGGCCGCGACCGGCCCGCGATACTGGTCTTCGACCTTCTGCTCTTCGTGGTACTCGAAGTCGGTATTGACCGCCCAGATGTCGTGGGACGCCCCCTGCATGTTCCACACGGCCATCATGGCCGTCAGCATCGAGTGATCCTGGTTGTTGTACTTGTGCATGCCGTTCCGCCCCACCGTGTGCAGGTTGGGAATGGGGTCGATGTAACCACGGACGGTATCGAGGTGGTCCGCTGTACGTCGAGTCGTAGATCGGGTAGGCCTTGGGCATCCGGATCACGGCTCCGTCCTGACGTTCGACGCCCTGGCGAGGCCCAGCTGCTCCAGCTCGCTCGAGGCCTGACGGATCAGCTCGGCGTCCGTGCTCTCCCAGAGCCCGTCACCTTCGAAGCAGAAGTACTCCATGCCGAGACATGTCCGCCCCGGCACCGGCACCATGGCGGCGCTCCAGTTGTTGAAATTCTGGATACGGCCCACCTTCACGCCCGGAGTGTGGATGTAGATCCAGTTGTCCGGGAAGAGATCCGGCTTGTCGAGGATCAGTGCGACCACGAGGAAGTCGCGATAGGCCAGTCCCTCCGCGGCTTGCCGGACCGCGGGCGGCACCGGGGCTCGAGGGCCCGCACCAGCGAGCGCACCGGCATGGTGGCGATCACGTGATCGGCCTCGATTCGCTGGTCGCCCGCCTGCGTCTTGACGCGGACCGCCACCACGCTTGCCGTTCTCCACTTCGATGGCGGTCACCCGGTGCTCCATCCGCACCTCGTGGCCCATCTCGCGGATCCGGTCGCGGCACATCTCCCACATCTGCCCGGGGCCCAAACGGGGATACTGGAACTCGTTGATCAGACTCTTGATCTTGGTCGAGCGCTTGTTGGGCGAGACGGCGGAGATGATGACCTTGATTAGCGAGAGCCCCTGAATCCGCTGGGCGGCCCACTCTGCCCGGATCTCGGTGCAGGGAATGCCCCAGATCTTCTCGGTGTAGGTCTTGAAGAAGATCTCGATAGAGCCGTTTGCCGAAGCGGTTGGTGACCCACTGCTCGAAGTTTTCTTCCACCGGATGCGGCCACCAGTGCCATCGCAAGATAACTGAGCACGATGAGTACCGCGTTGATCACGCCGAGACCCCGAGGGCGTTGGCAGGCTTGAGAGGATAGTCGAAATACTTGCCGTTGTAGTGAATCCGAGACAATCGAGGCACCGAGATGAACTCGGGCCCCAGGATCTCGTGCCAGAGCGCTTCGATCGGGGCGATCTTGGTGAAGAACCGGTGCCCACCGATGTCGAAGCGGAATCCCTTGTACTGTGCTGTCCGGGCGATCCCGCCGACCATGTCGTCGCCCTCGAGCACCGTTACCTGGTAGCCCTGTTTGGCCAGCAGATAGGCGGCGGTGAGTCCGGCGGGACCGGCACCCACGACCACCACCTTGTCGCCCGGGGCGATGGGGGTCACGGCGCGAGGACAAGGCCTGGTCGATTCCATGCTATCGCTCGGCGAACGGGTCACGCCAGCCCACGAGGCGCCCGCTTGCCCCGGTGAACACGATCACAGACCTTCGAGAGTGCATTGCCCGCTCCTTGCCCAGTAACCCCACGATCTCGTCGGCACCCCGAATAGAGAGGCGAACAGGACGAGAAGCCGCCGGGAGCGCCGTGACCGCTCGGCCCGGTGCGGTTCCTGAGCGTCGGTAACCTCGTCCTGCAGTCTGACACCCTGCGCTGCGTGGTTGACTCGAACTCTACGCGACCGAATGACACGTCGCGACCTCATCTGGAAGCACAAAGTGAGTCCTCCGAGGACACCACCACGCGAGTGGCTCGATGTGCTCGAGAATTCGGCCCCAAAGAGGGCCCCGGACATGAAATAGCTTTCCGGGTAGCTACTGGATGAAGTATCGGGGATGGCGATCTGCCTCGTGAAATATGTGAGATGAGATGTTCTAGCCAAGACTGCGTTGGGAAAGACACTCGATTGGAAGAGCCATGTCTGCTACCACGTTGCGAGCCAGAATACACCCCATACTAGGACGACCTGGGGAGACCGGAAGTAATCCGAATCGGATTGGGTTCTTGGGCTCAGGTTACGGGCCGCTGGGAACCGTTCGGAGGTTCCCGGCCGCCGGCGAAATTCCCCGGCTATCCGAGGCTAGAAGCAGTGCCGGTATTGAGTTGCCGGTTCCACATATAAACAGGTCCCAGCCGGTGCGCTTCGCTCGCAATGCGCTGGACGTCTAACCTTGACCACGCATCACTTGGTGGCACTCTGGGATGAATCCGGTCGGCAGGTTCCTCGGGCCCACTTCTAAGCCGAGGGTCGGGGGTCTCGATTCCTCCGGGCGCGCCAATCTTCCTGAATAGAATTCTTGCCACCGATGGTGCCTGACAGGGAAGGCGGGTCCGGCAGGATCACTCTGTGCGTTCAGGACCGTCCGCAAGAGGGGACCTGTCAACCTGTGGTTCCGGGATGCTCGGCGAGATCGCCTATCGCCGCGTTGAGGTGCTGGAGTGCCGGCTCGATGCGGAGCTTCCCGAGGTTGCCGCGCGTGTGCCGGTACGGATCGCACTTCTGACCTCGGCCGACCTCGTAGCGAGCACTTTTCCCGTTTCCGTCCCGAGGTCGAGCTGTCCATTGATCCGGCGCCGGCTGGAGCAGGGTCACCAGTGCTTCATCGTGTGGCACGCGGGGAGATCGTGCATGCGGGCTGGGCGGCCACGCGCGACAGGCGTGGGTCGAGTACCTGGGCTGCGAGTTTCCGCTCGATCCCGGCGATGTGTATCAGTACGACTCCTTCACGGCGCCGGCCTTCCGTGGATTGGATCTGGCGGGAGCGCGTCGTCGCCTGGATGACGCGATTCTTCGCGCAACGCGAAGGCCCGGCGCCTCCTCGCCGTCGTGTGGCCGGAGAACACCGCGGCTTTCCGGCCGCTCGAGAAGGCGGGTTACCGGCGATGCGGCTGGCTGCGCGTGATCTGGTGTGGAAGCTGGCGGCGCGTTATCTACCCGCCGGTCCCGCCGATCGGCATCACGGGCACCTCGAAGGCGGCGAGGGTATCCGGCCGGGGCGCGCAGGGATTCATGGGCAGCTCGGCCAGGGGCCGGAATCTGCCGCTCTGCTTTAGACGCTCAGCAAGGGCCTGGTTGTTGAAGACGAGGTAGGTTCGGATGCCGAGTCCCGACAGCTCGCCCGCGAGAAGCCCGGGATCTTCTGTCGTGGTGCTGCCGAATGATGGCAGCGCTCATCGTGTAGGCCAGGTGCACCGTATTCGGCCAATCATTGCCGGCGATGGGGCCTTGGACGGCGGCCCCGCGCCTCCGGGCTTCATCCTGCAGTTGAGCGGCCAGCCCGGCAAAGCTCGTCCTGGGGGCACGGTACCAGTCGAGAAGCCAGTGGCTGCCCACCTGGATGTAGCTGAAGGCGACAATGAGCGTAGCGAGCAATATCCAGCGACTGGTGGTCAATCGCCGTTTGTCGGTGTTCGCGGCGTAGTGGGTCAGGGCACGGCGCAAGCTGCTCGGCCAACCCAAAGCTGAGGGCCATGAGTGACCGACCACGGGCCAGTAGTACCTGCTCTCGCGAGCCCACAGCGGCAAGTACCCGAGCACGTAGAGGACCACGGTGAACGATCCCCAGAGGTAGGGGAACCGAGATGGCCCGGGCCGGACTGCGCAGGAGGCCGATGAACGCGGAACCGAGGACGGTGGCGATGGCCAGCTGGAAATAGTCGAAACCGGACAGTTGATCCCGGATCACTATGGCATTGCCCAGGAGAACCTGCAGGCGGCCGGACCCGATCGTTGCCGGGGACGTTGACGGCGCTGCTGCCGGAGGTCGCGAGGAACCCGGTCAGGCGCTTCCCACGCCGTCAGGCGGCCGGACTCGATGGCCGCGAGCTTCAGCCCGGGGGCAAAGGGCGCACGGTCCGTGTTCGTGGCTCCGCGTCTCACCGACGTGGGAATATTGCGGCTGCTCGCCGCCGTCGTGATGGTCAGCTGGCCATACGTTGTCGACAGCACGCCGATCCATGGCGCGGCTACCATCACGAATCCCGAAAGTCCCGCCGAGGGTCGCGAGCAGGTATCGCCTCGACGCGCCCGGGGCCGACTGAGCCCAGGTGTAAAGGGTGATGGTGCCCAGGAAGTGGACGATGAAGAAAGGGGAAGGCGTAGGCTTTCGCGAGATAAGCGAGCCCCCGAGGATTCCGCACGCGAATGCCCGGGCCGGCGCGGTCATGATGGCCGGATCCGAGACCATGTAGAAGTAGAACGTGAGCATGACGGCGAGGAGCAGATCCGGGTGATCCTCTCTATGCTCCAGCTCAACACGCCTCACCGCGGCGGTGACGACGAGGAGCCGGCGTGTCACGACGCTCTCGGCGTACCGGCGGCCCAGGAGCGCCATTCCGATGACCCAGGCCACGGCAAGGCTAATCGCGAGCAGCTTCGTTGCCAACAAACCCCGCACCCCCACCGCGAGCCAGGGGACGAGCAGCCAGGAGTAGAGAGGGACCAGTAGCCTGACACGGCCTTGCCCCCGTCTCCCGCCAGGTAGTAGCCGGCGATCCGCAAGTAGGCCACGCCGTCGGGATTGATCTGGTCGGAGAAGTGAAAGGCCAGCGGGACCAGCATGGCCGCGTAGCCCGCCAGCGCCACGCCGCACCACCATCTCGAGGCCAAGGGTGTCACGTTCCTGTTCACGGTCGATCTTGTCCCTTACCGCGTTGAATCAGCGGCCCACCCGTTGAGGGCTGCGCAGGTCGGCGATGGGCCCTCACGGCGCGCCGTCCGTGACGCGCGTCGCGCCGACGCAAACGACATGCGCCGCTCGAGCGCGGCGTAGGCGAAGCTTGCCGAGCTGTAGGCGAAGTAGAGGACGTGGAGCATGAAGCCGAGCCCAGTGAGCCGCCATCCTCCCCGGCGCCACAGGAGCGCGTAGAACCGGCGATTGAGCACGGCGACTGCCGCCAGCGTGATGCCGCTCACGCCCAGGAGCGCTGGCCACCATGGCGCGGCGCGCGAAGGCCGCCAGAGCCGCGCCGCTCAGCGCGCCGGAGAGCCGCTGCGAAGCGCGCAGGTTGAGATCCGCGGGGCATGCTGGGTGTCGAGAATGAGCCGGCTCCACGGCAGGGCCCGGCGCGTCACGTCAGTGCCCAGCATGGACCAGAAGCTCCAGCGCTTCAGATGCTTGCCCTGGAGGCCCTTGTCGAGACGAATGCGGTGGCCGGCCCGCCGCAGGCGATATCCCAGCTCGATGTCCTCGATGGACGGGCGCGGGAAGCGCGCGGCGTCGAAGCCGCCCACGGCGAGAAACACCGCGCGCCTGACCGCGCCCAGGCCGGCCCAGAACGTGACCGCCTCGGGCCTCGCCGGCCTGATGGACGAAGTGGTGGAGGAGATTGCGATAGCGGGACACGAGCGACGGCGCGCTCTGGGTCGTCATCGTAGGAGCCGAAGAGTGCAGCCAGTGCGGGATCGGCCGCGAAGGCATTGGTCACACGATCGAGGGCACCCGCCGCCACCACGACGTCGGCGTCCACGAACAGGAGCACCGCGCCCGTGGCCTGCGCGGCGCCCAGGTTACGCGCAGCCCCCGTCCCTGAGTTTTTCCCCAGGCGCAGAACCTGGGCGCCGCCCGCCGCCGCCACGTGCTGAGTGGCGTCGGTAGAGGCATCGTCCACCACGATGAGCCTCGAACTTGGGGGACACCTGGGCGCGGAGCGCGGCCAGGCACCGCGCGAGAACATCGCAATGGTTGTAGGCGGGGACGATGATCGAGAGGTGTACCGTGTGGTCGGAGGTGGTGTTCATCGCGTCGTGCTACTATCCCACGCTTGGAGTCTGCGGAGCCTTCGCTTGTAGCGTCCCACCGATGCCCCATTGATTGATGACAAACGATACGCGGGACACCGTCCGCAATGCTGCGCTGGTGCTGGTCCAGCGCGGTGCTCAGACTGGTGGGCGGAGTGTGCTTCGCGCTGCTTGTCCCGCGCTTGATGGGTCCGGAACAGTACGGCCGCTATGCTCTCGCCACGTCGGTCGCAGCCTGGCTCGCCCTCCTGAGCGGGCTCGGCCTCCTGAATGCCACCACGCGGTACCTGCCCCCGCTGCTCGCCCGCCGCGAAACCGCCGGCTCTCCAGCGTCTGATCGGTAATCTCTTCACGCTTCGTCGTGGCCAGCGGCCTCCTCGCCGCCCTCCTGTACCTGACGGTTGGCCGATGGTGGTGGCGCGACCTGGATCCAGTCGTCGCGCTCGTCATGGCGCGTCACGGTCTGGGCGCAAGGGCTCAGCGGCTATCTGTTCTCGATCTTCCTCGGCTTCAATCAGGCCGGGCGATGGGCGTTCGGCGACACGGTGCGCCGCTGGCTCCTCGTGGGGCTCGTCCTCTCCGGCTATCAGCTCGGGGGCCTGCGCGGGGCCGTCGTCGGTGTGCTGCTCACCGAGATGACGGTGCTCGGGCTCGGGTTCATGGGGAACCCGCTGCTCGAGGCGCGACATCGCCTCAGACCCGACCGCACGTTTCTAGCCCCGTACCTCCGCTTCGGCGTCGCCTCGCTCGCCACCCAGATCCTCCTGATCGCCTTCCTCGGCAGCGGAGAGATCCTCGTGCGCACGTTCTCCGGACCGTACGCGGAGGTCGGATACTTCAGCCTTGCCCACAACGCGTATCTGATGGTGGTGACGACGATCCCGCAGATCATGCTCGCGTTCCTGCCGCTTCCTGGGTCAGCTCCGCGACGCCGGGCAGGCCGCAGAGCTGGCGCGGTGGAGCGCCCGGCTCGTGCGTGTGCTCGCCGCCGACCGGTGTGCTGGGAGTGTTCGCCACCTGGTTTCTCGGAGCGGCCTATGTCCCGCTCCTGTTCGGGGCGGCGTATGCGCCGATCGCCGCCAATCTGCTCCCGCTGTCGGCGGCCGCGCTCGCCTTCGCGCTGGCCAGCGTACCCAGCCTTCTCGCGCTGGTGCACGAGCGCCCGGTCGGAGACGGTGGTGGCCGCCGCGCTCCGGCTCGTCGTGTTCTGGGGGATCGCTCCGTCGCTCATCGCCCGCGCGGGCAGCCGGGGCGCCTGCCTCGCCGTGCTGGCGGGAGCGAGTGTCCACGCGCTCTATCTCGGTCTGGCGCACCCGCCGTCTCGTGTCGGGATCAGTTCAGAGACTGGGCGCTCCCGGCGATTCTCGGGTCAGTGTTTCGCCCCTGGCGCTGTTCCGTACCGGCCGACCCATGGACCTCGCGCTCTGGTGCGCCGGTGCCTCGGTCTATTGCGCCGCCCTCGTGCTCCTTCGAGTCGTCACCTTCGGCGAGATCTCCGCGGTGGCTGGCCTGCTCCGCCGGGGCGCGGTCAGGAGCGGGAGCCGGAAGCGACTTGATGATCAGCCGCTTGCCCGAGGCTTCGAGGGGATTGCGCTCACCGGCTCGACGGTCACGGTCATTTCCGGCCCGAGGAATTCCTCGACGCCTCGCTTGAGCGAAGCCGCGAACTCCGGAAGTCGAACTTCGCGGTCGGCACCACGAGCAAGGTGACGGCGCCTGGAGCGGCCTGGACCGCCTGATACTCCCACACGTACGGAATGATCCCGATGACGAAGGTCAGGCAGCTGGCCCAGCGCGCCTGAGCTCACCTCTCGTCCCTCGAGGGTCCGGATCATCTCGCTCTCCCGTCCCTCGAGCCCGGCCAGCGTCGGCATCCCGCGGCCGCAGGGGCATCGCTCACCCGCCACGGCCAGATCCCCGCGGAGTAGTTGATGAACGGCATCACGTAGTTGGCGAGATCGGTCACCACCACGCGGCCCGTTTCTCCAGGCGCCGCGTCGGCGCCGTCAGGCCGGACCACGCGAAGGATGACTCGCTCGAGTTGACATGGAGCGTGTCCGGCGCGGTCCGGGACAGCTGTGGGCGATCTGCGGTACTTCCCATGCCGAGTAGTGGTTCACCACCGGGCACTGGAAAACCTCGCGGAGAGCGCGCCGCATTGGCGGAGGTGAGCGTCTCCGCCAACGTCACGACGGCTCTGGGATAGCTTGCCAGCGGCGTGCCGTCCTTCACGAGGCCGGCGGCGAGGCTCGCGAGGGCTCCGGGATAGCTGCGAATGAAATACGGACCGCGCGGGGTGACCCGCTCCACCAGCGACCGGAACTTCGCCGTCGTGATCTGGTCGGCCGGGAGGTTCTCGCTGCGCTCTCCGATCACCAGCCGATTGGCGAGCGCGTGGAGCCGCCGGGGCGGCTTGATCCGCTCGTAGAAGTACGCGGGGCTCGCGATGACGATCCGTGTGTGCCAGACCGCGATCCCCGACCAGCCGAGCCAGAAGCGATCCGTTCCGCCGAGCACCGGGAGGACCGAGCGGTCCCAGTAGAGCTCGAAAGGCAGGCCGGTCGAACCCGAGGTCATCATCGGCTGTCGCCGGCTCGCCGGCAGATTCTCGGCGGTGGTCCGTCGGGGAAGCCCGCCCGCAGCTCGGCCTTGGTGGTGATCGGCACCCGGGCGAGATCGGCCGTCGCCTTGGATGTCCCGCGCGTCGACGCCGGCGAGCAGCTGACGGTAGTGGGGAACGTGGCGCGCGGTATGCGCGAGGAGTGACCGGAGCCGGGACAGCGCCCGCTCTTCCAGCTCTTCCGGCGAGCGCCACTGGAGCTCGCCGAGGCGACGTTCCGTGGTCCATGCCGGAAGACGCAAACGCTCTGCAAGCGGAGCGACCACACGAGGCACGAGCCAGCGATAGACCGGCGCTCGCGTCATCCGCGAGGTGTGCCGAGCTGCCGCTCCGCCCGCGCCTGCAAGGGCGCGATTCCCAGGTCGCGGAAGAGCCCGGCCGCGGTATGCAAGTGCTCGGGCACCTCTCCGGCGCCCGGTCCGGACGTAGAGCTCCCCGAGACCAAGAGGCAGTGCGCCACCGCGGGACGCATGCCTGAGCGGCTCCGCGATGGCCATGGCGTCGCGGTAGAAGCGCTCGGCGTCGTCGGGGGCGCCGGGCTGGCGCCGGCCGGCGATGTCGCCGAGCAGATGCAGGGTCCAGGCCTCCTGGCCTCTTCTCGCTGAGGGCGGCGCGAATAGTCCAGCGACCTCGAGCGCGCGTTCCCACGCCGGCTCGTATTCCTCGGCCACGAGGAGCCCTTCGCGCGAGCCAGGCGAGGCGGACCGCCTGCCCGAGCGCGCATCTTCCTCGGCCCGGCTGTCCTCCACGACCTCGGTCATGAGGGCCAGCCCGTCCTTGATGCGTCCAGTGAGCACCTGCATGCCGCGCCCACCGCGGCCGCCAGGAGTGAACACGTAGACATAGATGCTGCCGCGGCGGCCCACCTCCATGCCCGCGCTCGAGCACGGGAAGGGCCCGTTCCAGATCCTCCTGGCGCATATGGAATATGCCGAAGCCCAGGCACATGGCGGTGAAGCTCGTGGCGTGTTCCATCTCCTCCGCGATCCGCATGCCCTCTTCGCCCAGCCGCAAGCCCTCCTCTGAACTCGCCCAGCTCGGCGAGACAGCGCACCATGCGTTCACGGCTCGTCACCGAGGGAAAGGCGGGAAGATAGGCAGGCCGAATCGCTCGCGCACCCGCTCTCCGGAGAGAACGTCGACGTTCCGCCGCAGCACCTCCGTGGCCTCGCGATATTTTCCGGTGATGTGGAGGAGTAGCCGAGCAGCACGTTCACCGCGACCTCGTGGGCGAGGTCGATGCCTCCACTCAGATCGAGGGCCCGCTGTCCAATCTCCCTGCGCGTTCCTGGTCGTTCGAGAGGTAGTGGTAGTGCGCAGGGCATAGGCGATCCACCGCATCCGGCGCTCGTCTCCCAGCGTCTGCGCGAGGCTCTCGGCCTTCTGCATGTGATCGAAGATCCGGCGGCGATCGGCCAGGGGCACCAGGGCCTGGCGCAGGTCGAGGCGGATGTCGATGCCTCTGCTCCATGGTGGCTCGATTCTCCGGAGAGGTAGTCGAGCGGCGGCGAGCGCCTGCTCGAAGAATCCCGCGGCGTCCGCGCTCGCCGAGCGCGCGAGCGCCTTGGTCCCCGCCTGGCGCAGATAGGTCACGGCCTTGTCCCACACCTCACCGCGGAAGGCGTGATGGGCGAGGTGCTCCACTTCGCCGGCCAGCCGATCGGCCCAGAGCGTCTCGATCGCTTCGAGGATGCGCGCGTGAAGCGCGCGCCGCCGGCCCTGGAGGAGGCCCTCGTAGGCGACCTCCTGGGTCGAGCACGTGCTTGAAGGTGTACTCGATCTCCGGAAACAGGCTCGACTCGTAGAGGAACTCCGCGGCTCTGCAGCCGCGCGAGCCCGCTGCCGAGATCACTCATCGCTTGCCGCCCATCACGGCCTGGAGCAGGGGAAGCGAGAACTCGCGACCGATCACCGCCGCCGACTGAGCAGGCGCTTCTCCTCGGGGCCCAGCCGATCGATGCGGGCGGCCAGGATGGCCTGCACCGTGGCGGGCACGCGAATGCTCGACAAGCGGGCTCGCGAGGTGAAAGGCGCCCCGCCGCCCCACCACCACCTTCGTCTCGATGAGGGTGCGCGTGCTCTCCTCGAGGAAGAACGGATTGCCCTGCGTCCGCTCGATGAGCAGCGACTTGAGCGGAAGCAGGTCGGGGGCGTTACCGAGCAGCGTGCTGAGAAGCGCCTCGGCGCTCTCGGGAGCCAGCGGATCGAGGCGTACTTGCCCGTAGTACGTCTTGTTGGCCCAGCCGTGACGGTACTCCGGCCGGTAGTTGACGAGGAGGAGGATGCGCGTTCCCTGAAGGCCATCCACGAGGCGATTGAGGAAGGTCTGGGTCTCGGCATCGATCCAGTGCAGATTCTCGAACACCACGAGGAGCGGGCGCACCCGGCTCTGCCAGCACGAGGATCCGGCGCACGCCGTCGAGCGTGGCCTGCCGGCGCTGCTCGGGGTCGAGCAGGGCCCACTTCGGGTCATCCACCGGCACGTCCAGCAGCCAGCAGCACGGCCGGCACGCACGTCGCTGGAGGGACGGGTCCAGCGCGGCCAGGCTCTCCGTCACCTGCGTCTCGCATTTCCGGGAGCCGCGCGGTCGTCGATCTGGAAAAGGGTGCGGAGGAGATCGCGGACCGGCATCCAGGCCGTCATCTGGCCGTAGGAGACCGAGCCCGTCTCCAGCACCAGCCATCCGCGCATGTTGGACGAGCGCACGAGCTCGTGGAAGAGGCGCGGATTTCCCGACGCCCGGCTCCCCGACCACAGCCACCACCTGGCCGACGCGCGCCTCCGCTCGGTCCAGCGCGGCATACAGGAGCTTGAGCTCTCCTCGCGTCCCACGAATCGGGAGAGGCCGCGAGAGGAAGCGGCCTGGAAGCGGGTGCGCGTCGGCTCCGCCCCGGTCAGCTCGAAGACGTCCACCGGCTCGGGCAAGCCCTTCACCGAGGTCAGCCCCATCGGCTTGAAGTGCAGGAACGACTCGGTGAGGCGGGTGAACGGCCTCGGTGACCAGGATGGACCCGGGCGTGGCCAGCTGCTCCATGCGGGCGGCGAGATGCGTGGTCTGCCCCACCGCGCTGTAGTCCATGCGAAGGTCGCTGCCGATGGCGCGCACCACCACCTCGCCGGAATTCATGCCCACGCGGATCTGCACGCGGAAGCCGAGGCGGCTTTCCAGATCGACGGCGAGCGCGCCGATCGTCTCCTTCATCCGGAGCGCGGCATAGCCGGCGCGGGTGGCATGGTCTTCATGGGCCACCGGCGCGCCGAACAACGCCATGATGCCGTCACCCATGACCTGATTGACCGTGCCCGCGTAGCGGTGGACGGCCTCCATCATGCGCTCGAGCACGGGATCGAGAATCAGGCGCGCTTCCTCGGGGTCGCGCTCGGCCACCAGCTCCATGGAGCCCTTGAGATCGGCGAACATCACAGTGACCTGCTTGCGCTCACCCTCGAGGGCGGCGCGTCCGCCAATGATGCGATCGGCGAGATGGGCGGGCGTGTAGGCCTTGGGCGATGCGTACGCAGGAGGAACGGCGGCCGGCGTGGCCGGGCGGAGCCCTGAGGCTTTGGCAGCGACGTCCCGCAGCCTCCGCAGAATACCGAGGCGGCGTCGTTGGCGAAGTTGCAGGAGGGGCAGTGGACGACCAGCGGCGCGCCGCATGAAGAGCAGAAACGGCGATCGTCCTTGTTGTCTGCCTGGCACCGAGAGCACTGCATGGCTGAGTTCCGCGCGGCTCGTGGCCCCGACTCTTTGTCATCCTAGCCTCGCGACGAGGGAGGGTCAAGGTGACGTGCCCGCTCCGGTGTGCACGCCGAAGGCGGCGCAAGCAGCGGTCGCTCGAGCAGGCGGTCGAGTCCAGGGATCCACAGGGCCAGATATCCCGCGAGCAGCACATAGGGCAGCACGTCCCAGGAGCCGAGACCGCGCGCGCTGAGAAAGCCGCCGCCGAATCGTGCCAGCGCCATGACCACGAACAGCGGTCCCACGAGGATGGTGGGCAGGATGCGCACGGCATCGAAGCCACGGAAGATCCGGCCGCGAGGGCTGACCACCTCGAGGCCGGGCGTTCCTCGCAGCGCACCGCCGTCGTGCTCGCGCGGGATTTCGCGAAGGCGTCGGAGCCAGTCGAGCCTGAGCAGCACCGCCCGCGTCCGCCGGCAGGCGGCACAGTGAGGATCGGAGTGCAGCTGCCAGCCGCCGTCGCCCGCGGGAAGAAACAGGAGGCCGGCCGCGAGCATGTCCCAGGTGAACAGGCCCGGCTTCACGAGGAACTCGAGGTAGGTGATGAACAGAGATGCCCACCACGAGACCCACGCGCCACAACGGCCGGAGGAGAGCGGCCGCGGCGAGAAAGAACTCGATAGCGATGGTCCCGACGCTCAGGAGGGCGGGCGCGGTGCGGGCGGCGGCCTGGTTCAGCCGCTGTAGCCAGTTGAGCCCGAGGCCGTGCTCGGCCATCTGCAGGGCGAGGAGTCGCCGCCCCGAGAAGCCCCAGAAAGGACTCAAGACCTTGTCGAGGGCGGCATAGAAGAACACGATGGCGACCTGGATTCGCACGAGCCGCTCCGCCAGCCCGGGCATCGCGCGTCGGCGTCGCGACCTCCGATGAGCCGGCGCAGCGAAATCCCGTCGCGGGCGCACCCGACGAGGGCGAGGAGGGTCAGGTGAAAGTGCCCATTGTGAGAGTAGTACTCGGGATCGAGCAGCATGACGTAGAGTCCCACCACGGCGATGAACCAGGCGCTCACGCTCGCCCCCACCCCGAGGAGGAGGCCCGCGGCCGCCACGTACTGGAGTCCGGCGAGGAGCACGCCGAGGAGGGGCGTTGGAGCGGGGAGCCAGGCGAACGCGGGCGGCACGTGAAAGGCCGACGCAGTGTAGTCGTAGATGAAGACATTGAACTTCGGCACGTGGAAGACGATGGTGAGGAGAGCGCCACCGCGGTGCGGAAGGTGGCGAGGCGATAGGACGGGACGAGGCCGAACCAGCCCGCCCCCGGTTCGCCGGCGGAGGGAAAGCTACTCGGCGGCCTGGACACGGAGCTCCGAGCGCTCGGGCCGGTCAGCCCGCTGGCCGCCAAGCCACTGGACCGACGCCACGTAGGCGTAGCCATCGTGGCGGTCGCGCGCGATGAAGGCGACGAGCCGGGCGAGCCGATCGAGCACCTCGTCTTCCGGACCAGTAGATGGCGCGCATGCGCATCGGTTCGGGCGACCGATAGCCGCGCACGTAGCGCGGCATCTCAGGGATCGGCTCCTCGGCGCCCGTGCCCCGCGTCCGGAAAAGGCGCACTTCGTAGCGCGGCCCGATGCTCGAGAACATCCCCCAGCTATAGCGGGCCCATCGATAGTGGAAGTCGGGCGGCGGGAACTTCTGCCAGAGAGGAACGAGAACCTGGACGGCGATCCAGAGGACGATGAAAGCCGCCGCCCCGCGCCGGCGCCATCCCGAGAGACCGCTGGGAAGCATCCATATGGGCCGCCGCCACTCTACCCGGGGGCGCGCGCCATCAAGAAATGGGCGGGGACGGATTGGTTGACCTCCCGGGCAAGACAGCCGCATGCTCAGCGTCGTGAGCGGACCGTCGTCCTACTGGGATGGCATCTCCGATCAGATCGCCGATCACTACTACCACGACGCCGTCATCGGCCGGATCAGAGCGCGAGGCCCATTTGCGGCTCATCAGTCGCGCTGGTGCGGCGATCTGCGGGGCAAAGTGGTGCTCAAGACCGATCTCTTCGAGGAGGCCCACGGCAGCGACCAGTTCCTGTTCGATCTCGCCTCGAGGACGCGGTCCGGGTCGGCGTCGATATCGCGCCCCTCATCGTCCACCGGGCCGGGAAGCAGGCCCGCGCCGCGACAACTTCGCCGCCTCATCTCCTCGCCGGAGACGTGCTGGCCCTTCCCTGCCGAGCCGACTGCTGCGATGTCGTCGTCTCCAACTCCACCCTCGATCACTTTCCAGAGCGTGAGCTCATCGTCGCCGCGCTCGGAGAGCTCTATCGCGTGCTGAAGCCAGGGGGTGTTCTCGTGGTGACTCTGGACAACCCGCACAGCCTCGTCCTATGTCGCGGGCCGGTTGAAGCGCTTTCTCCGGCCCGATCCTTTCTATCTCGGGCACACGCTCTCCCGGCGGGCCCTCGGCGAGACGCTCGCGCGCGTGGGGTATCGCGTCACCGACACCACGGCCATCATGCACGGCCTCGAAAACCATTCCTCGGCGGCGATGTGGGCGGCCGGCCGCCTCGGCGGGCCGCGCCTCGCCCGCGGCCATCGGACGCGTGCTTGGTGCGCTGGAGAGCCTCGAAGCCGCGCCCACCCGCTACCTCACCGGCGCCTTCGTGGCCGCCCGCGCGGTGAAGCCTGCGGTGAAACCGGAGTCGGCGGCGGCGCGCGAGCGCATGACCGCGCTGCCGACCTTTTCCGTGGTGGTGCCGACCTATCGCCGGCCCGAGCGGCTGGCCGATTGCCTCCACTCGCTGGAGAAGCTCGACTATCCGGGCGATCGCTTCGAGGTGGTTGTGGTGGACGACGGCAGCGGCGCGCCACCCGATCCCGGCGCGTGTCCTCGACGTCACGGTGATCACCCAGCCCCCACGCGGGTCCCGCCACCGCGCGCAACACCGGAGCCGCGCGGGCTCGCGGTGACTATCTGGCCTTCACCGACGACGACTGCCAGGCCGAGCCGGACTGGCTGCGAGCGCTCGCCGAGCGTCTGGATGGGGCAGCGGACCTGGCCGTGGGCGGTCGGACCGTGAACGCGCTGGACGAGAATCCGTACGCGAGCGCGACGCAGCTCCTCGTCGACTACCTCTCCGAGTGGACGCGTGCGTCAGGGCGGGTGGCCTTCTTCGCTTCGAACAACCTCGCGGTGCCCACGGCACTCTTCCGGGCGCGCGGTGGCTTCGACACTGGCTTTCCGCTGGCCGCGGGGAGGACCGGGAATTCTGTGATCGCTGGGCAGGCCTGGGCGGGCGGCTCTCCCATGCGCCGCTGGCTGTCATCCGTCACGGCCATCACCTGACACTCCCCGGCTACTGGCGCCAGCACGTCAACTACGGTCGCGGCGCGCTTCGCTATCATCGACGGCGGGCCCAGATCACACCCGCCAGTTCCCCGGCCACGCCGCTGTCCTTCTATCTGCGGCTGCTCGCCTGCCCGCTCACCCGTGCCCGGGGAGCCGGCGCCTCTCCCTCACCGCGTTGATCGCCCTCGCCCAGATCGCCACGGCCATGGGCTACTGGCGGGAGCGCCTGGCCAGGCCCGGGCCGATAGGACTGTCGCGTCGCTTGGCTAGCCCTTGAGCAGATCCAGGAGGTATTGCCCGTACGCGTTGGGAAGGCTGTGGGCGAGCGCCTCGAGCTGACCCGAGGTGATGAAGCCCTTGTGATAGGCAACCTCTTCGATGCAGGCGACCTTGAGACCCTGGCGCAGCTCGATGGTCTCGATGAACGTGGAGGCCTGGAGGAGCGACTCGTGAGTGCCCGTGTCGAGCCACGCGAAGCCTCGCGAGAACGGCTCGACGTGGAGCTGGCCGCGGGTGAGGTACTCGCGGTTGACGTCGGTGATCTCGAGCTCACCTCGTGCGGAGGGCCGGAGCGCGGCGGCGATCTCGACGACCTGGTTGTCGTAGAAATAGAGGCCGGTGACGGCGAATTGCGACCGCGGCTTGGCGGGCTTCTCCTCCAGCGATAGCGCGCGCCCCTCCTTGTCGAGCTCGACCACCCCGTAGCGCTCCGGCGATTTCACCGCGTAGGCGAACACGGTGGCCCCGTCGGGGCGGCTGCCCGCGCGCGTCAGCATTCCTGGAAGCCCCGCCCGTAGAAGAGGTTGTCTCCGAGCACGAGGGCCACGTGATCCTTCCCCACGAACTCCCGGCCGATGATGAAGGCCTGGGCCAGCCCCTCGGGCTTCGGCTGCACCGCGTAGCGGATGGAGATGCCGATACGGCTGCCGTCGCCGAGCAGGCGCTCGAAGCCGCCGATGTCTTGCGGTGTGGAGATGAGCAGGATGTCGCGGATGCCCGCGAGCATGAGGGTGGAGAGCGGGTAGTAGACCATGGGCTTGTCGTAGATGGGCAGGAGCTGCTTGCTCACGGCACGCGTGATGGGATAGAGGCGAGTGCCGGAGCCGCCGGCCAGAATGATGCCTTTTGTGCAGAGGATGGTCGTCATAGGGTTCGAGAGTAGCAAATATCCGCCATTTCTTCATGCCCACGCCATACGCCGGCAATACTCGAGGCCCACCCTTGGGGCAAAGGGAGGGCCAACGATGAAAGCAGAAGAGCTGATCAGCGAGCTCCGATCGTCCCAGACCGATCTCGCCCGCTTCGTCGAGGCGGTGATTCGCGACAGCATGCCCTATGTCGTGGTGCCGTCCGAGGCGGTGAGGGCGTGGCAGCGCCGGGAGCCCCAGGCGTGGGCGAAAGTGGCGGGGTGGCTGGAGGCTCATCACGTCGCGGTGGTAGCGGTGTAGTCGGCGAAAGCGATCAGGCCCGCGCGGCGCGCTGCCACGCGCGATGGGTCTCGTTGGCCACGATGGCGAGGGCGACCGTGATGAGCAGGATGCCCACACCGAAGGTGAGGCGCCCGAGCGACGGAGCCCAGCCGAGCAGATGGAGCTGTCCCAGGAGATAGTTCCAGTCGTGCACCGTCCCGTCGCCGCCGAGGAGGGGCAGGGCCTGCTTCTTCGCGTCCGCCATGTAGATGGCGACATCCGTGACGCTCTCGCCTGTCCAGAAGAGCGCGACGGCGAAGGAGGCGATGTGCCGCTGGTGAAGGAAGGTGAGGGCGCACACCGCGGGCAGAATCACCTGGAGGGCCGAGCCTCCGAGGATATAGAAGAAGCGCGGCAGGATGAGGGCGAAGGCGTGGCCCGCCTCGTGAATGACGAGGTCGATGCCGTGAATGAAGCGCAGGGCGCCGCTCGCCGCGTCGAAGTTGAGCTCGCGCTGGAGGACCTGCCAGCCGAGCACCGCCATCACGAGCAGGCCCACGGCCCGCCCGGCCACGGCGGACCAGGCTACAAGAGGATGCTCAGCCTCCGGCCTTGGCGGCGGCTGGTACGGCGGTCGAGTCAGGATGGCCGTCTCCGTCGACGGCGCACGCGGCCGCCGCGCCTTCGCGATGGATGGAGAGATCGCGGATGGTCGGATGCTCGCCGCAGACGGGGCACTTCGGGTCGCGCCTCAGCTTGACCTCGCGGAAGCGCATGCCGAGCGCGTCGTAGGTCAGGAGCCGTCCGATGAGAGGGTCACCGATGCCGAGGAGGATCTTCACCGCTTCGGTCGCCTGCACCACTCCGATTATGCCTGGGAGCACGCCCAGGACCCCGGCCTCGCTTCAGGAGGGGACGAGGCCCGGCGGCGGCGGCGTGGGATAGAGGCAGCGGTAGCAGGGGCCCTTGTTGGGGGCGAAGACGGAGGCCATGCCCTCGAACTGGAAGATGGAGCCGTGGACGTTGGTCTTGCCCGCGAGATAGCAGGCGTCGTTGACGAGGTAGCGGGTGTCGAAGTTGTCCGACCCGTCGATGACGAGATCGTAGTCCTTGATGATGTCCATCACGTTGTCCACGTCGATGCGCGTGGGCAGCTTGATCACGTTCACGTCGGGATTCAGGGCCTGGATGGTCTCCGCGCCCGAGTCCACCTTGGGCCGGCCCACGCTGGCCGTGGTGTGGAGCACCTGACGCTGAAGGTTCGACACGTCCACCACGTCGCCGTCCATGAGGCCCATGGTGCCCACGCCCGCCGCGGCCAGATAGAGCGCGGTGGGGAGCCCAAGCCGCCCGCCCCGATGAGCAGCACCTTGGAGCGCAGGAGCTTGCGCTGTCCCTTCTCGCCGACCTGCGCGAGGAGGAAGTGGCGGCTGTAGCGCTGGATCTGGTCGCCGGTGAGCGGCGTGTCCTTCACCACGGGCAGCCCCGACTGGGCCCACCGCTGGAAGCCGCCCTGGAGATTGATCACGTTGGTGTAGCCGAGATCGTGCAGCGCCTTGGCCGCGAGCATGGAGCGCAGACCGGTCTGGCAATAGAGCACGACGGGCGTGGACGGCTCCGGCGCCACCGTGCCGATCCGGAACTCGAGGAAGCCGCGGCTGATATTGGTCGCGGCGTCGATCGATGCCGTCCCGATACTCGTCGGGGTCGCGGACGTCCACGACCACCACCGGCTCGCCCGCGTCGAGGCGCTTCTTGAGCTCGGCGGGTGGCTGCTCGGGGATGACCTGCCGCGCTTCGCCCAGCATGTCTTTCAGCGTCTTCATGCGCTCACTCCTCGCTTCGATACTCGCTCTGGAATTGACCGTTTCATGTTACCACCATTCCCGGTCGGATCAAGGTACAAGGCCGTCCTCCCTGTCCAAGCGCGGTCAAGACTGCTATAATCGGCAGCGAAATGAAAGGGTTAATCCTCGCCGGAGGTCTGGTTGCTATGCGGCTGAACGATGAGGCCCAGCGCGCCTTCTCGGTTCAGGACTACGGCGCCCAGCCCGGCATCCAGGGTGTGGAGATCGTCGAGCTCAAGCGGTTCTGCCGACGATGGCGGGAGCCTGACCGAGCTGGGACGCTCTCGGCTCGGGCCTTCACGCGGCCTTCGCGGGCTTCGAAGTCAAGCAGGTCAACTACAGCGAGATGGATCCGGGCGTGATCAAGGCCTTCCACCTTCACCGGCGGCAGACCGACGTCTGGTTCATTCCCCCAGCGACAAGATGCTCGTGGTCCTGCGTCGACGTGCGCGCGGGGTCGCCGACGGAGAAGGTGGCGCGGCGGCTGCCCATGGGCGACGGCGCCTCGCGGCTCGTGCGGATTCCTCCCGGCGTCGCCCACGGCGTCAAGAACATTGCCGCCTCGCGCGGGCGCATCATCTACTTCGTGGACGTGCAGTTCCAGGCGGATCCCGCCGCGTGCGACGAGGGCCGTCTGCCCTGGGATTTCGCCGGCGCGGACATCTGGGACGTCGTCAAAGGATAAATCCCCGTGAAGATTCTCGTGACCGGCGGCGCCGGTTTCATCGGCTCCAACTTCGTGCGGCATGTCCTGACTACCCATCCCGAAGACTCCGTGGTCAACCTCGACAAGCTGACCTACGCGGGCAATCTGGAGAACCTGCGCGACGTGGAGAAGGACCCGCGCTATCGCTTCGTGCGCGGCGACATCTGCGACGGGGCCATCGTGCGTGAGGCGATGGACGGCATGGACGCGGTGGTGCACTTCGCCGCGGAGACCCACGTGGACCGCTCGAATGCGGGCGCCGACGAGTTTCTCAAGACCAACGCGAGCGGGACCTTCACCCTCTCGAGGCGGCCCGGGAGCGGAAGATCCGGCGCTTCATCGCCATCGGCACCGACGAGGTGTACGGCAGCATCGCCGAGGGCGCGGCGCGGGAGCTCGATCCGCTCAACCCGTCCAATCCGTACTCGGCCTCCAAGGCCGCCGCCGATCTGCTCGCCCGCGCCTACTGGACCACCCACCGGCTGCCCGTGATCGTGACGAGGAGCAGCAACAACTTCGGGCCGTACCAGTATCCGGAGAAGGTCATCCCGCTCTTCATCACCAACGCCCTCGAGGACAAGCCGCTGCCGCTCTACGGCGACGGCAAGAACGTGCGCGACTGGCTCTACGTGCTCGACAACTGCGCGGCCCTCGATCTCATCCTCCGCAAGGGCAAGGACGGCGAGATCTACAACATCGGCGGGCAGCCACGAAGTCGAGAACGTGCTCCTGACCCGGCAGGTTCTTCACCTGCTCGGCAAGCCGGAGAGCCTCATCACCCCGGTGGCGGATCGGCCGGGACACGACCGCCGCTACGCTCTCGACTCGAGCAAGGTGGACGCGCTCGGCTGGAAGCCCGCCGCATTCCTTCGGGCCGCCCTCGAGGCGACCGTGGCGTGGTACCGGGACTCACGAGGCGTGGTGGAAGCCGATCAAGTCCGGCGCCTTCCGCGCCTACTACGAGAAGCAGTACTCCGCGCGCTAGCCATGCCCCGCGCCGCCCGTCTCGCCGCCGTCGCTCCTGCTCGCGCTGCCCGCGCTCGTCACGGCCGCTCCGCAGTCCGGCGCGCCCCGGCTCGATCCGAAAGCCGTCTCGGCCCTGCCTTCCCACATCCAGCACGTGGCGCCCGCCGTCGTGGGCATTCACGTGCGAGGTTCCCTCCGATCGGCCGTCCGCGGCCACCCTCGGCGCCGAGCGCTGGGGCAGTGGAGTGCTCTTCGACGCCGCGGGATACGCGCTCACCGTCAGCTACGTGCTGATCGATGCCGCGCGCGTCGACGTGGTGCTGCGTGACGGGCGCAAGGTGGAGGGCAAGGTGGCCGGTCTCGATCTCGAGTCGGGGCTGGGCGTGATCAAGCTCGAGGGCCGGGACCGTGGCCGGCCGCCTCGCTCGGGGACTCCACGAGACTGGCGGTGGGGGACATCACGGGCACGGTGGGCATGGATGAGGACGGCGCCCTCATCGCCACGCCGGGCACGGTCAGTCCATCCGCGCCTTCGCCGCGTCGTGGGAGTACATGCTCGACCGCGCGCTCTTCGTGGCCCCGTACAATCCCGCGTTCGGCGGGCGGCCCTCGTGGATCAGACGGGCGCCGTGGTGGGCATCACCTCGCTGCGGCTCGGGGAAGCGACGTACATGAACCTGGCCATTCCCATCGAGCAGTTCCTCGGCGGACCGGGAAGAGCTGATCGCCAAGGGCCGCGTGGAGAGCCGGAAGCCGCGGCCGTGGCTGGGACTCTACACGCGCGAAACCGACGGCGGGCTGGTGGTGGCGGGCGTGTCCCCATCGGGCCGGCGCGATCGGCGGGCTTTCGCCCCGGCGACCGTGATCGTCCGGGTCGAACGGCGAGGAGGTCTCGAGCCAGGCGGACTTCTACCGGCGCCTGTGGCGGGGATCGGCCGGGCAGGAGGTGCAGCTCGTGGTCATGCGGGCCACGCGCCTCGAAGCGATCACCGTGCGCTCCGTGGACCGTTACCGCCTCTTCAAGTCCAAAGACCAGTAGAGCGAATCTCCGATGCGTGGAGTAGATACCTACCAGGGGCGCGGCCTCATCGCCGACCCGATCCACCAGTACATTCTCTATACGCGTCCCGACGGCGTGCCCGGCGAGGCCACCGAGCAGGATCTTCTCGACTCGCCGTGGATGCAGCGCCTGCGGCGCGTGCCCCAGCTGCAATCGGCGCGCTGGGTCTTTCCCGCCGCCGAGCACAGCCGCTTCCAGCACTCGCTGGGCGCCATGCACCTGGCCGGCCGCTTCGCCCAGCAGCTCTACCCGTCGCTCAAGGCGGAGTTCCCCGACGCGCCGTCGGCGGCGCTCCTCGAAGAGCTCCTGCGCATGGCGGGATTGCTCCACGACATCGGGCACGGCCCCTTCGGCCATTTCTTCGACGACAACTTCCTCGCCGACTTCGGGCTGACCCACGAGATCCTCGGCCAGCGGATCATTCGCGAGCAGATCGGCGATCTGATCCGCGGCCTCCGGCGGAGTCCGGGCGCGCCCTTCGAGCCGGGCGAGGCCATCAATCCCGACTGGATCTGCTACCTCATGGGCAAGGATCGCACCCGGCCGGAGGCCGAGCACCCGCGCTGGCTCGCCCATCTCAAGCCGCTGCTGAGCGGGATCTACACCGCCGACAACATGGACTACGTGCTGCGCGATTCCTACATGTGCGGGGTGGCGGTGGGGCCCATCGACATCGAGCGCATCATCTACTACTCGTTCTTCAGCGAGAAGGGGCTGACCCTCGATCGGGGAGGCATCCAGGCCTTCATCATGTTCCTGAACGCCCGCTTCTACATGTACACCAACGTCTACTATCATCGGACCACTCGAGGCATCGACCTCCATCTGAAGGAGATCTTCCGCGACACCATACGGCTGATCTTTCCCCACGACCTCAACAAGGATCTCGAGCCGTATCTCCATCTCACAGAGTGGACGCTCCTCGAGGAAGTGGCGCGCTGGCAGGACGTCGGACGATCCCGGAGCGCAAGGCCCTCGGCCAGGAGTGGCGGCACATCCTCGACCGGCGCCTCAAGTGGCGCATGTCCCACGAGGTCGTCCTCGATCTCTTCGAGCCACGCCGGGGCTTCGGCTTCATGAAGGCCGAGGAGGTCGAGCAGCGCGTACGGGAGCTCTTGCCGCCCGGCCATGCGGAACTTCCCGTTCAAGATCGACATGGCCCAGCAGGATCCGCGCCCGCTCAATCCCATCGGTATGCAGGACCGCCAGATCTACGTCTACGACGCGGCCACTCGCCAGGTCTCCGCGGAGCCCCTCATGGAGCTGCTCAAGTACCTGCCGCGGCAAGGTCGCCCAGTGTCGCATCTTCGCCACGACCCACGAGCACGATCAGGTCCTCGCCGAGGCGCTTAACCAGGCGCTCGGCGAGGAGCGCCCGCTCACCCCACCAACCTTTAGTCGTCCTTCGACGAAGGGGATACCGATGACTAACTATCGCGGCGTTGACTACTACGGCGTCGAGGCCCTCCTGACCGAAGAGCAGCGGATGGTGCAGGACGCCGTCCGCGACTGGGTGGAGAAAGAGTTCGTGCCCGTAGTCAGCCAGCATCACCGCGACGGCACCTTCCCCATCGAAGTGGCCAAGCCCCTCGGCGAGATGGGTGTGTTCGGGGCCACCCTCAAGGGCTATGGCTGTGCCGGCCTCGACAATGTCGCCTACGGACTCATCATGCAGGAGCTGGAGCGCGGCGACTCGGGCCTGCGGTCCTTCGCCTCCGTGCAGAGCGGCCTCGTCATGTATCCCGATCTACGCCTACGGCTCGGAGGCGCAGAAGGAGAAGTGGCTGCCCCGGCTCCAGTCCGGCGAGGCGCTGGGCTGCTTCGGCCTCACCGAGCCTGATCACGGGTCCGACCCGGGCTCCATGGCCACGCGCGCGGTGAAGAAGGGCAACGAGTACGTGCTCAACGGCACCAAGCTCTGGATCACCAACGGCTCGGTGGCGGAGGTGGCGGTGGTGTGGGCCAAGGGCGACGACGGCGAGATCGGCGGCTATCTCGTGGAGCGCGGCACGCCGGGCTTCTCGACGCTCGACATCCACGGCAAGTTCTCGATGCGCGCCTCCATCACCTCCGAGCTCGCTTTCGCCGACTGCAAGATTCCCCTCGAGAACAAGCTGCCCGAACGTGAAGGGCCTGCGGGGCCCGCTCGGCTGTCTCTCCCAGGCGCGCTACGGCATCGCGTGGGGGCGATCGGGGCGGCCATGGGCTGCTACGACTGGGCGCTCCAGTACTCGCAGCAGCGCATCCAGTTCGGCAAGCCCATCGGGTCGTTCCAGCTCGTGCAGCAGAAGCTCGTGTGGATGATCACGGAGATCACCAAGGCCCAGCTGCTCTGCCTGCGCCTCGGCCAGCTCAAGGACGAGGGCACGGCGCGGCCGCAGCAGATCTCCATGGCCAAGATGGAACAACGTGCAGATGGCCCTCGACACGCGCGCGCATGGCCCGCGACATCCTGGGCGCCGCGGGCATCGTGGACGAGCATCCGATCATCCGGCACATGATGAATCTGGAGACGGTCAACACCTACGAAGGCACCCACGACATCCACACCCTCATCGTGGGCCGGGACATCACGGGCCTCGACGCCTTCGGCATGTGAGCGGTCGGTGACGAGGGCCGCCGAGCGATCCCTCGCGATTTTCCCCCGGAGGATCGCTGGGAGAGTACCAACTTGCCCGCCGATCTCGCCCTGGTGCTCGCGCGGGGCGAGGGCGCCACCGTGTGGGACAGCGAAGGCCGCGCCTTCACGGACTTCACCATGGGCTGGGGCTCGGTGCTCCTCGGCCATGCCCATCCCGCCATCGTCGAGGCGGTGAAGAGTCAGGCGGGGCGCGGCTCCAACTTCGCCTACGTCACCGAGCCCGCCCTCGCCCTCGCCGAGGAGATCATCCGCGCCGTGGCCTGCGCGGAGCGCGTGCGCTTCTGCGCCTCCGGCACCGAGGCCACCTCCTACGCGGTGCGCCTCGCCCGCGCGTACACGGGACGCCCCAAGGTCTTGAAGTTCGAGGGGCATATCACGGCGCCAACGACGTGGGGACGGTGAGCCTCTTCCCTCGTCGCCTCCTGGATTTTCCCCTCGGCGAGCCGACCTCGGCCGGCCTCGGGCCCGGGGCGGCGGCCGACGTGCTCGTCGCGCCCTACAACGATCTCCGGACCACCACCGCCATCCTCGAGGCGCATCGCCATGAGCTCGCCGGCATCATCGTCGAGCCGCTTCACCGCTGCACGTCACCTCAACCCGGATTCCTCCAGGGGCTGCGCGAGGTGGCGAGCGAGCCTGGGCCTCGTCCTCATCTTCGACGAGACGGTGACGGGCTTTCGGCTCGCCTACGGCGGCGCCCAGGAGTATTACGGCGTCCGTCCGGATCTGGCCACGCTCGGCAAGGCCCTGGGCGGCGGCTATCCCATCGGAGCGGTGGCGGGTCGCGCCGACATCGTGGATCTCGTCAGGGAAGACCGCCTGGGTGACCCTCGCTATGTCTGGTTCGCCTCCAGCATCGGCGGCAACCCGATCTCCACCGCGGCGGGCTGCGCCACGCTGGGCGAGCTGCGGAGGCCCACCACGTACGAGCGGCTCTTCGGCTTGGGCGAGCGTCTCCGCTCCGGGCTGCGGGGCATCATGAAGGATGCGGGAATCGCCGCGCAGGTGCAGGGCGAGGGACCGCTGGCCGCGGTGGTCTTCACGGATCGAGAGATCGTGGACTATCGGACGGCGCACGCCTCGAACCGCGAGCTGGCGCGCGCCTATCTCCTCGGGCTCTTCCGCCGCGGCATCTTCCTCAATCCCATGTCCACCAAGCTCTACCTCCTCGCTCGCCCACACCGACGCCGACATCGCGAGATTTCTCGAGGCGGCCCGCGTCACCCTCGACGACGACTGCCGCGCCCTGCGCGCTCCCGCGTGAGCGACCCGCCAGCGTGAGCGACCGGGCGGTGGTGTAGCATAGGGGCCTATGACTCCCGACCCGAGCGCTCCCGCTGTCGCCTTGCCGAGCGCGGTGGTGACGGCGGCGGCACCTGCCGACACATCACGGCCGAACTATCGGCTGCTCAGCCTGCTCGCTCTCGGCCATCTCGTCATCGACACCAATCAGGGCTCGCTCCCCGCCCTCTTGCCGTATCTCAAGACGGCCCTCGGGCTCACTTACACCGCGACCGGCGTCATCGTGCTCATGTCCAACATCACCTCGTCGCTCATCCAGCCGCTCTTCGGATTTCTCGCCGACAAGACGGCGCGGCGGTGGCTCTTGCCCTTGTCGGTGGTGCTCTCCGCCATCGGCATCGGACTGACCGGGGTGGCCTCGTCGTATCTCGCCGTCCTGCTTCTGGTGATGGTGAGCGGCTTCGGCGTCGCCGCCTATCATCCCGAGGGCTATCGCACGGCCACCCAGGTGGCGGGAGAGAAGAAAGCCACCGGGGTGTCCATCTTCTCCACCGGCGGCAACATCGGAATCGCGGTGGGACCGCCCCTCATCACCGCCCTCATCACCATGTATGGCACGCCGGGGAGCCTGGGCATGATCCTGCCCGGCCTCCTCGTGGGGGCCTGCTCATGGCCGTGCTGCCCGGGCTGTCCCGCCCGCTTCCCGCGCGGAGCGACGGCCGCGCCTCGGCTCCGCAGACGATGGTGGGCGCCATGACGCTGCTCGTCCTCGTGATATCCATCCGCTCGTGGACGCAGCTCGGTTTCACCACCTACATGCCCTTCTACTATCTGGAGGTGCTCAAGGGCGATCCGCGCATGGTCGGCACCCTGCTCGCCGTGTTCCTCGGCGCGGGCGCCGCGGGCACCCTCATCGCGGGCCCCATCGCGGACCGCATCGGGCACCGGCGCTTCATGGTCAGCGTGTTCTTTCTCGCTGCGCCGCTCGCCGTGGCCTTTCTTCTCGTGAGCGGCATCTGGACGTTCATTCTCCTCGGCGCCCTCGGCCTCGTGCTCGTGTCGACCTTCACCACCGCGGTGGTCCTCGGCCAGGCCTATATGCCGCGCAATCTCGGCATGGCCTCCGGCCTCATCGTGGGCTTCGCCATCGGGGCGGGCGGCGTGGGCGCCACCGCCCTCGGCTGGATCGCCGACCGCTGGGGTCTCAGCTCGGCCCTCTGGATCTCCGCCCTCATGCCCATCCTGGGGTGCGCGGTGTCCCTCACCTTGCCCGAGCCACGCACGCGGTGAGAGTGCCCCCGGCGTGACCGTCCTCGCCCGATTCCAGGACGGCGAGCAGGTCTTGCTCATCGACCAGCGCGGGAAGCGCCACCTGATCTTCCTGCGCAAGGGCGAGACCTTCCACTCCGACCGCGGCTGGATACAGCACGACGCGATCATCGACCAGCCCGACGGCTCCTGGGTGCGGACGTCGAAGAACACGCGCTGCTCTCGCCCTGCGGCCAACCCTGGCCGAGTACGTGCTCGACATGCCCCGGGGGCCCAGGTCATCTACCCGAAGGACCTCGCCATGCTCGTCTTCTGGGCGGATATTTTCCCGGGGGCGCGCGTGCTCGAGGCGGGGATGGGCTCGGGCGCCCTCACCCTGGCCCTCCTGCGCGCGGTGGGCCCCGAGGGAAAAGTCATCACCTACGAGCAGCGCGAGGACTTCGCGCGGCGCGCTCTCGCCAATATCCAGATGCGGATGGGCGAGGTCTCGAACCTCGCGGTGAGACTGCGTCCGGTGCGAAGAGGGGCTGGCCGAGGAGCAGATGGTGGACCGCGCCGTCTTCGACCTTCCCGAGCCCTGGCATCTCGTGGAGCCCGTCACCCGTGTGCTGCGGTCCGGCGGCGTCTTCCTGTCCTATGTGCCCACCATCATCCAGTCACACCAGCTCTCGGAAGCGCTCCGCAATCATCCCGGCTATTCGCTCGTGGAGACCTTCGAGACGCTGATGCGGCCGTGGAACATCGAGGGCCTGTCGGTGCGTCCCTTCCATCGCATGGTCGCGCACACGGGATTTCTCACCGTGGCCCGGCGCGTGGTGCCGGAGGAGGGAAGAGCGCAGCCGCAGGTCGAGTATCCCGGGGGCCACTGAAGCGTGCTGGAGCGCTGCTTCGGCCTCGCGCGCGCGGGTGCGACCGTGGGCGGCGAGGTCCGGGGCGGCTTGACCACCTTCATGGTCATGGCCTACATCATCTTCGTGAACCCGGCCATCCTGGGCTTTTCGGGTATTCCCGCGCTGGAGGGCCAGGGCCCGCCCTTCGCGGCGACCCAGGCCGCCACGTGCCTCGTGGCGGGCGTGATGACCATCACCATGGGGCTGGTCGCGAACTATCCGCTGGCCCTCGCGTCGGGGATGGGGCTCAACGCCGCGGTGGCCTATCAGCTCGTGGCGGGCATGAAGCTGCCGTGGCAGGCCGCCATGGGCGTGGTCCTCCTCGAGGGCGCGGTCATCACCCTGCTCGTCATCTGCGGCCTGCGCGAGGCGATCATGCAGGCCATTCCCACCTCCCTGAAGCGCGCCATCGGTGTGGGCATCGGGCTCTTCGTCCTCTTCATCGGGCTCAATGCCGCGGGCATCGTCAAGCCCGGCCCGCCCGGCGTTCCCATGACGCTGGGCCCGCTCACCTCCGCGCCCGTGGCGGTGGCGCTCTTCGGCCTCCTCCTGATGCTCTGGTTCCAGTCCCGCGGCATGACGGGCGGGCTCCTGCTCGGCATCTTCGCCACCACCGTTCTCGCCATGATCGTGAATGCGTGGACAGGTGGACGGGCCTTCCCGCTTCCCGGTCAGGCGGTGGTTCCGCAGTCGTTCGTGGCGTGGCCCGACTTCTCGAGCCTCGGCGCGGGATTCGACTTCTCGGTGTTCGCCCGGGTCGGTGTTCTCACCGCGGTGGTGACCATCTTCTCCATCATGCTCTCCGACTTCTTCGACACCATGGGTACGGTGATCGGCGTGGGCGCGGAAGGGGGATGGCTGACGCCGGCGGGCACGCTGCCGCGCCTGAATCGCGTGCTCCTCGTGGATTCCGTGGCGGCCATGGCGGGGGCGCGGCCGCCGCCTCCTCCGCGACCACATTTGTCGAGTCGGCGGCAGGGGTGGCGGCGGGCGCGCGGACGGGGCTCGCCTCCGTGGTGACCGGGGCCTGCTTTCTCCTCGCCCTCTTCCTCGCGCCGCTGGCGGGCATCGTGCCCGCCCAGGCCACCGCGCCCGCCCTCATTCTCGTGGGATTCCTCATGACGGCGCTGGTGCGAGACATTCCCTTCGGCGATCTGGAGGACGGGTTTCCCGCTCTGCTCACCATCACCTTCATGCCGTTCACGTACTCCATCACCGACGGCATCGGCGCGGGCTTCGTCTCCTACTGCCTCATCAAGCTCCTGCGTGGCAAGGGCGCGGAGGTCCACGGCATGATGTACGGCACCGCCGCCGCCTTCGTGATCTACTTCGCGCTGCCCGCCCTCCGGGCCCTCCTCGACGCCTAGGCCGCCGCGCGGCCTGTGGTAGGCTAGTGACCTGCCGGGACGACGGATGAATTCTCCAAGGAGGCCGGGGTGCTGATCGGAGCCATGCGCGAGTACTTCAGGGGTTGAAGCTCATCCTCCTGTTCGTCATCGTCGCTTTCATCGCGACGTCCTTCCTCTACTTCGGGTCGGACAGCCTGCGCATGGGGAATGCACGCTCGAACGCCGCCATCGCATCGGTCAACGGCGAGGAGATTTCTCCCGCCCGCTTCCAGCGCGTGCAGCGGAACTACATCGAGTACTATCGCCGGGCCTACCAGCAGGACATCACCCCCGAGATGGCGGAGCGGCTGGGGCTCACCCAGCAGGTCATCAACGACCTGATCCAGGAATCGCTGGTCCTCCAGCAGGCCAAGCGCGAGGGCATCACGGTCAGTGACGAGGAGCTGCGCCTTCGCATCCAGACCATCCCTGCTTTCCAGGACGATGGTCGATTCTCGCGCGAGCGCTATCTCGCCCAGCTCAAGCAGGCCCGCATCGAGCCCGCGGAGTTCGAGGCGGAGGTTCGCCGCGAGATGCTGCGCCAGAAGATGGAGGCCATCGTCAAGGACGGCATCAAGGTCTCCGACGGCCGAGGTGGAGCAGGTGTACCACGCCCGCTTCGAGCGCGTGCAGGCGGACTGGGCCTTGATCGAGTCCGCCCCGCTCATGGCGCAGGTCACCGTCAACGACGCGGATGCCGAGGCGTACCTGAAGAGTCACGAGGCGCAGTTCACCCGGCCCGAGCGCCGCCGCATCCAGTACGTGCTGATTGCCCCCAAGTCATTTGCCCTCGCGGTGACCGACGCCGACGCCGAGGCGTACTACAAGGAGCACCGGAGCGAGTTCGAGCGCCCGCAGCGCCTCAAGGCCTCCCACATTCTCGTGCGCGTGCCCCCACCGGAGGCAGCGAGGCGGAGAACAAGTCCAAGGCCAAGGTCGAGGAGGCGATTCGTCGCGCCAAGGCTGGCGAGGACTTCGGCAAGATCGCCCGGGAGCTGTCCGAGGACACCGCCACCGCGCCCCAGGGGGTGATCTCGGCTTCGTGGGTAAAGGCGAGATGGTGCCGCAATTCGAGGAAGCGGTGTTCGCGCTCAAGAAGGGCGAGGTCTCGCCCCAGCCCGTGCGCACGCCCTTCGGCTACCACGCCATCAAGGTCTTCGACGTGCAGGACGGCGGCGTGCAGCCCTTCGGTGAGATCGTCGCGCGGATCAAGGAAAAGCTCGCGGCCGAGCGCAGCGAGCGCGCCGCGGTGGCCAAGGCCGACGAGGCGCGGGTGGTCCTGGCGGTGGCCAAGGACTTCAGTGCGGAGGCGAAGAAGCTCGGCCTCGACGCGAAAGAGGTGACCGCGGCGCGCGGGGACGGTCTCGAAGGGATGGGCCGCGACCAGCAGCTCGAGGACGCCATCTTCGGTCTCGCGGTGGGCGGGGTGTCCACGGTGATCCGCACCTCCGCCGGACTCGTCATCGCCCGCGTCGTCGAGCGGTTCCCGCCGGGAGTGCCGCCGTTCGCGGAGATCAAGGACAAGGTGGTGGAGGCGATCAAGCGCGAGCGCGCGCAGACGGCGGCGGAGGAGAAGGCGAAGGCCTTCGCGGCCAGCGTGGGCACGGGGGATTTTCTCGCGATGGCCCGGCGGGACAAGCTCCCGGCGGGGAGACGCCGCTGTTCTCGAGGGCCGAGCCTCCCAAGGACAAAGACGCGTTGCCGGGGCCGGTGCTTCTGGCCGCCCTGCGCACCGGCGCGGGCTCTATCGCGGAGCCCGGTGCGGGCGGGGGCGGGCGTGTACGTCGTCAAGACCGTGGAACGGCGCGCCGCGGACGCCCAGGGCTTCGAGAAGGTCCGCGACCAGATGCAGACCCAGCTCCTCGAGTCGAAGCGCAACGAAGCGTGGGCGCGCTGGATCAAGACGCTCTATAGCGGCGCCCAGGTCAAGATCCAGGGCGAGACGATTCCCGTCGACAGGTAACCCGCATGTCCATCCCGCGCACGCCGATGACTCGCGAAGGGCACAATCGCCTCAAGGAAGAGCTCGACCGGCTGAAGCGCGTCGAGCGTCCCGCCATCACCCGGGCCATCGCGGAGGCGCGGGCCCACGGCGATCTGTCGGAGAATGCCGAGTATCACGCGGCTCGCGAGAAGCAGAGCTTCGTGGAGGCGCGGATCAACGATCTGGAGAGCAAGGTCGGCTCGGCCGAGGTCATCGAGCCCCCGACCTCGGGCGACCGCGTCACCTTCGGCTCCACGGTGCGCGTCGAGGATCAGAGCGGCAAGGAGTCCCGCTACCAGATCGTGGGCTCCGAGGAATCCGATCCGGCGAGCGGCCGCCTCTCCATCATGGCTCCGCTCGCGCGGGCGCTCATCGGCAAGAAGGTGGGCGATACCGTGACCGCTCAGCTCCCGGGAGGCACCAAGACCTTCGAGATTCTCGAAGCGAACTTCCCTGGCTCTGACCCTCTCCCCTCAGGGAGAGGCAGGGTGAGGAGTGGTTCCTAGAGGTGGGTCTCCTACCTCAGCCCGTCCCGCAGCTCCCGCGTGAGCGCTTCCACCGTCCCGCGCGTCCCGCCCTGCAGCTTGTTCTTCCACTCGCCTTCGGTCTCGAAGCGCCGATCCTTCAGGCGATCTCCCAGGGAGCGACCGCGGCGCGAATCGCATTGTGGTCGTAGGCGTCGCGCTTGAGCTCCCGGGCCCGCGCCATGACATCGGGCGCCACCCGGATGAAGGCCCGGAGCGCCGAGCCGGTCTTGATGGAGTACTTCCGCCCCGCCCACGCGGTCGGGAACACCCCCGCCACCGCCTTCATGTAGTTCAGGAAGAAGCGCTTGGCGTTCTGTCGGAGCTCGTTGGTGCGTGCGCCGCCCCCGATCTTCTCCACCGTCTCGAAGAACTCCACGATCTCTTCGGCGAGGGGCGCCTGGGAGACGCGTCCGCGCCCGGTGCCCAGCATCTTGATCTCGCCGGCCAGCGGGGAGGTGTCGTCCTCGTTGAGGGAGCGGATCACGTCGTGGGCGAGGGCCTGGTTCGGGTCCGGGTAGAGCTTGCGGCCGGCCAGGCTCACGATGTGCGAGGGATTGAGGCGCGTGTGCTTGGCGTTGATGGTGACGAAGAGCTCGACGGTCTGCCGGGCGTCGAGCCGGTCGAAGAGCACAGCGGGGACTTCGATACCCAGGTTCTCGCCAGCCTGGGTCAAGGCATGGAGAGCGAGGAGCCGGTGCTGACCGTCCAGCACGCGCAGCACCCCATGCTCTTCCGGGATCTGGAGCAGGCCCAGATCGTGCTGGCTCGCCATGGGGGTGAAGGTGAAGCGCTTCTCCGACGTGATGATCACCGCACCGGGGATGGCGGGCAGGGTGCCCGCATCCTTGCAGTCCTTGTAGTACCCGACGAGCTCGTCGATCTTGCGGCGAATGACCGGCCGCTGATACGCAGCCTCGCTCTCGCCGATGCGCTTCTCGAGGGCCTCCCAGTTCACCCGCGAACGGTTGCCCCGCTTGGCTTTGGCTGGGGGCCGCCGCGCCCGCATAGCCCAAGACCTCGAACTTGACCAAGCGGTCTATATCCTTGGCCGAGAAGGAAGCCTGGAAGAATTCCACACCGAACTGCTTCACGCGGTGCGCGGGGACGGTGATCATGACCCTCCTCCACCCTTTCCGGGAGCAGCGTGTCGGACTGTGGGCTGAAGTCTCGGATACTCTAATCGATGGATAAACCCCTGTCAACATTTGCGTTTTTGGAGACTGCCCAACCACCGATACACCCTACATGATGTAGCTCCTGCTGAGGTTGTCCCCAATATGTGGGCAACCTGGGGACTGTTCTGATAACCTATTGGAAATATTGAGAAGCCAACTGAATCACCGGTGGATTTCCGGAAACTGGTGAATTTTGAAGCAAAAACAGTTTCCCATGCGGCGGTACGCGGATGGCGGATGAACAGTCACTCACTGTCCTGGCCGATCGCGCGGCAGTGAGCGATCTGCTACTCGAGTTCGCCAGGGCCCTCGACAGCAAGGATTGGACGATTTGTCGCCGCTGTCTCCTCGGATGAGATCGAGACCGACTATTCCGATCTGCGAGGCGAGCCACCGGCCCGCGTGAACGCCGACGATTTCGTAGCCAAGCGCCGGATGGCGCTGGAGCGGCTCAAGACGCTACACCTCAGCACCAACCATCAGGTGACCGTGGACGGAGATCGCGCGACCTGCGTATCCGTGGGAGTGATTCACCGCCTCCGCCCGGAGGACGGCGAGCGTTTCGATACCTACTGCACCTACACCCACTCCCTCGTGCGCACCTCCGCCGGATGGAAGATCGCCAAGATCAAGCAAACCGTCCACTGGAACACCGGCAACCCCGAGATCCACGCGGGCGCCAAACGCTAGCCACCGTTGCCTTCGCTTTGCCGGACGGCCACTCTGTGAAGTCGGACGGGTGGCGTCAGGGTGCCAGCGGCGCGGCCGGCGGAGTGCGCCCTTCCCGAGTGCGCGCAGCCCGAAGGGCTGCGATTCACGACGGGTAGGGTGTCGTAGCCGGCTGCGCCGCAGCACCCCGACGACAGACCCGTCCGTTACGCGCAAACGAGCTCGAGTTCCACGTCACCCACGGGAGCGGAGGAAGTCGAAGTCGCAGCCGTGGTCGGCCTGGAGCACGTGGTCCATGTAGAGCTTGCGGTACCCGCGTGCCGGCACGTCCACCGGCTTCCATGTGGCGCGGCGACGGGCCAGCTCCGTCTCGCCCACGAGCAGATCGAGCTTCCGCTCCTTCACGCTCAGCTTGATGCGATCGCCGGTGGCCACGAGGGCGAGCGGTCCACCCACTGCCGCCTCCGGCGTGACGTGAAGCACGATGGTGCCGAAGGCCGTCCCGCTCATCCGCGCGTCGGAGATTCGCACCATGTCCTTGACGCCCGCGCGGGCGAGCTTCTGCGGAATGGGCAGATAGCCGGCCTCGGGCATGCCCGGCCCGCCCTTCGGCCCCGCGTTCTTGAGCACGAGGATGCTCTCTGGCGTGACGGGGAGATCGGGATCGTCCACGCGCGCCGACAGGTCCTCGAGCGAGTCGAAGACCACCGCCTCCGCCTCCGTCTCGAAGAGGCGCGCGTCCGCCGCGGAGCGCTTGAGAATGGCGCCATCCGGGGCCAGGGTGCCGAAGAGGGCGACGAGCCCGCCCACGGCCAGGATGGGCTCGCTCCGGGGCCGTATCACGCCGCGGTCCACATAGCGCGGGGCGGCGTCGAGGCGGGCCCCCAGCGTCTCGCCGGTCACGGTGAGGCAGCTCTCGTGAAGCTGGGGACGCAGCTCGGCCAGCACCGCGCCCAACCCTCCCGCGTTGAAGAAGTCCTCCATGTAGAAATCGCCCGAGGGCTTGAGATCCACGAGCACGGGTGTCTCATCCGAGATGGCGTTGAGCCGGTCGAGGGAGATCGCCACTCCCGCCCGTCCCGCGATGGCCGTGAGGTGGATGATGGCGTTGGTGGAACCGCCGATGGCGAGCAGCACGCGGAGGGCGTTCTCGAAGGCATGGGCGGTGAGAATGCGATCGGGGTGAGCCGCGAGGCGCCCAGCCTCACCGCAGCTTCTCCCGTTGCTTCGGCCGCGCGCAGCCGATCCGCGTGCACGGCGGGAATGGCGGCCGTCCCGGGCAGCGTCATGCCGAGCGTCTCCGCGAGGCAGGCCATGGTGCTGGCGGTGCCCATCACCGCGCAGGTTCCCGCGGTGGTGGCGAGCCGGCTCTCGATGCCGTCGATCTCGTCCTTGGATATCTGTCCCGCCCGGTAGCGCCCCCAGAAGCGGCGGCAGTCCGTGCACGCGCCGAGTCGCTCGCCCTCCCAGCGCCCGGTCATCATGGGTCCGGCCACGAGCTGGATGGCGGGCACGCCCGCGGAGGCCGCTCCCATGAGCTGGGCGGGCACCGTCTTGTCGCAGCCGCCCACGAGGACCACCGCGTCCATGGGCTGGGCCCGCACCATCTCCTCGACGTCCATGGACATGAGATTGCGATAGAGCATGCTCGTCGGCTCGAGGAAGACCTCGCCGAGCGAGATGGTGGGGAACTCGATGGGCAGGCCGCCCGCCGCCGAGACGCCGCGCTTGACCGCCTCGATCAGCTCGGGGAAATGGCGGTGACAGTTGTTGAAGCCGCTACGGGAATCCGCGATGCCGACCACCGGCTTGGCGAGGCTCGCCGTCGAGTAGCCCATGGACCTCGCGAAGGAGCGTCTGAGATAGAGGGCGAAATCCCGGTCGCCGTAGTTGGTCAATCCGCGCGCCAGGCCCTGGTCCATGCTGATCTCCGTCAGATGAGGCCCGCGGCGCCCAGCAGCGCGCCGAGACCGAAGAAGAAGAAAGGCCGGCGGCCACGCGCCGCACCCAGCCCATCGGCACGAAGCGATGCAGCCTGACCGCGGCGAAGACGGCGAGTCCGTCCGCGGCCAGCATGCCCAGCGTCGTGCCCGCCGTCACGAGCAACGTCGAGGCGTAGCGGGCGCCCAGCGCCACCGTGGCCAGCTGCGTCTTGTCACCCATCTCGGCGAGGAAGAAGATGACGGCGGTCGAGGCGAGCGGTCCCCACCCGGGATGCTGGCCGGGCTCGTCCGCCGTGTCGGGCATGAGGGTCCACACGCCGAAGGCGATGAAGGTCAGCCCGAGGATCACCGCGAGGACCCGCGGCGGTATCAGGCGGGCGAGCCCCACGCCCACCGAGGCGGCGAGCGCGTGGTTGAGGAGGGTGGCGAGGAGAATCCCCAGCATGACCGTCCACGGGCGGCGGTAGCGCGTGGCCAGGGGAAAGGCGATGAGCTGCGTCTTGTCGCCCATCTCGGCCAGCGCCACCACGGCGAACGAGGTCCAGAGCGCGGTCACCCCGCGATGATACCGCGCGGGCTCCGGCCGCGTTCAGGCTTGGAGCGGTGCGAGCAGCGCGGTCAGGTCGCGCACATCCTTGAGGGTGTCCACGGTATCCACCGCCTCGATGATCTCGTGGGCGCGTCCGTCACCGAGCACGCCCGAGGCGAGCGAGAGGAACTTTCCCACCACTTCCCCGATGACACGGGGTTGGCCGCGTCGCCGCGCACCACTCCCGTGGTCTGGGACAGCGTCCGGCCATCCCGCAGCCCGATCCGCACGTGGGCAGTCGGATAGTCGGCGCGCTTGAGCGCCATCTCGTCGTCCGCGGCCACCTCGATGCGCTTGGCCATGGCGCGGATGCGCGCGTCGTCGAGCACCCGATCCTCGAAGGCCGCGGTGTCCGTGCGGCCGAGGACGAGGCCGCCGCCACCGCGTAGGGAATGGAGAACTTGGCCCCAGCATGCTCTGAGGCTCGGTGTCGAGCATGCGCAGCCCGAAGGGGATGGAGGTGATGTGAACGCTCGCCACCTCGTCGCCGGTGAACCGGTGCTGCGCCCTGAGCGACATCACGGCGTCGAGCGCGGGGTGATTCATGCGGCAGCAGGCGTGGAACTTGAAGTAGTTCTGCTCGATGCGGTAGCTCTCGCCGAGGCCGGCCACCGCCGCCTCGGGCTCGAAGCTCTCGGCGAGGAGCGTGCCGTAGACGTCCGACGGCGCGTCGTCGAGCGCGGTGAATCCCGCGCGATGCAGATCGAGGGCGAGGATGCCTTCGAGCCCCGAGCGCCCGGGATAGGCATTGCGGATGGTGGCGCCTTCGAGGGCGGGCGTCCAGGAATTGGCGGGAGTCATGGACGCCGAGAGGTTGATGACGTGGCGTATCTCGTCGGCGGGCAGGTCGTTGAGCCGGGCCACCGCGGCCGCGGTGCTGATGGTGCCCCACGTGCCGTGCGAGTGGACGTTGGGCCGGGCGAAGGTGGCGCCGCCCAGGCGCGAGCCGACCTCGTAGCCCGCGATCACCGCTTCGAGGAGGCGGCGGCCGTCCGCGCCCATTTCCTCGGCCACGGCGAGCGCGCCGGGAATGACGTGGATGGCGGGATGGCCTCCGCCGAACCGATTGCCTTCGTCCATCTCGAGGGCCACGCCCGCCGTGGCATTGGTGAAGGTGGCGAGGAGCGAGTCTGACTTGAGCCCGTGGCCGGCCAGGGTGCACAGGCCGTGGGGCGACCGCTGGGCCGCCATGCGGGCCAGACGCACGTTCTCGGGCAGCGCGCTGCCCGCCACCATGGCGCCGATGGTGTCGAGGAGGACGAGCTTTGCCGCCGCCACCGTGGAAGCGGGCAGGCGGCTGAGCTTCGTATCGTGAACGCAGGTCGCGAGCTCTCCCAGATAGTCCTTCATCGCACCGAGCCTCCGAGGGGTGCCAGGGGGCTCGACCGCGCGAGGAATCGGCCATGGCCCGGCTTCTGCTCGAGGGTGCCCCCGTTCAGGAGCACCTGACCGCGCAGCAGCGTCATCCACGGCCGGCCGCGCGCCGCCCAGCCTTCGTAGGGCGTGAAGCCCGCGATGCCCAGATGCTGCTTCTGCTCGATGGTCCAGGACGGCGCGGGATCCCAGATGGTGAGATCGGCGTCGGAGCCCACGCGCACCGCGCCCTTGCGCGGGTAGAGGCCGAAGATGCGCGCGGGATTCTCCGCCATCACCCGCGCCATCCACGTGACGGGCAGCCCGCGATTGACCACGCCCTCGCTCCACATGAGCGGCACCAGCGTCTCCAGCGACGGCGCGCCGAAGGGGATGGGCTTGCCCTCCTTGTCCACGAAGATATTCGTCCGGCCCGCCTCCTTGGCCGCGGGCACTCGCGGCGAATGATCGCTGGCCACCGTGGACACGAAGCCCTGCTCGGTGCCCGCCCACAGCGCGGCCTGATTGACGCCGTCGGAGGAACGAAGCGGTGGCCCGATCTTGGCGAAGGGACCGAGGCGCGCCATCTCCTTGTCGTTGAGGAGGAGGTACTGCGGGCAGGTCTCCGCCCACACCCGCTGCCCCTCCGCCTGCGCGCGCTTGATGCGCTCGAGGCCGAGACGCGTGGAGAGATGGACGACGTAGACGGGGCAGTCGGTGAGCTTGCCGATGAGGATGGCGCGATTGATCGCCTCCTCCTCCGTCCAGTCGGGACAGGTGGCGGGAAAGTCCGTGGGCGCCGTCCGCCCTTCCGCGATGGCCTTGTCCTCGAGGTAGCAGAGGATGTCGCCGTTCTCGCAGTGGAGCTGGCAGATGCCGCCCAGCCGGCCCAGGATGTCCATGGTCTTGGCGATGAACTCGTCGGAGACCATGCGCTTGGGCCGCTTCTTGTAGGTCATGAAGAGCTTGAAGGAGGTGACGCCCATCTTGAAGGCCTCGGTGAGGCCTTCGAGGATCTTCGGCTCGTGGTTCAGGATGAAGTGGAAGCCGAAGTCGAGCACGGAGAGCGACTCCGCCTCGTCGCGCAGGCGGGCCACCGCTCTGGGCAGGGTCTCGCCTTCGTCATAGGTGACGAAGGGGAGGAGGGTGGTGAGCCCGGTCTGCGCGGCGGCGAGCGGCGCCGTCTTCCAGTCGTCGTACTCGGCGCCGATATGGAGATGGCAGTCGATGAGCCCAGGGAGGACGAAGCGGCCGCCCGCGTCGATCACCCGGTCTGCCGGAGGGAGAAGCTCCTCCGGGCCCAGAGCGGCGATCTTGTCGCCCTTGATGGCCACGGCGGTTTCAACGATGTCCGAGGCGGTCACGACCTTGCCGCCGCGGACGATGGTGTCGACTCGGGGGCTGGTCATCGGGGAGCTCCTGGACGAAAGAGTATGCGCGGTGGCCCGTCACTCTCATCGGTGTGACTCCTTCTCCGTCACCGGCTGGAGGAGCGTCTGGTAGTGCTGGGGCTGGCGACGGCCGAGGAAGTTCCAGCGCTTGCGGATCGGCGTCATCTGGTCGAGATCGATCCGGGACACGATCAGCTCGTCGCCGGTAGTGCCGGCCTTGGCGAGCACCTGGCCCTGCGGGCTGATGATGCAGGAGCCGCCGATCAGCTCCACGCCGTCCTCGATGCCCGCCTTGGCGATGCCGACCACGAAGCAGGCGTTGGCGTAGGCGCCCGCGCGCATGCAGAGCTCGTTGAGGTCGAGGGCGAGCGCGGAGATGGGCGTGTTGTACCCGATCAGGATGATCTCGGCGCCCTGCAGCGCAAGGGCGCGGTAGCTCTCGGGATAGCGGCGATCCTGGCAGATGGCGATGCCGATCTTGGCCCCGCACGCGTCGAAGATCTTGTAGCCCGTATCGCCGTGGGCGAAGTAGTAGGGCTCGTAGACCTGGGCGAAGCCGTCCGGCTCCCGAGTTCCCGGCAGGTGGATCTTCCGGAACGTCCCGCAGAACTTGCCCGCGGTATCCGTGAGGAGGGCGGTGTTGAAGTACTTGCCCTCGGCCTTCTCGCAGAATCCCGCGTGGACGGCGATGCGCAGGTCCTTGGCGCGGCGGAGAAGCGGCTCGAGGGCCTTGGGGGGCATCTCCGTCTCGAAGAACTGATCGAAGTCCTTGCGGATCTTCTTGGGGAAATAGGTGGTGAGGGCCATCTCCGGATACGCGATGAGCTCCACCCCTTGCCCCTTCGCCTGCTCGAGGAGCACGAGCATCCGCTCGACGATCTCCTCGCGACTCGCGCCTTCGTTGTTGGGGCCCATCTGGGCAGCGGCGACGGTGACGTTGCGGGCCATGATCGATCTCCTTAGCGGGCGACTGAAAAGGCCCATCTGCTTCGTTGGCGCCCTCGGCCGCACGCTCAACGTACAGAGAGTACGCCTCGCGTGCGGCCGTCGGGCGCCGCCTCGCATCTGGACCTTTTGAGTCGCCCGCGGCTTTCTCCACATCTTGTTAGGTGACGCCGAGTTTGGCGACTTCTTCACGGACGAGGCGTTTGATCTCGCGCTCGAGGGCCACGAAAGCGGCGCTCGAGCGGTCGCGCGGGTGCGGCATGGCCACGTCCACGATCTCCTTGATCGTGCCGGGACGGGTGGCCATGACCACGATGCGATCGGCGAGGAAGATGGACTCCGAGATGCTGTGGGTGACGAAGACCACGGTCTTCTTGTCCTGCTCCCAGATCCGGAGCAGCTCCTCCTGCATCACCTCGCGGGTCTGGGCGTCGAGGGCGCCAAAGGGCTCGTCCATGAGAAGCACAGACGGATGATTGGCGAGCACGCGGGCGATGGCCACCCGCTGCTTCATTCCGCCCGAGAGCTCGCGCGGATACTTGTCCTCGTGCTCCTCGAGGCCGACGAGGGCGAGATAGCGGCGGGCCACCGCCCGGCGCTCGGGGCGAGGCAGACCCTGGATCATGGGGCCGAACTCGACGTTCTCGATGGCGGTGCGCCAGGGGAAGAGCGCGTATTCCTGGAAGACCACCCCGCGATCGGCTCCGGCCTGGGTCACCTCGTGGCCGTCCACGAGGATACGGCCGGTGGTGGGCTCGATGAAGCCCGCGATCATGTTCAGGAGCGTGGACTTGCCGCAGCCCGACGGCCCGAGGAGGCAGGTGAAGCTGTTCTCGGGCAGCTCGAGGCTGACTTCGTCGAGCGCGAGCACGCCCTCGGTATAGCTCTTCGATACGCCCTCGATCTGGATGGCCTTCATGGTCTGTGGGGAATCACGCCTGGCCCCGCGATTCCTTGCGCCAGCGCAGGAGGCGGCCTTCCAGCTTGCGCAGGAGGACATTGGCGAGGACGCCGATGATCCCGATCACCGCCGCCCCCAGGAGCATGTTGGAGACGAGGAAGAAGGTCCGCGCGTCGTTGATGAGAAAGCCCAGGCCCGAGTCGGCGGCGATGAACTCGGCGGCCACGATCACGAAGAAGGACAACCCGAAGGCGAGGCGCATGCCCGTGATGATGTTCGGAGTGGCCGCGGGCAGGACCACGTGCCAGAAAATCTGCCGCTCGCTCGCTCCCAGGCTGGACGCGGCGCGAATGAGGATGGGGTCCACGTACTTGATGCCCTCGATGGTGGTGGTGAAGATGGGAAAGAAGGCGGCATAGGTGATGAAGGCGACCTTGGACGCCTCGCCGATGCCGAACCAGAGGACCATCATGGGCAGGAAGGCGAGGGGAGGAATGGGACGTAGCATCTCGAGCATGGGCTCCACCAGATGCTCGAGGAGGCGCGAGCGGCCGAGGGCGGTGCCCACCACGATGCCGAGGGCGGCGGCGATGCCGAAGCCCCACACCACGCGAGACAGGCTGGCCGTGATGTGCTTGAGCAGCTCGCCGGAGGCCGCCATCTTGATGCCCGCGCGCAGAACCTCGTCTGGGGCGGGGAGCAGGATGGGATTGAAGACCTTGAGCACATGCGCGTTGAGCAGGCTCACGCCCCACCAGAGCACGAAGAAGAGCAGCAGCGACACCGTGCGCAGCACGAGCACCGCGGGCCGACTGAGCCCCCGCCTCGCCCGCCGGCCGGTGACCGGCGACGCCGAGGGAGCGGCCGCTACGCCAACCGTGGCGGGCGCTGGCCTTACCGCTTCGGCTTCCATGTCACGAGCTTCGGGTCGACCTCGGCCATGAGCCCCGTGGAGAAGACGTCGTCCGGGGAGACGGCGGAGGGGATGCGCTTGATCTCGAGCGCCCACTCGCTCTGCGACCGGACGGCGAGGGCGGCGTCCTCGTCGAAGGCCATGGTGTAGTGATTGGCCTCGGTCATCACCTTGAGGGCGTCGCGATCGTCGATGCGGAGCCCCTTCTCGAGGGCGTCGAGGGCCTTGTTGCGGTCGTTGACCATCAGATCATTGCCGCGCTTCAGCGCGCGTATGAGCGCTTTCAGGGTCTTGGGCTTTTCCTTGATCCACGTGTCCGAGGCGAGGAGGAAGGCGTAGACGTGCAGGAGCTGCTTGTCGCCCGTGAGCTGCTCCGGCTTCCCCGTGATGTACGAGACGGTGGCCGTGGTGTACATCGTGCCGCCCAGCTTGACGAGGCGAAAGAGGTTGGGCTGCCAGCCGAGCAGACCATCGACATCGCCCTTGGAGGCGGCCACCACGCCTTCGGACGGCTGCATGTTCACCAGGGTGACCTTGGCGGGGTCGAAGCCGTATTGCTTGGCGAGCTTGGCGAGGATCAGCACCTGCGAGTTGCCCTGCGTGTGCGCGAGCTTCTTGCCCTCGAGATCCTTGGGGCTGGCCAGCTTGGTCTTCGGCGAGAGCACGAAGCCCTGGGTGCCCGCGATATTGGCGAGGGGGCGATGGTTCGCACGGGCAACTTCTGGCCTCCAAGCACGATCTGGGCGAAGCTGCCGCCGCCCGCCACGCCCTGCTGGCCGCTCGCCATAAGGGTGATGATGTCGCCGCCGGACTGCTGCCACTTCACGGTGACCGTGAGCCCTTCGTCCTTGAAGTAGCCGAGCTGATCGGCGATGGCGATCTGCGCCCCCAGCTGCGGGTCGCGAACCGCGGGCAGGTCGAAGGTGGCTTGCTCGACCTGGGCGTGTGCCTGGGCCATGCCGAGGAGCAGACACAGGAAAAGCAAGGGAAGGGCCCGTCTGACTATGGTCACGATTTCCTCCTGAGTTGGCGGTGTGTAGCGCGGATCACCTGGCGAGCAACGCCCGTGCCATCGCACCACGTGCCGGCCCCTCGCAAAACCCTCTGTGCCGTGCCCGTTTACCCAGATACTCCAATCGGCGGCTCTCGGCAAGCTGCCGCAGAATTGGGCAGCCCCTCACGAGTGCCCACAGCGAACGCACCGCCCCCTCACCCTGCCCTCTCCCCGATGGGGGCGAGGGTTCTTCTCCCTCTCCCTCAAGGAGGGAGAGGGCAGGAGTGAGTGGATGTTCAGAGGCACGCCTTCACGCCGCCGCCGCCGCACCCGAAGGCCGGGCGACGTAGCGACCAAGGGCCGGGCCCAACACCTTCCCGTGCTCGTACACCAGCGCCCCGCGCAAGAAGGTCGCCGTAACCTTGCCCGTCAGCTCCTGCCCCTCGAACGGCGTATAGCCCTGCCCCGACGGCGAGTCGGCGCGCGCACCGTGAAGGTCTGATTCGGGTCGAGGAGAGCCAGGTCCGCGTCATAGCCGGGCGCCACGTCGCCCTTGCCGAGAAGCCCGTAGCGCCGCGCGGGATTCTGCGAGCAGAGCTCGGCCATGCGGTGGTACGGCAGCCCGCGCTTGCTGCCCTCGCTGAACACGCCGGAGAGCAGGTACTCGGTGCCGCCGAAGCCGGACTTGGCGAGCCAGATGTCATCGGGACGCTCGGAGGAGACTTTCATCTCCGTCGAGCAGCAGGCGTGATCGCTCACGATCCAGCTCACCTCGCCCTCGAGCACCGCGCGCCACAGATGCTCCACGTCCGCTCGCGGGCGGATGGGCGGATTGACCTTGGCGAGCGCTCCCGTGGGCGCGCTCGTGTCGAGGAGGAGGTGGCCGACCGTCACCTCGCGGCGGAAGTCGATGTGAGGGAATACGCGCTGCATGGCGAGGGCCGCCTCCATCGCCTTGCCCGACGATAGATGCAGCAGGTTGATATTCGGGCAGGCGGCCTCGTTGGCGAGATAGGCGGCGATCCACACCGCGAGACCTTCCGCGTGGGGCGGGCGCGCCGCGCTGTACGCGGCCAGCCCGGTCAGGCTCGGGTCGTTCTCGCACGATGCGCGTGTAGGCGTTCAGGATGTCGGCCAGCTCGCAGTGAAGGCTCACGCTGACGTAGTCGCGCAGCATCGGCCGCCGCTCGATGAGCCGGGCTGCTCCCCGCATGACGAATTCGAAATGGGCGAGGTCGTAGCTCTCGTCCTCGGGCAGCATGAGGAACTTGCGCTGGGCCGCGGGGTCGGCGCTGCCGTGGAGCCCGTAGCCGCCGTAGAACATGAAGATCTTGAACGAGGGGACCCCGTGCTCGACCGCGAGCATCTCCATCTCGTCGATGTGGGCCCGCTCGATGGGCGCCACGTGATAGGCGTAGTCGCACCAGTACCGGCCCGCGGACTGTCGCAGCACCTCGGGGAAGAAGTCCCGGTAGGCGCCGCCGTCGATTGAGATAGTACTGGCCCGTGCGGAAATAGGTCAGCATGGCCGTGACCCCGCCCGTGACCGCCGCCTTGCTCTCCGTGACCGCGTCGTCGGCGAGGGGGAGTAGATGCCGGCGTGGGTGTGGGCGTCGACGAGGCCGGGGAAGCCGAGCCGCCCCGCGCGTCGAAGATCTCCCGGGCATCCGTGGCGGGAATCTCGGGCCGGACGACCGCGAAGCGCCCGTCCTTCACGCCGAGATCCATCGCCTCGACCGCGGTCTTCCCGGTCGCACCAGCCGCACGTTCTTGATGACGAGGTCGAGGGGATCGGCCGTCATGTCTCCACGATCTCGATGGGGAAGAGCTCGAGGGGATCGTCCACCACCACCAGGTGGTAGATGTTGAACTCGTAGACCTCGCCCGCCTTGATGTCGGAGGGCGAGAAGGGGAAGGCGAGATTCCCGCGATGGCCTTGCGCCCCGGATAGGTCACGTGGAGTCCGGCGGAGCGCGCGAGGGGCGAGCACGGCCGCCGAGGTGTCAGGGTCGTCCGCCACCACCTCGATGACGAGGCCGATCTCGTGCGCGCGTATCTCCTTCACCGGCTCGAGGCGGCCCATGACCCCGTCGCGGCCGTAGACGTGGAAGAGGAGGCGGTAGCCGTCGGGATAGGTCTCGGCCACGCGCTGGCGGATATTCTCGAGGTAGGCGTCGATCTGGGAGATGAGAATCGGATCGCGCACGCCCGCGATGGCCAGGGGTGCGATAGCCCACCCGCCGGACCCCTTCGAGCTTGAGGGTGTAGGCGGGGGCCTTGACGTAGCGCGTGCCGCTCACCCGCACCTGGCGCGGATTGATCTGCTCGAAGGTCGTGCTCGAGAGATCGATGGCCCCTCCGGGCAGGTGGAGCAGATACGGATCCGCCTTCTCGTAGAGGGTGTGGGCGGCCACCGACGCCACCGTGCACACCTTGTCGGGGTTGGGCGGCTCCACGATGAACGAGCTCTCCTCCACGAAGCCGAGCAGGCTTGTCGGAACCGTGGCGAGGATAGCGCGGCGGCGCCGCCGCACTCGAGGATCTTCCCCATGTGAATGACCAGGCCGGGGTCGAAGCCCGCGCGCATGGGCAAGGCGCCGATGGGCGCCGGGTCATAGGCCCGCCCGGCGATGATGACCTCCGCCTCCATGTCGAGGGCGCGCATGAAGGGCTCGTAGCCCATCTGGGCCACGATGCGCACGCTCTCGTCCACGTCCGCCGCGGTGAGCGGCGAGTCGAGATCGAGAGGCGAGGTGCGCCCGCGCGCGATCTGCTGCTTGAGCCAGCCCTTGTCCACCTCCGCGCCGATGACCGCGGTGCGGAAGCGATAGCCGCGCTCCCGACAGATCTCGCGATAGACGTCGAGCGTCCACTCGAGATGCGGCGTGCCCCCGCCGCCCCCGCCGAGCCGACGAGGACGGGAATGCGCCGCTCCCGCGCGGCCTCGAGGATCATGGCGAGGTCGCGCTTGAACGCGCGCCGGTTGGTGAAGGGCACGCCCGCTCCCAGATAGTACGGCCCGGATCCGTCGAGCCCGCGTCCACCGCGATGGCGTGGGGATTCCGCTTCATTCCTTCGGCGAGGGAGCGCACGGGGATCCCATAGCCCAGCATCCCCTCGGGAGCGAGGATGGTCATACCGTGGTTGGTCGTGGGCGTGGGGCTCATGTGTCCTCCCAGGAGACGGCGTGCTCCATCAGCGGGACGTGCTGCTGGGCGCCGTACACGTCGCTCTCGCCGAGGGCGCCGGAGCCCAGCGGCCTCCGCAGGGTGATCTTCACCGCATACGCCGGATCGAACTCGATGATCTTCAGCACGTCCTCGGCCATGACGCCGTAGAGGCCCGCGATGGTCACGCGGTCGAGCGCCTTCAAGGCCTTGAAGCGCTCGTAGGTCGCCCGGTCGGGGAACACGATATCGAGGGTGAGCAGGAAGGGCCGCGCGTTCTTGCTCGTGACGAACGCCGCGATCTCACCGATGGTCGCGGCGCATGGGGCCCCATGGCACCACCAAGCCTTCGGGCTGTCAAGGCTGCGTCCTGATCCTCGCCGCGCGTTGACACCTCTTGGCACGGATGCTAACCTCGCGCGCATTCGGGCGCACGCCACCATACGGGTGCACGCCACGTCGGCCAGCATCGTCGCGGATAACCAACCAGAAGCGGAGGCGCACCATGAGCGAGCACACGCGGGGCCAGTGGTCTGGGCCCGTCAGCCGTCGGACTTTCATGGCCGCCACCGGCGCGGCGGCGGCCGTGGCGGGATTTCCCGCCGTCCTCAGGGCGCAGGCGCGCGAGGTCAAGGTCGGCTATCTCCTGCCCGTGACGGGTCCGCTCGCCTTCGAGGCGGCGCTGGCCCTCAATGGCCTCACCCTCGCCGTGGAGGAGATCAATGCCGGCGGGCGGCGTCAAGTCGCTCGGCGGCGCGAAGATCACGCTCCTTCCCGGCGATACCCAGAACAAGGTCGAGCTGGGCAACTCCGAGGCCTCGCGCCTCATCGACCAGGGCGCGGTGGCCATCATCGGTCCCTTCTCGAGCCTGGTGGCCTTCTCCGTGCGGCAGGTGACGGAGAAGAACCGCACGCCCTTCCTGCTCCTCGCCGCGGTGGCCGACAACCTGACCGAGGGTGGGCTCAAGTACACCTTCCGCATGCAGCCCAACGGCAAGGCCATGGCCACCCTGACCGTGAGCAACATGTTCGAGATGGCCAAGAACGCGAACGTGCCCATCAAGCGCGTGGCCATGATGCACGAGGAAGGCAACTTCGGGACGACCATGGGCAATCACGTGGAGGCCTTCGCCAAGACCATGGGCTACGAGCTGGTGCAGCGCATTCCCTACAACCTGCGCTCGCCCGACTCTCACCTCGGAGCTGTCCAAGGTGAAGGCGTCGAAGCCGGACCTCCTGATCGTGAGCGGCTACTACGGAGACTCCAAGCTCATCGCGGAGACGGCGGCCAAGCTCAAGATCGGCGTCAACGCCCTCGTGGGACTCGCCAACGCCGCCTACTCGAATCCGCAGTTCATCGCCGAGAATCGTGAGCTGACCGAGCACCTCGTTCGACGGGAACTACTGGCACAATCCGCAGAGCCCGCGCGCCCGCGCCGTCTTCGACGCCTACCAGAAGAAGTTCGGCTCGACCATGTCGAATCACAGCGTGCAGGGCTACGAGGTCATGTTCGTGCTCCGGGACGCCCTCGAGCGGGCGGGCTCCATGGACCGGGACAAGCTGCGCGAGGCCATCGCCAAGACGAACCTCACCGACCAGATCCTGACCCAGGAGTCCATCCGCTTCGACGACATCGGGCGAGGACATCTACGCCACCCCCGCCCTCATCCAGGTGCAGAACGGCAAGCCGGTGGTGGTCGGCCCCGCGCAAGCTTCGCCGAGGCCAAGCCGATATTCCCCGTTCCCAAGTGGAAGGGCTAGCCCGCCGCCCGGCGAGGGCGGGAGGTGAGCGGGGGCTCTCCTGCTGCAGGCCGTGGTCAGCGGTCTGCTGCTGGGAGGCGTCTACGGGCTGGTGGCCTGCGGGCTCACGCCTGATCTTCGGCGTGCTCGCGCATCATCAACTTCGCCCACGGCGCGGTGATGATGCTCGCCATGTACGCCACCTACTGGCTCTTCGTGCTGGCTGGGCGTCGATCCCTATCTCTCCGTGGTGGTCACCGCACCCGCTCTTCTTCGTCCTCGGGGTCGATCATCCAGAAGCGTCGTCATCGAGCCCAACCGCTTCGCGGCCGAGCACAATCAGCTCCTCCTCACCCTCGGGCTCGCCCTCTTCTTCGAGAACCTCGCCCTCGTCCTCTGGCAGGGCGACTTCCGCACGGTCAAGGTTTCGTACTCCGGCGCCTCCTTCATGCTCGGCGAGGCGCTGGTCGAGGTGCCGCGCCTCGTCGCGTCGGGCGGCGCGGTGCTCATGGCCGCCGCCCTCTTCGCGTTCCTGCGCCTCACCGACGTGGGCAAGGCCCTCCGGCGCCCTCGCCGAGGAGCCCGGAAGGCGCGACGCTCGTCGGCATCAACGTGGCGCGCATCCGCGCGGCGAGCTTCGGGCATCGGCTCGGCCTGCGTGGCCGTGGCGGGCGCGCTCGTCACGCCGTTCTTCTACGTGGCGCCGGACGTGGCGCGAGTCGTTCAACATCATGGCCTTCGTGGTGGTGGTGCTGGGCGGCATGGGCAATTTCGCTGGGCGCGCTCGCCGGCGGCTTCATCGTGGGCCTCGCGGAATCGCTGGGCGCGGCCTTTCTCCCCGGCTCCCTCAAGCTGCTCGTGGTCTTCGCCATCTTCGTTCTCGTCCTGCTCTTCCGGCCCCAGGGGCTGTTCGGCGGCTCGCGTGAGCGCTAGGGTCGGCGGCGCGCTCGCTGCTCGCCGCTGCTCGTGGCGCTGCCCCCGCTCATGTCGAAGTACCACCTCGAGGTACTGATCAGCGTGCTCTTCTGGGCCTACCTCGGCATCGCGTGGAATATCCTCGGCGGCTACGCGGGGCAATTCTCGTTCGGCCACGCCGCCTTCTTCGGCATCGGCGCCTACACCTCGACGCTGCTCCTCCTCCGGGCGGGGCTCACGCCGTGGCTCGGCATGGCTCGTGGGCGGCGCTCCTCGCCGCCGTCTTCGGTCTCTTCGAGGGGTATCTGTCCTTCCGCTACGGGCTCACGCGGCCCGTACTTCTCGCTGGTGACCCTGGCCTTCGCGGAGATGCTGCGGGTGATCGCGGTGAACACCAAGGCGGTCGGGCTCCTCGCTGGGCCTCGTCGTCCCCAGCCTCGCCCAGCGCGCCCGGGCTCTTCGTCTTCGCGGGCAAGCTGCCCTACTACTACGTCATCCTCGCCATGGGCGCGCTCGCCCTCGCCCTCACGTGGAAGATCGGGCGCTCGCGGCTCGGCTTCTCTCTGGCCGCCGTGCGCGAGAACGAGGACGCCGCGGAGACGGCGGGCGTGGACGCCCTCGCCACCAAGCTTCGCGCCATGGCGCTGTCGTCGTTCCTCACCGCGCTCGGCGGGACGTTCTATGCGCAGTACTTCGCCTACATCGATCCCACCATCACCTTCGGTCCCAGCGTGTCCATCGGCGCCCTCCTGCCCGCCATCGTGGGCGGCGCGGGCACCGTCGCTCGGTCCCGTCCTCGGATCGTTCGTGCTCACGCCCCTCTCCGAGCTCACGCGCGCGTGCGCTGCGCGGGCGGGCGGGCGCCGACATCATGCTGTACGGCGCCATCCTCGTGCTCGTGATCTCCTTCCTGCCCCAGGGCATCATGGGCCTGGTGCGAGAGCGGCGGGCGCGCGGGCCGGCCATGAGCCTCCTCGAGCTGTCCGGACTGACCAAGCGCTTCGGCGGCCTTCTCGCCGTGAGCAACTTCGACCTCGGCGTGGAGGCAGGCGAGATCGTGGGGCTCATCGGACCCAACGGAGCGGGCAAGACCACGGTGTTCCACCTGATCGCCGGCTTCCATCCGCCGAGCGCGGGCGACATCCGGTTCAAGGGCTCCTCCATCGTCGGCGCCAAGCCTCACGCCATCTGCCGCCTCGGGCTCACGCGCACGTTCCAGATCGTCCAGCCCTTCGCCGGCCTGTCCGTGATCGAAAACGTCATGGTCGGCGCCTTCAATCGCGAGCCGGATGCAGTGGCAGCCAGGCGGTCGGCCGCCGACATCGTGGATTTCGTGGGTCTGGGTGCGCGCCGGGACGCGCCGGCCCGCAGCCTGACCCTCGTCCGACCGGAAGCGCCTCGAGATCGCCCGCGGGCTCGCCACGCGCCCCGAGATGCTCCTCCTCGACGAGGCCATGTCGGGGCTCAATCCCACGGAGATCGACGAGATCATCGGCCTCATCCGCCGCATCCATGCCCGCGGGGTGAGCCTGCTCATCATCGAGCACGTGATGCAGGCCATCATGGCCCTGTCGCACCGGCTGGTCGTTCTTCACCACGGGGAGAAGCTGGCCGAGGGCGCGCCCGCCGACGTGGCCCGCGACCGGCGCGTCATCGAAGCCTATCTCGGGGAGAGCGCGTGAGCCTCCTCGAGCTACGAGACGTCGAGGTCGCGTACGGCGACCTGCCCGCGTTGCGCGGCGTGTCGGTATCCGTGGAAGCGGGGAGACGCTGTCCGTGGTGGGCGCCAACGGGGCGGGGAAGACGACCATGCTCCGCGCCATCTCCGGGCTCCTGCGGCCGCGCGCGGGCCAGATTCTTCTCGACGGTGTCCGCCTCGACACCTTGCCGAGCCACGCCATCGTCGAGCACGGCGTGGTCCAGGTGCCGGAAGGGCGAAAGATCTTTCCCAGCCTGACCGTGCTGGAAAACCTCGAGCTGGGATCCTACATCTCCGCGGCGGAGCGCCCGGAGACGTGAAGGGCCTCGCCCGGGTGTTCGCGCTCTTCCCACGGCTCGAGGAGCGCGTGAGTCAGGCCGCGGGGACCATGTCGGGAGGCGAGCAGCAGATGCTGGCCATCGGGCGGGCCTTGATGGCGCGCCCCGCGTGCTCATGCTGGACGAGCCGTCGCTGGGTCTGGCGCCCATCATCGTGACGGAGATCTTTCGTATCATCGGTGAGATCAGCCAGCTCGGCACCACCGTGCTCCTCGTGGAGCAGAACACGCGCCAGGCTCTGGCGCTTCGCGCGCGCGGCTATGTACTCGAGAACGGCCGCGTGGTGCTGGAAGGGAGCGGGGCGGAGCTTCTCGGCAACGAGCACGTCAAGCGCGCTTACCTTGGGATGTGAGGAGGATGCCTCGTGACTGACTGGACGGTGGGAAGCCTCGCGGAGGCCATCAAGGCAAGGAAGGTGTCACCGGTGGAGGCGGTGCGCGGATATCTCGAGCGCATCGAGCGGCTCAACCCGAAGCTGCGCGCCTTCATCACCGTGGACGCGGAGGGGGCGCTCCGGCGTGCGCGCGAATTGGAGGCGGAGACGCCCCGAGGTCCCCTCCACGGTGTTCCCCTCGCCTACAAAGACCTCTGCGCGGTGCGGGGACTCCCACCTCCTGTGGCACGAAAACCCCGGACTACTTTCTCTCCGCCCAGGATTGCACGGCGGTGACAGCGCCTGGCGCGGGCGGGAGCGATCACGCTCGGCAAGCTGAACATGAGCGAGCTGGCCATGGGCCCGTTTGGAGACAATGCCCATCACGGTGATGCGCAGAACCCGTGGCGCCCCGGCCACATCACGGGCGGCTCGTCGAGCGGGTCAGCCGGAGCGGTGGCGGCGCGCCTGTGCGCGGGTGCCCTCGGCAGCGATACCGGCGGCTCGATCAGGCTGCCCGCGGCGGCGTGCGGCGTCGTCGGCCTCAAGCCGACCTACGGGCGGGTGAGCCGGGCGGGGGCGATGGCGCTGTCGTGGTCCTACGATCACCTCGGCCCCTGACCCTGACCGTGCGGGACTGCGCGCTCCTGCTCGGCGTCATGGCCGGCCACGACCCCGCCGACGCCACCTCGAGCGCACGCGAGGTGCCGAACTACCTGGCCGCCCTCGACGCTCCCGTGCGGGACTTGCGCATCGGCGTGCCCGAGAACTACTACTTCGACGAGCTGCACCCCGAGGTCGAGCGCGCGGTACGGGAGGCCATTGCCGCTCTTGGAAGCCTGGGCGCCCGGGTGGAAGCGCTGCGCGTCCCCGATCCGGAGCCGATGGTCGCGGCCTGTAACAACCCCATGGTGAGCGCGGAGGCCGCGTCCATTCACTCACGCATCCTCAAGGAGCGGCCGGGAGAGCTCCAGCCCGCGGTGCTGGCCAGGCTCGCGCCGGGACTGCGCGTGTCCGCCTATGACTACCTGCAGGGATCGCGTCTGCGCGCGCAGCTCACCCGTGACTTCATCGCCGAGGTGTTCGCCAAGGTGGACGTCCTCGTGACCCCCACCATTCCCGAGCCGGCGCTCGCCCTCGCCGACGCCAAATCCGGGACGACGGAGGACGTGGTGGGGCGCATGGGTCGCTTCTCGCGCCTCACCAGGCCCTTCAACGCCCTCGGCCTGCCTGTGCTCTCCGTGCCGTGCGGATTCTCGTCGAGCGGCCTTCCCCTCAGCGTGCAGCTGGCTGGCCGTCCCTTCGACGAAGCGTCGGTGCTCCGGCTGGGCCACGCCTACGAGCAGGCTTCCCCTGGCATATGCGCGGCCGACGCCAGACTGAGGAGGGTGAGCACGGCGCTGCGGCGGCGAAGCACTCGCCAGAATCGAGTGCAGGACGCCCGCGATGAAGATGGAAGCTACTTCTCGGGTGTCGACGCCCGCGCCGGCGGCGAGCACGGCGAGCGACACGACCCACCATCGCGGCGGCGAGCGACCAGAAGACCGCGGGATATTCGCCGAGGCCGAGCAGGAGCAGGGAGGCGCCCACCGGCCCCACCGCGCGGGCGCCGTTGGCGCCGAGAGCCACCGCTCCCGCGCGATGGCGCCGTAGTGCCGCGGGCCGAAGATCCTGGCCAGCGAGGTGGCCCGCGACAGCGTCGACATGCCGTTGGAGGCGCCCATGACGATGATGAAAGGCACGGCGGTGCCCATGAGCACGATGAGCGGGATCAGCCCGAGCCCGACCGCCTGACCGAAGAAGACCGACGCGACCATCCAGCGCGCGCCCAGCCGGGCGGAGATCGGCACGAAGAGCAGCCGCCCCGGCACCTGCATCGCTCCCATCCAGCCGATGATCGCCGCGGCCAGGGTCGCCGAATAGCCGCGCTCTCCGAGGAAAGGGATGAGGTGGACGCTGACTGCCGCCGTCGCGAAATTGCCCACGAAGAACGCGATGGACAGGACCCAGAAGACGAGGGTGCGCGCGGCCTCGCCCAGGGTCATGCCCGGCACCGCCGCCGGTGCGCCGTCGGTGCCGCGATGAACGCGGAGGAGGGCCCGCGTCGCAAGACGAACGCGTGAACGGGGATGGTGACGGCGGCCAGCACCACGGCGAGAATGGTGAGAGAGGAGCGCCAGCCCACCCGCTCGAGCAGCCAGGCCTCGATGGGCATGAAGATGGTCGAGGCGAAGCCGGCGGCGAGGGTCACCGTGAGCAGGGCGCGGTCGCGGCCCTCGCGGAACCACGAGACCACCACCGCGAAGGCCGGCTCGTAGAGGGTGGCGGCCATGGCCAGCCCCATGAAGAACCACACCGCGTAGAGGGTGGACAGGCTCTCCACGCGGGCCCACGCGAAGGTCAACGCCACGGCCGAGGCAGGAGCCGCCCGTCATCAGCCCCCGCCCTCCGTGGCGATCGATCCAGCGCCCGACCGGGAGAGCGGCGAGGGCCGCCACCCCTAGCCCGATCGAGAAGGCGGCGGTGATGGCCACTCGCGAGGCGCCGAGGTCACGCTCCATGGGCCGCAGGAAGACGGGGAAGCCGTAGTAGATGATGCCCCACGTCACCGTCTCGGTGATGGAGACGGCGGCGACGATGATCCATCCGTAGTAGATGTGGCGCGCGCCGAGGCGGATCGAGGGAGCGCGCGCGGGGGTCAGGTTTGGCCGGCCGCGGTCATTCGAATTGCAGCCGGAAGAAGGGGTGAGCGGGCGCCGAGAAGAAGTGAACCCGGCGCGTGTAGTCGAGCACGCGGGCGTAGTTCTCGAAGCGCTCGGCGAGCCGCCGGAAGGGTGTGGGCCCGCCGCGGGTGTCCGTTCCGCGCGTGCTCCGACACGAACTGATAGGCCTGTTTGCCCTGGGACACGTAGAAGCCAACACTCGCCGTGCTCCGCACCCGCTCGGGAGAAGATGCCCGTCATGAAGAGCGTGTAGTCGCCGATGTGGCGCCGCACGGTGATCTCGTGCTCGGGGCGGAAGTCCGGGGTGTCCACCTGCCACGCCGACTGAATCTCCATCATCATGTCGACGACGGTCTCGAGACGGGGGATGGCCGTTCCCGGGGATAGAGATTCTCGATCCTCGCGAATCGCGTGAGAGAGATCGGAGAGGTAGGGGCGGCAGGGTCTCCCCGAAGCGCGAGATCATCGAAGCTCGCGCGGACCGCCCGATCTGAAGAAGCGTCTGAGCTCCACGGATTGTCTCTTGTGGTGGACGGGCTCGCCGCAGTCGATAGTACCAGACTCAGCGGCGACATCGATCTTCAGTGAGCCGACATCGCACGCCTTCTACGAGTTGGCTCGCTCGGATCGAGCTTGGCCAGCGTTGCGCGGAGGCCTTGCTGACCTGGAGTGGCTTCCGCGCGACGCGCGCCTTTCCATCCTGGTTTGCGTGGAGCTCGATGGCCGTGTCCGGTCCGCGCCGCCTCTCTGGGCAGTCTGAGCGGCGCGCCTCACCCATGCGCCGTCGGCGGTCCGGCCCGGCGCTAGACGGGCCCCGGGACAAGCTGCGCATCCTGACCTCTCGATCACCGTGGCGCGGACGCAGCGAGTCCGTCCGGACGAGATGGCAGGGTGAGAAGGGCCGTGCTTCAGCGCAGCTCGGGAATCACCCAGAGCGGCTTGTCGCCCCGCGCCACGCGCTGGACGTTGTCGAAGGCGTTCCGGAAGGCCTTGGTCCAGTTCTCCCAGGTCGGGCCCGCCGAGTGCGGGGTGAAGGTGACGTTCTCGAGGCCGAAGAGCGGGTGGTTGATGAGCGGCGGCTCCTCCACCATGACGTCGAGGCCGGCGGCGGCGATCTGCTTCGACAGGAGCGCGTGGCGCAGCGCCTCCTCGTCGACGACGGGACCGCGGCAGGTATTGATGAAGATGGCGTCCTTCTGCATCATGGCGAACTCGCGCGCGCCCATCATCTTGCGGGTCTGCGTCGTTGAGCGGCACGTGCAGGCTCACCACGTCGGAGGACTGGAGCAGCTCGGGGAAGAGCGCGAATTTGACCCCGAGCGCGTCCTCCTGGTCCTCGTTGAGGCGGACGACGTCGTAGTACTGGATGTCCATGTCGAAGGCGGCGGCGCGGCGCGCCACCTTCTTGCCGATGGTGCCGAGGCCAACGATGCCGAGCGTCTTCCCGCCAGCTCGTAGGTGCGGGTGGCCGCGAAGTCGCCCACCCGCCACTTGCCGTGGGTCACGTTGATGTGGTGGAAGGCCATCTTCTTGTACACGGCCAGGATGAGCATCATGGTGTGCTCGGCCACCGCGACTGAGTTGGCCCCGCCGTTGTTGGCGATGGGCACCCCGCCTGCTTCGCTGCGGACACGTCGATCCGGTCGTAGCCCGCGCTGATCAGCTGCACCAGCTGAGCTTCGTGCCCGGCCTTGAAGAAGGCCTCGCCCATGCCCGCGCGCGGGAAGCCGATGTAGTACTCGGCGCCCGCCACGTGCTCAGGAAGTCGGGAGCATCGTGCTCGGTGGCGACCATCTCATAGCCCTCGGGCACCATGGCGCGGGCGGTGTCCATGATGGGGTCGGGCATCTTGGGAGCGAAGACGATCTTGGTGGCCACGGGAGTCTCCTTTGATCCGGGGTTCGGCTAGGTCTTGGGTGAGAGCGAGCATGTAGGTGGCGCGGCCCACCGCGCACGAGCTTGCCCGCGCCGTCGGTGATGCGGGCCTCGCCGAACGCGATGCTGCGGCCGCGCCGCAGGAGCCGTCCTTCGGCGAGGATGTCTCCGTCGCCCGCCGCGGCGAGGAAGCTCACGTTGAGGTCGAGGTGGTCTGGCCCACGCCGCCGCGCGGCATTGTCGTGGGTCGTCCCGAGCGCGCCGCCCACCGCCATGTCCACGAGCGCGCTGAGGACGCCGCCGTGCACCGGAGCGCCCGCGGCGTTCCGGAGAGGGTCGCTGCACGGGCACGCGCAGGCGCACCCAGCCCTCGCCGGCGTCCTCCACCTGCACGTCCAGGTAGCGCCAGAAGAGATTGGCGTGGGCGCGCTCGCGGGCGAGGGTGAGCAGGTCGGAGGGCATGGAGGCCTAGTTATACCGAAAACGCGCGCGGGACTCAAACGCCGACGACCCTGATGCCCGCGGAGACAATGATAAACTCCTCACCTGGCTCGAGACGTGTCCGCGTTCACCCACTACCGCAGGGGAGACATGGCGACGAGGATCGGCATCATCGGAGCGGGAGCTATCGGCTCGATCGTGGGCGGCATGCTGACGAAGGCCGGCCACGACGTCACCCTCATGGAGCAGTGGCCGGAGCACGTGGAGGCGATGAAGAAGGTGGGCCTGAGACTGTCGGGTACGTGCGGCGAGCACGTGGTGCCCGTGAAGGCGCTCCACATCCACGAGCTGCAGGGCCTCCGCGAGCCGCTTCGACTGCGTCTTCATCTCGGTGAAGAGCTACGACACGGAGTGGGCCACCGCCATGGCGGTGGCCCATCTCCGCAAGCCGGACGGCGGTGGTCGTGGATTTCCAGAACGGGATCAACGACGAGCGCGTGGCCGCGGTGGCGGGCCGGGAGCGGACCCTCGGCTGCGTCATCACCATCAGCGCCGGCATGTACGAGGCGGGCCACGCCATACGCACGGACACCGGCTCCGTGGGCTTCAAGATCGGCGAGCACGACGGCCGGGACACCCCGCGGGCCCGCGAGATCGCCCGCATCATGAACGACGTCGCCCCACCAAGGTCACCACCAACCTGTGGGGCGAGCGCTGGTCCAAGCTCGCCGTCAACTGCATGGTCAATCCCATCTCCGGCCTCTCCGGCTACGACTCCGCCGAGGCGAGGAGCCGACTGACGTGCCGAGGCGCATCGCCGTCTTCGCGGCGGCCGAGGTGATCCAGGTCGGGCGGGCGCGCGGCTACGAGGTCGAGCCCATCTACAGCATCGACGCCCAGCGCTTCATCGACGCCGCCGCGGGCAAAGGACTGGCCGACGTGGAGGCGGACATGGCGCGCGACGCCAAGAGCCGGGTGGGGGACGCCCCTCCATGCTCCAGGACGTGATGAAGGGGTCGCCGCACCGAGATCAACTATCTGAACGGCTACGTCTCGGAGCAGGGCAAGCAGGTCGGCGTCAAGACACCGATCAACGACAAGATCGTGGAGCTGGTCAACGCGCCCGGGGTGGGTCTCCTCAAGCCAGACCGGAAGAATCTCGATCCCCTGTGGGCCCTGGTCCCCCACTAGATAGATGGACAAGATCGAGCGCGTGGGCCCGCCGGAGGCGGTGGGGTCTCGGACGGCCTCTACTCCTTCGTGGTTCGCCTGAACGAGCCGCCGGCCGGGCACTGGATCTACGTGTTCAGGATCGTCGCCAACCCGTCGAAGGGCGAGATCGACTCGGACCGCGTGGTCTTCGATCGTGAGCGCGGCCTGCTCTTCGCCAGCGAGGAGCCGCTGGTGCCGGAATGGATCCGGTACATCGACCTGTGGATCAGCGAGGCGAACGCCCAGGTGGCCGCGGACGAGGCCGCCGAGGAGAAGCGCCGAGCGGAAACGGAGGCGCGCGACAAGCGAGACGCCCTCCTCAAGCAGGTGAACGAGAAGTTCAAGAACCTGTAACGTTCCGAAGCCGGATTGTCACGGGTCCGTCAAACTGACCATCGACGGCGGCTTCGCCGCCTGACCGGCAAGGTCGGCACGAATCGTTTGGGCCTCCTCCTCGTCTCAAGAGTGAAGACAAGGAGGTATCAGATATGGCCAAGCGAATCCTCGTACCGCTCGGATCGAAGTGACACGGCGGAAGCGGTGTTGCCGCTGGTGAGTGACATGGCCCGGAGCAGTGGAGCCACCGTGCGCCTGCTTCACGTCTCGCCGATTCCGAAGCTGCATGTCGGCGATCACGGTCGAGTCGTCGCCTACGAGGATCAGGAAATGGAGCGTCTGGAGGCGAGCGGGCAGGAGCATCTGCGGGCGGCCGAGGCCCAGCTCCATGGCGTGCTCGTGGAGACGGTGGTGAGATTCGGAGACCCGGTGGAGGAGATCGTCGGGGAGGCCGAAGTCTTCGGGGCGGATCTCATCGCCCTGGCGACGACGCGCCGCACCTGGCTCCAGCGCGTCTTCGGCAACGTGCCGGACAAGGTCTTCCGGGCGGCTCGCGGTTCCCATCCTTCTCCTCGGGACGCGGTAAGCTCCCCTCCGGCTACGGCGCCTTCCAGAGAAGCTTCCCTCCCTCGTCGAAGAGCACGATGGAGGGAGGCTGACGCTGCTCGGTGACGTCGGGGGCGACGAGGACGTGAGTATCGCCCAGCACGGCGCGCGCGATGCCCGTCGAATCGTTACGAGCATGAGCCGCGACCACCCCTCCCGGTCGACGGAGAGCTGGGCTGGCCGCCCACGGACCGGCTTGTGCTGGGAAGCTTCGGGTCCGGCTGGTCTCTCTCACGGATGATCGAGTGTCGGCTCGGTCACGTGGAGTACCTCCTCGAAAGCACCAGGCCGATAGGGCGAGCTCTCGTGCTGTGCGGCTATGCGGCGGCGAGAGGTGGGCGGCGGCCCACGAGGCGTCAGCCGGCGCTTTTCCCAGCGCCGGCCGCGGCGAAGATGGTCGAGTCCGCGAAGGGCCGGCCGATGAGCTGGAGAGCAACGGGAAGGCCGGCGGCCGTGAAGCCGCAGGGCACCGAGATCGCGGGCACTCCCGCGAGACTGGCCGGGGTGGTGTAGGAGCGGCGACCGAAGAAGCGCCGAGCCGCTTCCTCCCTGCTCGTGACGGGCGCGGTGTGGAAGCTGATCGCCGGGGCAGGATGCGGCGACGTGGGGGCGAGGAGGAGGTCGAACCTTCCCAGAGCCTCCAGCACCTGTTCTGCGGATGAGCGCTCGGGCGCGCGCGCGCTCGGTGGAGGGCACGGCGGGAATGAGGCCGGCGGACACGAGGCCGCCGCCGTGTGCCCGCATCATATTCCTCGGCGCGTGTGGCGAGCCAGGGCTTGTGCCGGCCCGCCGCCTCCGAGTCGCAGAGGGCCATGAACACGCCGCCCGCGTGAGGGATCAGGGGAAGCGAGATGTCCTCCACCGTCGCCCCGAGGGCGGCGAGCCCTCGCGCCGCCTCCGCACCGCGCCCGCACCTCGGCCTGGGTCTCGGGGCCGTCTACCAACTCGGTGATGACCCCGATCCGCATGCCCTTGACCCCGGCGGCGATGGTGGCACGGTAGTCCGGAACGGCGCGGCGGCTGCTCGTCGGATCCTTCGCGTCGTAGCCCGCGATGAGCGTGAGCACGAGGGCGCAGTCTTCCACGGTGCGGGTGAGCGGGCCCACCTGGTCCATGGACCACGCGGCGGGAAAGCAGCCGTGACGCGAGACGCGTCCCCACGTCGGCCGGAGCCCGACCGCTCCACAGTAGGAAGCGGGGCTCCGCACCGAGCCGCCCGTGTCCTCGCCGAGGGTGAGCGAGCAGAGGGCGGCCGCGGCGGCGATACCCGATCCGGAGGACGAGCCGCCTGGGTCGTGCTCCGGATTCCAGGGATTGCGCGGCTGTCCATACGGGAAGCGGAGGGTGCCGCCCAGGGCGAACTCCGGTCAGGTTGAGCTTGCCGAGGAGAATCCCGCCCGCCGCCTTGAGCTTCGCCACCACCGTCGAGTCTTCCGAGGGGACATTCAGCTTGAGGAGGGCCGAGCCCGACGTGGTGACAATGCCCGCAGTGTCGAGCTGATCCTTCACCGCGAACGGCACGCCGTGAAGCGGGCCGCGCCATGCTCCCTGGGCCGCTTCGGCCTGGGCCCGCTCGGCTTCGCGCGCAGGGGCGCTCGCTACACACGGTGATGAAGGCGCGCAGGTGGCCGTCGAGGCGGCCGATGCGATCCAGGTAGGTGGTGACCAGCTCGACGGGGAGATTCGCCTCTCGCGAATCAGCGCGGCCTCGTCGCGCGGCGCCCGCGAAAGCGAGATCGTCGGCGGCCGTGCTCACGCGTGGCCCTCGGGGCTGGTGGGCCATGGCTCCGCGCGCTCCAGCGGGAGCACGTCGAGGGCGGCCAGCGCGTCGAGGAAGGCGTTCAGCCGGTGGGCGATCTCCGTGGCGTCCTCGCCGTTGAGGGGCAGGGACAGCGACGCGGCAAGTCGGCGAACATCGTCGGGTCCGAGGTCGGCCATGGCTGGGAGTTATAGCATCATTTGACGCCTTCGGCCGCTTGGGCTAGGCTCGGCGCGTGCTCGATCTCGTGATCCGCGGCGGACGCGTCATCACGCCTCAGGGTGTGGGCTCCTGGGACGTGGGCGTGCAGGATGGACGCATCGCGGTGCTGCGGCGCTCCCGGCACGCTGCCCAGCGACGCGGCCCGGGTCATCGACGCCTCGGGGCTCATCGTGAGCCCGGGCGGCGTCGAGCCCCACACCCACCTCGCCCACGCGCATCATGTGCGCATCCCGGAGACGCCCGTCGGCTCACGCTCGGGCCCGGAGGACGACACGCGGGGCATGGCCTGCGGCGGCACCACGACCCACATCGACTTCTGCTACGTCCGGCCCGGCAGCGACGATCATGCCGGTGCCATCGAGCAGCGCGCCGCGCGATGGAAGGGGCAACTCGCACGTGGACTACGCCTTCCACATCACGCTGTCGGGCGCGCTGCCGATCCGATGTCTTCGAGCAGATCCCCGAGGCGATCCAGCGCGGGCTACCCGAGCTTCAAGGTCTTCACCACCAACGTGCTGCCCCCGCATCCCAAGCGCGCAGGCAATCGCCTCGACTTCGGGCGCATCGAGCTACGCCATGGAGAAGATCGCGCGGCACGGCGGCATCATGGTCGTCCACGGCGAGGACGAGGATCTCGTCCAGTTCAACTACGAGCGCTTCCGCGAGGAAGGCCGGATGGACGGCACGCAACCTGCACCTCGTCCACACCAAGCTCTCGGAGCTGCTGGCCTTCCGGCGCACCATCGCGCTGGCACAGCGCGATGGGCGCCGCCGTGTACTTCGTCCACACCTCCGCCCGGGAGGGCGTGGACTCGATCGGCGAGGCGCGCGTCCTCGGCCTGCCCGTCTACGGCGAGACGCTGCACCAGTACGCCTGCTTCAACGCCGAGTACTACAAGACGCCGCGCGGCTTCTGCTCGCACACCTATCCGTCGCTGAAGTTCCCCGAGGACCAGGAGGCGCTGTGGGACGGGCTCGTGCACGACGGGCTGTCCACGCTCGCCACCGACGAGTACCCGACGAGCGCTCGAGCTGAAGCTCCGCGGGCGCACCATCGAGGACGTGACCGGCGGCAACGTGGGCGCGGAGGCGCGGCATCGGCATCGCCTACACGCGAGGGCGTGGTCAAGCGCGGGATGACGCTCGAGCGCTTCGCCGAGATCACCGCCACCAACGCCGCGAAGATCTTCGGGCTCTATCCGCGGAAAGGCGTGATCGCCCCGGGCAGCGACGCCGACTTCGCGCTGCATCGACCCGACGATCCGCAAGACGCTCGCCAAGCGAGGACTTCCACGTGACGGACTACAGTCCGTGGGAAGGCTGGCAGGTGTCGGGCTGGCCCGCCCTCACCATCCTGCGCGGCCGCGTGATTGCGGAGCGCGGCAAGCTCCTGGGCTCGACGTCCGACGGCCAGCTCCTGCTCCGCAAGCTCGATCCCCAGGTTCTCCAGCGCCCCGTCTGCTGACCGGAGGATTTCCATGGCCGGCAAGCTCTTCGAAGAGCTCCTGGTCGGACAGGTGTTCCAGCACCAGCCCGGCCGCACCGTCACCGAGGCCGACAACGTCTTCTTCTCGTGCCTCACCATGAATCCCGCAGCCCCTCCACGTGGACTTCCACGCGCGCGGCCAAGGCCGAGTTCGGCAAGCCGCTCGTCAACAGCCTGTTCACCCTGGGCGTGGCGGTGGGACTCGTCGGTGAGCGACACCACGCTCGGGACCACCGTGGGCAATCTCGGCTTCGAGAAGGTGGAGTTCCCCAAGCCCGTCTTCCACGGCGACACCATCTACTCGGAGACCGAGGTGGTGGAGAAGCGCGAGTCGAAGTCGCGGCCGCAGTGGGGCATCGTCACCTTCGAGCATCGCGCGCGGAACCAGCACGGCGATCTGGTCATGCGCTGCCGGCGGGCGGCCATGATGCGCCGGCAGAAGGCGCTGAGCGTGCGCCGCTCGCTCCACTTCGTTCCCGGCGGCAACGAGAAGATGATCGCCAAGGCCCTCACCCTTCCCGCCGACGGGCTCATCCTCGATCTCGAAGACGCGGTGCCGCCCGACCTGAAGCCGGCCACGCGGCCCATCGTGCGGCGCTGGCTCGAGACGCTCGACTTCGGCGGGCGCGAGCGCTGGGTCCGGATGAATCCCATCTTCACCGAGCACGCGGTGCGCCGACCTCGAGGAGACCATCGCCGGCGCGGCCCGACGGCTATCTCGTGCCCAAGCCGCGCACGCGCCGACGACGTGCGCCGGGTGGCCGCCGAGCTCGAGCGCCTCGGAAGCAAAGCACGGGCTGCCCTTCGGCTCGACCCGGCTCATCCTGATCGCCACCGAGACGCCGCGAGGGCCTGCTCAACATCGCGCGAGGTGGCCGCGGCCAGCCCGCGCATCGCCGCCATCTCCTGGGGCATCGAGGATCTCTCCGCGGCCATGGGGCTGCCCCGCGCGCGCGACGAGGCGGGACGCTACCTCGACATCCCGCGCTACGCGCGCGTCATGTGCGCGGTGGCCGCGTCCGCGGCGGGCGTGGAGTCGCTCGACACCGTGTACACCGACATTCCCGATCTCGAGGGCTTGCGCCGCGAGTGCCGGGAGGGTGTGGCCATGGGATTCAGCGGCAAGATGTCCATCCACCCGGGCCAGATCGAGGTGATCAACCAGGAGTTCACGCCGTCGACGGCGGAGGCTGACGGAGGCGCTCGCCCTCATCGCCGCCTTCGAGGAGCACGCGAAGAAGGGCGCGGGCGCCTTCGCCTGGAAGGGCCAGATGATGGACCAGCCCCATCTCACGCGCGCGAAGAAGATCGCGGACCGCGCGCGCCGCGCAGGCGTGATCTGAAACGCGGCGCGACCAGGCGCCACGGCGCCAAGCGCCGCGCCTCGCGCGACATGATCCTGGCTCGCCGCGCTGCTCTCGTGAGCGCGGTGATCTTCGCCCTCCCGCTGGGCCGTCGGCCCTCGACCATCAGGATGAGGCGCGCTACAGCCCTCCTCGCCCGGGAGGCGGCCGAGCACGGCCACTGGATCCTCCCTCGCGTGCGCGATGACGGTGTATCTCAACAAGCCTCCGCTCTTCTTCTGGACGGTGGCGCTCTTCGCCTTGCCTTTCCACGCCGTCACCGACGCCAACGCCCCCATCGCCTCGATCGTGTCGGCCCTCGTGGGGCTGCTCGCCGTGTTCGCCATCGGCCGCCTCCTCTGGGGCGCGGCGGTGGGCCTGGCCTCCGCGCTCGTTCTCGCCACCAGCCCCTTCTACTTCTTCATGGCGCACCAGGTGCTGACCGACATGATGCTGACGGCCTGGATGAGCTGGGCCCTCTATTTCTATCTCGCCGCCCGGCGCGCGCCCGATCCGCGCCGGCCGCTCGTGTGGTTCTACCTCTGCGTGGCGGGCGGCCTAGCGAGCAAGGGGCCGGCGGCCCTCATGGTGCTGGTGGCCGCGATGACGGCTTCGCCTGGTGACCGAGGGCGTGAGCGGCCTCAAGCGCCTGCGCCTTCCCCTCGGCGTCGGCCCTCATCGGCCTCACCGCGCTGCCCTGGCTCCTGCCCTATCTCCTCCAGAGCGAGAAGAGCTACAGCCGGGCCGTGGTGATGACGGACTATTTCGGCTGGTATTTCCGGGCGCGGTCGCCTCGCGCCTCGAGAGCGGTGGTGCGTCATCTCGCGAGCTTCCTGCCCTGGGGCTTCTTCCTGTTTCCCGCGGCATGGTGGTGGACCCGCGAGCCCGATGCGGACCGGAAGCGGCTCCTCCTCTGGGCGGCGAACCCTGATCGTGCTCCTGAGCTTTTCCGGCGAGCAGCGGGCGCGCTACTTCCTGCCTCTGTGGCCCGTGTTCGCCCTCCTCGTCGCGGAGTTCTGCGTGCGCGGCGCGGAGCGGGCGCGCGGGCTCGTGGACTGGTCGGTGGCTCTCATCTCGTGGTGATGATAGCCGCGGGCGCTTTCCTGATCTGGGGCACCGTCCTCGCGGCCGACGCGCGTCTTCTTTCCCGCCGCCCCGTGGGAGCGCTGGACGGTGGCGGGAGCCATCGTGGCGGGAGCGGTGGTCGCCCTCCTGAGCCTCCGCGTGGATCAGAGCGGCCTCGTCGCCTCGGTCTGGCTCGCGGCCGGCCTCGCCATCGCCCTCCTCGTGACGGCGCTGGAGTATCCGCCCCGCTTCACCCGCGTCAACGACTTCCCCGGAATGGCCCGACGTGTCGCGTCCAAGCTCGATCCCGCGCAGCCCCTCCTTGCCTATCCGGACGCCAATCTCGCCTGGGATTTCTACCTGCGATCCCCGGTGCGCGAGCTCGCGAAGCGAGAGCGAGGCGAAGGCGGTGCTCGCCGCTTCGCCCACGAGACGGATCCTCATGCGGGCCGAGGACTGGCAGCGCCTCAAGCCCCAGGCGGACGCGGGCTGGCGCGCCCTCGACGAGGGACAGGTCGGCCGCCGGCGCTTCGTGCTCCTGGGCGGATGACGGGACAGGAGATCGATATGGAATTCCAGCTGCGAAAGATCGGGCACGTGGTGCTCAACGTCAGCCGATCTGGAGGCGGCCACGCGCTTCTACACCGACGTGCTCGGCCTGCGCGTCACCGACCGCTATCCGGACAGCATGATGCCCGGGGGCATGGTCTTCCTCTGCGTCAACGTCGACCACCACGGGATCGCCCTGGTGGGCGGCGGCCGGAAAGCGACGGGCGACCGCGAAGCGACCAAGGCGGCGGGGGCAGCCTCAACCACTTCGCCTTCGAGGTGGGCTCACTCGACGAGGTGTTCCGCGCCCGCGCGTGGCTCCGCAAGCACGCCGTGCCCATCGTGTTCGAGGGTCGTCGCCGCGCGGGCTGCCAGATCGCCATCGAGTTCACGGACCCCGACGGCAACAACCTGGAGATCTACTGGAACATCGACCAGATCGGCACCGAGGGCCACGTGCGTCCGGCGAGCCAGTGGCGCCAGGCGCGCACTCTCGAAGACGCCGTGGCCAATCCCGTGGAGGGCAGACTCTGCCCACGTCATTCCGCTAGGTCAACACAGGCGGGCGAGAAGGGTCCAGATGCGAGGCGCCGCCCGACGGCCGCACGCGAGGCGTACTTGCTGTACGTTGAGCGTGCGGCCGAGGGCGGCAACGAAGCAGATGGGCCTTATCGTCCGCCTGTGGCTATGAACATCATGACGGAGCGGGCGACCTCGCCGGCCTTCATGGCGCGGAACGAACTCGTTCACGTCCTCGAGCTTGCCCGCGGCGGGTGATCATCTCGTCCAGCTTGAGGCGGCCCTGCCGGTACAGCTCGATGTAGCGCGGCATGTCCACCTTGAAGCGATTGGAGCCCATGCTGCAGCCCTGGATCTTCTTCTCGCGGAGGAACATGGGGCCGTCGAGCTCGATCTTCTGCCCCACCGGGAATCATGCCCACCACGGTGGCGGTGCCGCCGGGCCGGATGCAGTCGAAGCACTGCTCGGCGGCGATCTTGAGTCCGATGGCCTCGAACGAGTAGTCCACGCCGCCGTTCGTCAGCTCGCGGATGGCCTTCACGGGATCGCTCGTCTTCGCGTTGACGCCGTGGGTGGCGCCCAGCTCCTTGGCCGTGGTCGAGCTTGGACTCCACGGTGTCCACCGCGATGATCATGCGCGCCCCGCGATGCGCGCGCCCTGCACGCAGGCCAGCCCACGCCGCCCGCGCCGAACACGGCCACGGTGGAGCCGGCCTCGATGCGCGCGGTGTTCAGCACGGCGCCCACGCCCGTGGTCACCCCGCAGCCGATGAGGGCGGCGCGGTCGAGCGGCATGTCGTCGTCGATCTTCACCAGCGCGTTCTCGTGGACGAGCATCTTCTCCGCATACGCGGAGAGATTGGCGAACTGGTTCACGGGCTGGCCCTTCCAGGAGAGCTTGGGAGGATCCGTCTTGGCCCGCACCGGACGCGTCTGGCAGAGATGGGTCTTGCCGGTGAGGCAGTAGTCGCAATGCCCGCAGAACACGGAGAGACAGGCGATGACGTGATCGCCCGGCTTGAACTCGCTCACCTGGAGGCCGACCTCCTCGACGATGCCCGCCGCTTCGTGGCCGAGGATGGCGGGAGTGGGGAAGGGATAGAAGCCGTCCACGAAGTGGAGATCGCTGTGGCAGACGCCGGAGGCCACGGTGCGCACGAGCACCTCGCGGCCCATGGGCTTGTCGATGTCGACTTCCTCGATGGTCAGCGCCTGATGCGGACCGTGAAATACCGCAGCTTTCATAGAGCCCTCCTGTGGGAATCACCCGCGTGGGAATGCACTCTGCGCGACGCGCAGGCTGAGAGATTGCGCTGCCCGCCGCGGCCTGTCAAGGGCCGCCCCGCCTCAGACCGCGCCGGAATCCTGGATGGGCTGCCCCTCGAGATCGTCGAGATGGGCGATGCAGTTGAGCAGCCGCACGCGCCACGGCGCCGGGTGGTCGATGATGGTGAGCGCGGTGTTTCCCCAGGCGGTCCGGGGCCTCCTCGCCGGGGGCAACACGAGGTGACGGGCGGCCAGCGAGCGGCAAACGAGCCCGTGCGTCACCACGGCCAGGTGTCCCTCGGTATGGGCGGCGGTGTCCTGCACGAGCGCCCATGCGCGATCGACGCGGGCATGGAAGGCCTCCCAGGTCTCGCCGTTCGGCGGCGCGTAGTCGGGCTCGAACATGTCGAAGCCGAGATCCGCGTAGGGCGTCCCGCGAAGGTCGCCGAAATTGCGCTCCTGGAGAAGGGGACTATAGCGAACGGGCGCCCCCGTGGCGCGCCGGAGGTGGTCGGCGGTGGTCACCGCGCGCGCGTAGTCGCTGGAGAGAATGAGGGCGATGCCTTCGGGCGCGAGACGGCGGGCCAGCCGCTCCGCCTGGGCGGCCCCGCGAGGCGAGAGTTGGTTGTCGGGGAGCTGGACGGTGCGCGAGGCATTGCCCAGCGTCTCCCCGTGCCGGATCAGGAATATCGACATGTCGTCCACGCCCCTCGCCCGCGCCGTCTACACCACGCGATCGCGATGGAGCGCGCCGATATCGGCCGGCGCCATAGCCCAGCCCGGCGAGAATGGTGTCCGTGTGCTGGCCGAGCCGGGGCGCCGTGTCACGCACCGCCACCTCGCTCGACGACATGCGGATGGGCGTGCGGATATGCGGCACGCGCCCGAGCTCCGCGTCGTCGGCGTGCACGACCATCTCGCGATGCTTCACCTGCGGGTCGGCGAAGAGCTGCTCGTAGTTGTACACGGGCCCGCACGGCACGCCCGCGTCGTCCAGCGCCTTGATCCAGTGCGACGTGGGCGCGGTGGCCAGCACCGCCGTGATTTCCTTCTCGAGCTCGAAGCGATGCTGGCGGCGGTCGGGCCCGCGGCGAAAGCGCGGATCGTCCGTCCACTCCGGATGTCCGAGGGCCTTGGCGCAGCGCTCCCAGATGCCCTGGCCGGCCGCCCCGATCATCATGTAGCCGTCCTTGGTCTCGAAGCGCTGGTAGGGCGCGTTCTGCCGATGGCGCGAGCCCATGCGGGTGGGCTCCACGTGATCGGCGAGCCAGCCCGCGCTCGTCCACGAGGAAAAGGCCACCGCCGTCTCGAGGAGCGAGCACTCGATCTTCTGCCCCTGGCCGGTGCGCTCGCGCTCGAAGAGCGCGGCGAGCACGCCCTGCGCTCCCCACATGCCGGTGCCGAGGTCGCAGATGGGCAGGCCCACCGAGGTGGGCGGCCCGTCCGGCTCGCCGGTGACGTGCATGATGCCGCCCATGCCCTGGGCGATGAGGTCGAAGCCGCCTTTTTCCCGATAGGGGCCGTCGGAGCCGAAGCCCGAGAGCTGCGCATAGATGAGGCGCGGGTTTTCCTTCTTGAGCGACGTCGTAGCCGAGGCCGGCGCGGTCCATGACGGTGGGGCGATAGTTCTCCACGAGCACGTCCACCGTCGGCCACCAGCTTCAGGAAGATCTCGCGCCCGCGCGGCGACTTGTAGTCGAGGGTGAGGCTGTGCTTGTTGCGGTTGATATAGCGGAAGTAGGGATTGCGCTCGCTGCCGTCGCCCATGGCGCGCGAGGAATCACCGGCGCCGGGCCGCTCGAGCTTGATCACCTCCGCGCCCATGTCGGCCAGGATCATGGTGCAGTAGGGACCGGCCATGTGCTCGGTCATGTCCAGCACCTTCACGCCGGCCAGCGGGCCCTGCCTGACTTTCTCGGCCATACCGCCTCCACGTGACGAGGATGTGCGTCGAACTCAGCGGAGTGTATCGCACTTTGCTCATGGAGGACCCGGCGGCCGGCGTGACGGGAGGAAGGCGGGCAGTGTAAGCTACGCCCAACCCGGGCGACGGCGCGGTCGCTCCTGTCGTGTCCGATCCGTCACCGGAGGGGCCTATGAGCGATTCCACCCTCGTCCAGTTCACCGCGCACGAGCTCACGCGCGACGATCTCCACGCCCTCATGATCCCGCTCCGACCGACCCGGCCCTGCTTGCGCGCGCTCTGGCACTTCGGGGCGCTCGCGGTCACCGGCACTCTGCTGTGGCGGCTCTGCCGCCACGGCGTGGGCGGTGCCGCTGATGATCGCCCACGGCTACATCCTCGCCTTTCTCTTCTGCGCCTTCCACGAGACGGCGCACCGCACGGCCTTCCGCAGCCGCTGGCTGAACGCGGTGGTGGGCACGGTGGCGGGCTTCCTCACCTTCTGGCCGTACCGGAACTATCGCGTCTATCACTGGGAGCATCATCGCTATACGCAGGACGTGGCGCGCGACCCCGAGCTCTTCTTCGCAAGCCGAAGTCGCTCGCCGCCTATGCCTTCGTGCTCACGGGGATCCCCAACCTGCATCGCCGCCTCGGCGACCTCCTGCGCCTCGCCGCGGGCGTGGCCGACCGCCCGTGGATGGCGCCGGCGGAGCGTCGTCCTCTCATCATCGAGGCGCGGGCCTACCTCGCCGTGTACGTGGCGGTGGCGCTCGCCTCCGTCTTCTTCGGATCGTTGGTGGCCCTGTGGATCTGGATTCTTCCCTTTCTCCTCGGCCAGGCTTTTCTGCGCCCCTATCTTCTCGCCGAGCACACCGCCTGCGCGTTCACCCGGGACTGTCTCGACAACACGCGCACCACCCTCACCCTGCCTCTCGTGCGTCTGTTCGCCTGGAACATGCCCTACCACGCCGAGCATCACGCCTACCCGGCGGTGCCCTTTCATGCCCTGCCGCGGCTGCACGAGCGGGTGAGGGCGCGCATCGCCAATCTCGATCCCGGCTATGTCGCGGCCACCGTCAAGGTGAACCGCTATCTCTTCGGCGGAGACGACGCGCGGAAGCTGGCTGGGCTAAGATAGCCGCGGCAATGGCCCACCCCCACCGGAGGAGCGCGATGCGAGCGAGAGCTGTCTCCTGTCCGTATTGCTGTGGCTGCTGAGCGTCACCGTGGCGCACGCGCAGAACCTGCCGAGCGCGAAGCCGGAAGAAGTGGGCCTCTCCTCCGAGCGGCTCAACCGGGCCCTCGCCGCGGTGAAAGCCGACGTCGACAAGGGCGCCCTGCCCGGCGCTGTGCTCCTCGTGGCCCGCCACGGCAAAGTGGTGATGTTCGACGCGGTGGGCGTGCTGGATCCCGCGACCAAGGCGCCCATGACCAAGGACGCCATCTTCCGCATCTACTCCATGAGCAAGCCCATCACCTCGGTGGCGGCGATGATGCTCTTCGAGGAAGGCAGGCTCGCGCCTGGCCGATCCCGTCTCGAAATATCTTCCCCAGATGCGCGATCTCAAGGTGGGTGTGAGAAGCCGGACCCCAGTGGCGGCACGCCCACCCTCGAGCTCGTGCCGGCGGCGCGCGAGATGACGATCCAGGATCTCCTGCGCCACTCCGCGGGGCTCACCTACGGAGCCAAGGGCGACAACCTCGTGAAGAAGCCATGTGGGCGGAAGCCAACGTCTCCGGCGGCCGTCCGTCCAACGCGGAGCTCATCGACCGGATCGCCAAGCTGCCGCTCGCTCTATCAGCCCGGCACCACGTGGGAGTACAGCGTCGCCACCGACGTGCTGGGGCGGGTGGTCGAGGTCGTCTCCGACCGCTCGCTCTACCAGTTCGAGAAGGAGCGCATCCTGGATCCGCTCGGCATGAAGGACACGAGCTTCTACGTCCTCGACAAGGCGAAGCAGAGCCGGGTGGCCGAGCCTTTCCCGAACAATCGCGTGCTCGGCAGCGGCAGCGAGATGAACGATCCGCGCGTGAGGGAAATCGGAAGGCGGGGGCGGGGCATGGTCGGCACCACCATGGACTACGCGCGCTTCTGCCAGATGCTGCTCAACGGCGGCACGCTCAACGGCAAGCGCCTCCTCGGTCCCAAGACCGTGGCCTACATGGCCTCCGATCACCTCGGCACCCGCATCAAGCCGGGACCGAACTATCTTCCGGGTCCCGGCTTCGGCTTCGGGCTGGGATTTGCGGTGCGCACGGCCACCGGCGAGGCTCCGTTTGCGCGGCTCCGCCGGCGAGTTCAACTGGGGCGGGGCGGCCGGCACCACCTTCTGGATCGATCCGAAGGAGGACATGTTCGTCGTCTTCATGATTCAGGATCCGAAGCAGGGCCGGCACTATCGCGCCCTCCTCAAGGACATGATCTACGCGGCGGTCGACAAGCCCGCCGCGAAGCGACACCGCCGGCTCGCGCCGCGCCCGCTCGAGTGCTCGGGATCGACGAGGAGGACCCTCGATCCCGTGGCTGCCCATTGTCTACGGCAGCACGGGACTGTGGACGCTCGTGGTGCCCGTCCGCTCCCTCGATGCCATCCGGCGGATGAAGCCCTCACCGCGGAGTTTCCTTCCGTGCTCCTCGAGATGCCGGGCGCATCGATCCATCCGTTCTGCCTTCGAGACCATCGACGCGTCCGCCCATGTGCATGCCCGCCACTTCTCCTCCCCGAGGTCCGGCACGGTGGAGGATCCCGTCACGAGGACGGCCTCCGGAGTTCTCGGCGCTTACCATCGCGAGTTCATCGAGGCCGGAGCGGCCCCAACCTCAGCTCATTTTCGTCACCCCTGATCGTCGAGCAGGGGCAGGAGGTGGGCCGCGACGGCCGGGTCTCGGTGTGGGTCGACACGCGCGGCGAGGAGCATCACGTACGCGTGGGCGGGACGGGCTGTTTCGTCCGCGAGCCTCGAGATCGAGCTGCCGCATGACCGACCCGCCCTCAGCTTTCGCCGTGCACGGTCCGACGATGTGCCTGCCATCGTGCACCTGCTCGCGGACGATCCTCTCCGGCGCCAAGCGCGAGCGCGACGAGATCGCCGCTGCCTCCCGCCTACCTCCAGGCTTTCCGCGCCGTGGACGGCGACGCCAACAACGAGCTGGTGGTGGCTTGCCAGGGCGAGCGGGTGGTGGGCGTGCTCCAGCTCACGTTCATTCCCTATCTGACCTACCAGGGCGGGCGGCGCGCCTCATCGAAGGCGTGCGCGTGGCCAGCGGCGTGCGCTCACAAGGTGTGGGAAAGGCTCTCATCGAGTGGGCAATCGCGAGGGCGAGGAGCGCGGCTGCATCATGGTGCAGCTCACCACGGACAAGGCCCGGGTCGACGCCAAGCGCTTCTACGAGGGCCTGGGCTTCGTGGCCTCCACGAAGGGATGAAGCTCCACTTCGGCACGACGTCGACCTAGCTCGTCGCCGGCCCGCCGCGAATGGGGACGGCTACGGGCGCCGGTCTGGGGACGGAGCCGATGGGGCCGCGGGCGCGGGCGCCGCGGTAGGGGCGGCCGGAGCGGGCGGCGCAGCCGGCGTCGCTTTCGCAATGCGCACCGCCGAGCCATCCTGCAGGCCAGTCCGGCGGCGAATTGAGTGTCGCTTCGGGGAGCGGTGATGCCGAGAGGAGCTCTCGCCTATCGGTTTGCCTGCGATCTTCTCGACCGCGAGCTCGCGGACGCCTGTAGCTACGGCGCCATTCCATGACCATCATCGGCGGGGCGATGGTGGCCCCCGCCGATCTGTGCTACGTCGCTCCCGGCGCCCGGTCCGGGCCGCCGGGAGGCAAAACTCAGCGGGTGCCAGTCAGCTCGAGGGCCTGCGTCTCGAACGCGTTGGCCACGCCGAGCGCCCAGGAGCCTGATCTCGGGCTGAAGGGTGACGCCCATGCGCGATTCCACCCGCTCGCGGGCCATTTCCATGAGACGGAGAACATCCGCGTGAGTCGCCCCGCCGCGGTTGATGATCAGGTTGCCCGCCTTGGACGAGATCTCTGCCCCGCGCACGCGCTGCCGCGGAGGCCCACTGCCTCGATGAGACGGGCGGCGCGGTCCCCCGACGGGTTCTTCCAGATGTAGCCGGCCGACGCGAGGGCGAACGGCTGCGTGTCTTTCCACGTCTTCATGCGCAGGCGCAGGTTCTCGTGGATCCGCTGGGCGGGACGGCGCACGAGCTGCAGCCGGCCGCCCACCACCACCGCGCCCGCCGGAAGGTCGAAGGTTCGTCCCACGCCCGCGGGCCCGCTCGGCCGATGCTCGCCGATGGTTCCGTCCGGATACAGGAAGGTGATGGAGGAGAACACGTCGAGGAGGGAGCCTTCGAGGGATCGGCGCGTGGGTGGCCAGCGCGCCTCCCACCGTGGCGGGGATTCCCGCGAGGTGCTCGAGCCGCCCAGGCCAAGCGCCGCCGCCTCTCTGATGAGAGCGGAGAGCGGCATGCCCGCGCCTACCGCCACTTCGTCGCCGTTGAACTCGGCGCGGCCGAGCACGCCCTCGAGCTTCAGGACGACCGCCTGCAGCCCGGCATCGGAGACGAGCATGTTGTTGCCGCCGCCGAGCACCACCACGGGCAGGTCCTCCTGGTCGGCGAAGGCCAGCGCGTAGCGCACGTCGTTGACGTCGTGCGGCATCACAAAGAACTCGGCGGGACCGCCGATCCGCAAGGAGGTGTAGAAACTGAGCGGTTCCGTGAACCTGACCGTGCCGGTGATTCGCCCTAGCATCTTCAGTCCCCCTGATGAGCCGTTTGGTGTCGGGTTTGCTTCGCGCGCCCGACTAGTGCACCGCCGGTGCCAAGTGGCAAATCTAAGATAAATTAGCTAGTTAGAGATAGAGGGCCTGTCGAGGCACGACGAAGCACGTCACTCGCTGTGACAGAGTTTTGCCTACTAGGCGGCAGGAACGGCCGGGCCTGGGTGGGCCCGGAGGGTTACCTAGTCTGGCACTCGCGCGACGAACAGGGTGATCGGATAGAGGCAGAAGTAGTCGGGGTTCAAGAGCACGTTGTCCCGGGACCCCGCTTCGCAGAGGGCCGAGCGCTTCGTCCAGTCATCCGCGGTGAGAAGATCGCGAAGGCGCTCGCCCCAGTTCCGGGTGAACACCGTGTGCTGGATGTAGCCGTGGTCGGCGGTCCGGAGAGGAGCCCGACGCTCCAGCAGATAGTTCCGCAGCTCCGGTTCCGCGAGGCCGGCGGTTCGGAGTGAAGCCAGCGTGGTCTGCCGGCGCTCCTGGAACGAGCGGCCGCCGCCCTCGTCGAGCGTGCGGCGAATCTCGGCGAGCTGGATGCGCCGCTCCAGCTCTGGATGCCCGGGGAGGAAGAGGCGGAGAGCACCTGCGACTCCTTGACGATGATCCGGCCCCCGGGGCGCACCACACGCAGAAACTCCCGGAGCGCGCGCTCTGTCTCCACGATGTGATGAAGAACGTCTCCGCACCACACCCAGTCCACGCTCCCATCCGGAAGGGGAATGGCCGTGCCGTCCCCGACGCGGAATTCCAGGCGCTCGCCCGCCGGCTGTCCGCTCACGAGGCTACGGGCCGCTTCCACGCGCTCGGCCTGCGGCTCCATGCCGATCACGTGGCCGGCGCTGCCCACCGCTTCGGCGAGCCAGAGGCCGTAGAGGCCGACGCCGCAGCCGACGTCGAGCCCTTGGAGCCCGGAGGAAGGCCGAGATCGGCGATGATGCGTCGTGCTTCGGGCTCCTGGAAGCGATTCATCCGCTCCAGAGAATCGTGAGGGTTGTCGGGACGGGTCACGCGTTCATAGTACGCGAGCGGGGTGCTACGGCATAATCGACGCTGTGATGTGCTCGCTCCGGCCCTGCCGCCTCGCTCTTTCCGTTCTCGCTCTTCTCGCCGGTCTCACGACGTCGGGCATCTCGCGGGCCGCCGAAACATCGCTGGCCATCGAGGTGCAGGATCTCCTGCAGATTCCCGTCGACCAGCGCCGGCGTCTCCTTCGGGGAGACATCGTCTCCTATCCCGTGACCGAGAACGGCGAGCGGGAGGTCACCGTCAGGCTCGCCATGATCGTGCAGGCTCCCTGACCCAGATCGCCCAGTATCTGGCTTCCGAGGCAGCTCGTGGCCCAGGACCCGAGCATCGGTGAATTCGCCGTGCTGCCGAGCGAGCTGCCTCCGGGATCCCTGGTCGGGCCCGCGTTCAGCTCCGGCGAGCGAGACGAGGCGCAGAGCCTCTTCGAGGCCACACCGGGAACGCGCTTCAATCTCTCGCTCGCCGAGATCGAGGCGCTTCGCGCGGCCCGGGCTCCGCGGCCAGCTCGTCCCGCGCGGGCGGAGCGGTCGAGATTGCTTCGGACACCTACCGGCGACTCCTGGGATTGCGCGTGCAGTCCTACCGGCAGGCGGGTCTCGCCGGCATCGCCCCTTACGCGCGCGCGGGCGGGCGGTCACCGATCCGGCGATCGATCTCCGCGCGGCCCTCCACGACGTGGAGCGAATCGGACGCACGGGCTCCGAGTTCCGCGAGGCCTTGCAGCGCTACCCGGCCGATCAGCCCCGCAGCTGGTCAGCCAGGTCTACTGGACCAAGCGGCGAGTGCAGCGACGGCCGCACCTGAGCCTGCTCCACCGCATGGTCGCCACGGGAGAGGGACCGACGATTCATCTCGAGCGCTACTTCTACGTGGAGCACTCCTTCAACTCGATGCAGACTCTCACGTGGGCTCTCGCCTACGAAGACGCCACCATGATCTTTTCCACCACGCGGGTATCCACCGACGAGGTGCTCGGTGTGGGAAGCCAGCTCAAGCGCTCGGTGGGGCGCGGTCAGGTGAGGACGAGATGCGCGCCCGGCTGGAACGGCTCCGCTCGGCGCACGCCGGGCGACCCGTGCTGACTGAGAGTCCCTGACGCCGGCGCCAGCCTCCCGAAGACATCGCGGTGGACGCCGGCTAAGATGCATCCCGCCGGCCTCAAGATGCTCCCGCCGGCTTGAGGCTCCACAGGCTTGAGGCGCGCCCACCGGCTTGAGGCCGCATTCCCGAATGACACGGTAGAACCGACAGGAGTGACCGATCCGCGCGCGCCCGCTATCGACTCCACGAACCAACCCGTAGCATCTGCGGCAACTTGTGAGGACGGCGGGGCGGTAGCCCTGATGGCATGTCCCTTGTACCAGCTTCCTGCCTATGAAGGTGACTCGCGCGGTCCTGCTCGTCGGCGGCCTGGTGGTGCTGGCCTTCCTGGTCGCCCGGGTCGGCATCGAGTCGGTGATGTCGGTGCTGAGCCGGCTCACCTGGTGGCAGCTCGTGCTGATCTGTCTCCCCTACGGACTGATCATGGCCGTGGACACGCTGGGATGGCGCTACGCCTTCATCTCGAATCCGCCTCCCTACCTGCGCATGCTCGCCGCCCGCACCGCCGGCGAAGCCGTCAACATCGTGACGGCTCTCGGTTCGGTGGGCGGCGAAGCCGTCAAGGTCTGGCTGCTGCGCCCCGCGGTGCCCTACGACGAGAGCGTGCCGTCCGTGGTCATCGCCAAGACCACGAGCACCATAGCCCAGACGCTCCTCCTCCTGGTGGGCCTGGTGCTCGCGGTGACCACGCTCACCGTGGCCGGGGATGTGATCTGGGCCATGCTCGTACTGCTCGGAGTCGAATTGCTCCTGGTGGGCGGCTTCTTCGTCACCCAGGTCGCGGGGCTCGTGCGGAGGGCCGGCCGCCTGCTCGCGTGGAGCGGCCTCATCGAGAACGCCTCGGCCGCCGAGGACCTGGACGCCCGCCTGCGCCGCTACTATCGGGAGAACTGGCGTCGATTCGTCCTCTCGGTGGCGTTTCACTTCGGCGGCTGGTTGCTCGGCGCGCTGGAGGTCCTGGTCATGCTGTATGTCCTGGACATTCCCGTCTCGATGGCTACGGCCACGGTCATCGAGGCGGTCGGCTCCGGAGTGCGCTTCGCCTCGTTCCTCGTGCCCGGCAGCCTCGGCGTGCTCGAAGGCGCCAATACCGGTGTCTTCGCCGCCCTGGGACTGGGAGCGAGCGCCGGCCTCGCCTTCAGCCTCGTGCGTCGCGCCCGTCAAGGCGTGTGGATCGGCATCGGGCTGATCGTGCTCGTGTCGGCGCGCCTGCTCGCCACGTCGGCGGCTCCCGCGGAGCGGCCCGCCGCGTGACGCCCCAGTGGCGCGGCCTATTGCTGGGCGAGCTGCTCTTCGGCCTCGACCTGTCGAGCCCGCAGCTCGGCGAGACTCTCCGGCCGAACAAGCAGAGGCAGGGCACGCCGATTCACCACGAGCTCCTCGGGCGGCTGCCCGTCCACCGTCACGCGAACACGCCGGCCCCGGCCGAAGGCGACGTCATTGACACCCCGGCGCCAGCCGACGAGTAGCCGCAAGACCCGCATCCACAGGACGAGCCTCGAGCGGCTGGAGATCGCGAAGACATCGAAGAGCCCGTCGATGGGTGAGGCGGTGGGCGTGAGGCTCAGGTAGCCCCGATACGTCTCGACGTTGGCCACGGTGACGAGGACCGCCCCTCGGCGAGAACCGCGCCGTCCACCTCGACTCGAATGGGCGAGAGGGGAGCGCTGAACAGAAACCGGCACGCTTCGGCGTAGTAGGCGAGATGGCGCCACAGGTGGGCCTTGGGCTGTGCGCGTCCCCGCTCCACCGCTTCCTGAATCTCGTTCAGGAGCCCGAAGCTTCGATGGGAGAGAAACAGCCGGCCGTCGGAGAACTGGCCCACGTCCACCCGGCGGACCTGCCCGCGCTCGAAGAGCTCGATCACCCGGTGCGTCTGGTTCCCGAAGCCAAAGGCCAGGGCGAACATGTTCCCGAATCCGTTCGGAACCGGCACGAAGGGAATCGACAACCTCACCGAAGCGGCGGCGGCGGCGCTGATCGTCGCGTCGCCGCCGATCGCCACGAGGTGGTCGAAATCGGGCGCACACGTCTCGGACCATTCGAGGAGACTTTCGAGGTTCGTGAACGTCTGAATGCGCACCTCGTAGCCGCGCCGGCCCAGCGCCTTGGCCAGACGCCGGGCGGTGCGCGCGCGCGCCCGTCGCCTGATCCCGGAGTGAGCACGATCTGAACGATCTTGGCAGGCATACCCAGCTAGCAGCGGCCGTGCCAAGGGCCGGGCTACCTAAAAGCGCCACGATAGTGCGGACAGCCACGCTCGGGGCCGCCAGCGGTCGGGTCGTTTCGACCGGGTGTGACGAAGCGACGCGATGCCCTTGGCCGCCTTATACTCGGGGGCCATGCTTCACCGGTGCCCGCGCGACCCCTCGCGCCGGATCTTCGCCCTCGCGCTGCTCGCGGTCCTGATGGCGCCCGCGGCGGCCTTCGCCGAGTGCGCGTCCTCTGACGTCGATCCCGCGGCGCCCATGGCGCTCGTGCTGTCGGGCGGCGGCGCCAAGGGCGCCTACGAAGCGGGGGTGGCGGCGGTGTTCATCGAGCGGGGACTCCCTGTTCGCCTCGTCGCGGGCTCGTCCGCGGGCGCGTTGAACGCCGCCATGATCGCGAGCGGCCGCGCCGACCGGCTCGAGGCGATGTGGCGAAGCGTCACCCGCGAGCAGGTCTACTCGCTGCGCCTGCCCCTCTTCTTCGCGGGCTTCCTCCCGGGCTGGCTCACCCTGCTCGTGCTCAATGAGACCCAGGCGCTCTTTGATCCCGCGCCGCTGCGCGAGCTCATCAGCGCCTCCCTCGACTTCGAGAAGATTCAGGCCTCTCCCATTCGGCTGCTCGTGACCGCCACCGATCTCGCGCGCCGCGAGAAGCGCGTGTTCGACAACCGGACGGTGACGGTGGACGTGCTCATGGCCGCTGCCGCCGTGCCGGGCCTCTTCCCTCCCGTGGAAGTGGATGGCGCCCTGCTCGTGGACGGCGGGATCACCGGCCGCGCGCCGGTCCTCGAGGCGCTGGAGGCGGACGCCACGCTCGGCCGGGCCGTGGTGGTGATGAGCTACGCCCCGACGGAGCGGGGCGCGGAGCCCACGTCCATGCGCCGGGCTCTCGAGGAAAGCTTCGAGCTGAGCATGATCCAGCAGATCCGGCGCGACACGGAGCTGGCCCAGCTCCGGCACCCCCGCGTGAACGTCCAGCTCCTCACGCCCTCCGCGCCGCTTCTCCTCCGCCCGCTCGACTTCGACGCGGACGCCATGGCGCGCCTCCTCGCTCTCGGCCGCTCCGACGCGCTGACCTGTCTGGAGGCGTGGACGCGCCGGTGATCCTCTAGCCGCGACCGGATCGGAGCCAACGCTCGGCTTCGCGGGGCCCGTGGAAGCGGATGATCTCGATGTGTGAGTGCTCGGGCCGGGCAAACAGGCGTGGGCACTCGCGTCCAGAGCATTTCGCGCGTCACGGCCCGGCGCACCGTGCGGACGGTCAGCCGCCAGAAGACCAAAGGAGCGGATAGTCGAGCCATACGATGGCCTCGGCGCGCGGCCACGACGATGTCGCGGACGTGATGGTAGTTGCCCGCGACCACCCACGCCGTGGCGCGCGTGGCCTCGTCGGCGCGCGCGCGGAAAACATCCGGCGGGGCAGGTGTCCAGTCCGGATCCCCAGAAGAGCGCATCGAGCTCCACGAAGGCCACGTCGAGCGAGCGGGCCAGCCGGTGGGCGAAGGTGGACTTGCCCGAGCCGGTCGCTCCGATCACGACGATCCGACGATGCCGGCACGCCATGAAGGACGGATCATAGCATCGGTTGACCGGTCGATAGCCCTCTGGCAGGATCGGCGCGAGCTCGAATCGCGGGGCACGAGGAGGGAGCGGCCATGGAGAGCACCACGTGGACGATCGGCGGCTACGGAGTGTGGAACTTCGTCTGGCTCCTCGTGATCGCCGGCGTGTGCGGCGCTCTCGGTCAGGCCATCACCGGCGTGTCACGCGGCGGGTGCCTGGTGTCGATCGCGCTCGGCTTCATCGGCGCCCTCGTGGGTCTGTGGGTCGCGCAAGGGCTTGGCCTTCCGAGCTCTTCACCGTCAACGTCGGGGAACGCGCTTTCCCATTCTGTGGTCGATCATCGGATCGGCCCTGTTCGTCGCCGTCATCAGCCTGATTTCCCGCTCTCGCCGGTGAGGTACCCGCCGGGGATCGGGCTGGTCGATATTACCCGGGGTAAGTAAGACCTTACCGAGCCGGGGCTCTCCATCGGTCGTTTCAACGCTACTTTTCCATCGAATCGACGGTATGGTGCAGTGGCACGGTCGTTGCGGCGTTCAGCGATTCGAGGGTGACCGAGCCATGCGCTATCTCGTTCTCGCCTGTGATTTCGATGGAACACTCGCCACCGACGGGACGGTCCGCGACGAGACCTTCGCGGCGCTCCAGAGGCTTCGGGAGTCCGGCCGGAAGCTCATACTCGTCACGGGCCGGGAGATCGACGACCTGCTGAAGGTCTTCCCCGCATCGACATCTTCGATCGTGTGGTGGCCGAGAACGGCGCGCTCCTGTACCGCCCCGCGAACCGTGAGCACAAGACGCTCGGGGAGGCCCCTCCGCGGAATTCGTGCAGGCGCTTCGGGCCGCGGGAATCTCCCCGCTCTCCGTGGGGCACTGCATCGTGTCCACCTGGCAGCCGCACGAGAGCAAGGTCCTCGAGACGATTCGCGACCTCGGGCTCGAGCTGCAGGTCATCTTCAACAAGGGCGCGGTCATGATCCTTCCCTCGGGCGTGAACAAGGCCACGGGACTGGAGGCCGCCCTCCTCGAGCTTGGTCTGTCGCCTCACAACTGCGTGGGGGTGGGGATGCCGAGAACGACCATGCGCTCATCCGGCTCTCCGAATGCGGCGTGGCCGTCGGCAATGCGCTGCCCCTCGTCCAGGAGCGGGCGGACTGGGTCACGCGGGGCCGGAATGGCGATGGTGTCGTCCAGCTCATCGACAAGCTCATCGAGAACGATCTGGCGGATCTCGAAGACCGGCTGTCGCGTCACTTCATTCCCATCGGGACCCGCGCCGACGGCGAGGAGGTTCGCCTCGATCCCTACGGGCTGGCCGTTCTCGTCGCGGGGTCCTCGGGCAGCGGCAAGTCGACGTTCGCCACCGGCGTCCTCGAGCGCCTCGCCGGCCAGGGCTATCAGTTCTGCATCGTGGATCCCGAAGGGGACTACGCGCTCTTCGAAGGCACCATCGTCCTCGGCGACAAGGAGCGCCCGCCCACGGTGGCGGGGGCGCTGGAAGTGCTGGAGCAGCCGAACCGCAACGTGGTGGTGAACCTCCTCGGCCTCGCCCTCGCCGAGCGTCCCGCGTTCTTCGCGCGGCTGCTCCCGGACTCCAGGATCTTCGCTCGCGCACCGGACGTCCCCACTGGATCGTGGTGGACGAGGCGCATCATCTGTTGCCCGCGCCTTCGGATCTCGTCTCGGTGACCCTGCCGCGGACGCTGGCGGGCATGATGCTCATCACCGTGCATCCCGAGCACGTGTCGCCGGCCGTGCTCGGATCGATCGACGTGGTGATCGCCATCGGCGGCTCGGCGGACCCGACGCTCCGCGCGTTCGGCGAGGCGGTCGGCGAGCGTCCCCCGCCACGCTTCCCGCCACGGCGGGACCGGGCGAGGCGCTGCTGTGGCGTCGGCGTCCGCAGGCGCGCGCCCCGGTGATGCTGCGGACTCTTCCTCCCAAATCGGAGCATCGCCGCCACGTGCGCAAGTACGCCACGGGTGAGCTGGGGGAGGACAAGAGCTTCTACTTCCGGGGCCTGGACGGACAGCTCAATCTTCGCGCCCAGAACCTCGGGATGTTCATTCAGCTGGCGGACGGGTGGACGATGTGACCTGGCTGTATCATCTGAGGAGCGGGGACTATTCACGCTGGTTTCGAGAGGCGATCAAGGACGAGGGCCTGGCGGCCGAGGCGGCGGGCGTGGAGAGGCAGGCCGATCTTGCTCCCCGTCAGAGCCGCGAGCTCATCAAGGCGGCCATAGAGCGACGGTACACGATGCCGTCGTAGACGCAGGCCTTCCGAGGCGTCTCAGCTCAGGACGGCGATCTTCTTCCGCTCGATGAGGTCGAAGTCGATAGCCGCGCCGAGCCCCGGCCCGTTGAAAGCATGGACGAGGCCGTGACCGTCGATATCGATGTCCTGGGCCAGGCCGTACTTCTGGGCGCCCGCGGGAAGCAATACCTCGAAGAGCTCGCAGTTCTGTATGGCCATGGTCACGTGAAGATTGGCCACGTTGTTGAGCGAGTTGCCGCCGTGGTGGATCTCGAAGTTCATGTGGAAGGCCTCCGCGAGATGCGCGGCCTTCACGAGGGCGGTGATGCCGCCCTTCACCGCCACGTCGCCGCGGAGAAAGTCCGTGGCCTGGTGCACGAGCCAGGGGCGAAGGCGGTGAGCCCGCCCGGAGAGTACTCGGTGGCGAGGATGGGAATGGCCAGGTGCTGCTTGAGCTTCACGTAGTTGAGGATGTCGTCGTCGGCGAGGGGATCCTCGTACCAGTAGTAGCCCAGGTCCTCCACCACTTTGCCCACGCGCAGCGCCTCGGGGTACTGATAGGCCCAGGTGGAGTCGAGCATCACCCGGAACTCGTCACCTACCGCCCACCGCACGGCGCGGCACACCTCGATGTCCACCACGGGGTCGGTGGGCGGATGGATCTTGTAGGCGGTCCAGCCGTCGGCCTTGAAGCGGAGCGCCTCCTCCGCGTAGGCCTCCTTGGAGGGCAGCACCGCCGAGCTCGCATAGGCGGGCACGCTCTCCCGATAGGAGCCGAGCAGGCGATGAATGGGCAGTCCCGCCGCCTTGCCCGCGATGTCCCACAGGGCCACGTCCATGGCGCCGATGGCGCGAAAGGTCGTCTGGCGGTTCTTGTGCCACATCGCCTGATAGAGCCGCTCGCGGGCCAGCGGATCCTGGCCGAGCACCACGGGCTTGAGGTACTGGATCAGTGACTGGCCGTCGATGTGGGCGCCGCGCATGGAGGAGCCGAGGAAGGCGTGTCCGTGGACGCCTTCGTCCGTCTCGATGGTCACGAGGCCGAGCTGGCTCTTGCCGCTGAAGCGTCCGGTGTGGCGGCCGTAGGTGGTGGCGGGTATGTCGTCCCAGCCGAACAGGGTCAGGCGAACGTCGGTGATTTTCATGGCGGGGGAGCCTACCACAGGCGGCGACTCCTCCTCCAGCAGCACGCAGTGACGCGGGTCCACGCTGAGGAAGAGCTCGGTGCCCTCCGCCACCGGCTCCGCGGTGACGCAGCGGAGCACGAGACGACGACCGTCCCAGTCGAGATGGTACTGGGTGAAGTCGCCCTGGAAGACGCGGCTCTTCACCCGGGCCGGCCACACGTTGTGGGCGGAGGCCGGGCGCTCGCGCGAGAGCTGGAGGTGCACGGTGCGCGCCGAGAAGACCGCCTCCCGACCGGCGCGCCGGCCGTGGGCCATGCCGTGGATCAGCGCGCCGCCCGGAGTCTCGAGCACGATGAGCCCGTGGCCGTCCAGCTCCGGACGGCGGCGGCCGCGGATGAGGTTGGCCGAGCCCACGAAATCCGCCACGAAGGCATTACGGGGCAGATCGTAGATCTCGGCGGGGTGCCGATCTGCTCGATGACGCCGTTGCGCATCACGATGATCCGGTCGGAGATGGCGAGCGCTTCCTCGAGATCGTGGGTCACGTAGACGGAGGTGATGCCGAGCTGACGCTGCAGCTCCTTCAGCTCGATGCGCATCTCGGCCCGGAGCTTGGCGTCGAGATTGGACAGGGGCTCGTCGAAGAGGAGCACGGACGGAGAGAAGACGAAGGCGCGGGCGAGGGCCACGCGCTGCTGCTGGCCGCCGGAGAGCTTCGACGCGCTCCGGCCGGCCAGCTCTCCCATCTGCACTAGATCGAGCGCCCAGCCCACCCGCTCGCTGATGGCGCTCTCGGACTCGCGCCGGACCCGCAGCCCATAGGCGACATTGTCGAAGACGGTCATGTGGGGCCAGATGGCATAGGACTGGAACACCATGGAAAGCCCCGGCGCTCCGGGGGATCTGCACGCGCGTGCCGGAGCCGTACACCACGGTCCCGTCGATCCTGATCTCGCCCGCCGTCGGCTTCTCGAGCCCCGCGATGGCTCTGAGCGTGGTCGTCTTGCCGCATCCTGAAGGCCCGAGGAGGGTCAGGTGCTCGCCCGCGGCCACGGAGAAGCTCACGCCCCGCACGGCCGTCACCGTGCCGTAGCGAACGACGAGATCCTTCACGTCGATCGAGGCGGCGCGCCGCGTCTCCGGAGCAGGGCTCACGGTCATTCCCCCACGGGCCGCAGGGCGCGTCGCGCCACCGCGAAGAGAAGGGCGAGGGCCACGGCCACCGCCAGCGTCTGCAGGAGGGCCATGGCCGCGGTCAGCTCCGTGCTCGTGGAGAACCACGACTCCACGATGGCGGGCGTGATCACCTTGGCCTTGGGACCCATGAGGAGGATGGAGGCGCCGAGCTCGCGGACGCTCGCGATGAAGAGGAGGAGCGCGGCGGCGATGAGGCCGGGCCGGAGGAGCGGCATGGTGACGGTGCGCAGGCGATAGCCCCACCCCGCGCCGCACATCTGCGCGCTTTCCTCGAGCGTCCGATCGATCTGGAGCATGACCCCGGAAATGGTCCGCACCCCCAGGGGCAGGAACACCGTGAGGTACGCGATGAGGAGGAGCCACAGGGTGCCGTAGATCGGGATGGGGAAGACGAGCCACGCCCAGAGCATGCCGAAGGCGAAGACGAGGCGGGGACGGCCTGCGGGAACATGAGCAGATACTCGATGACGCCCGCTCCGGGCAGGCGCGAGCGATAGATGAGCCACGAGAGGAAGCCCATGAGGAGGACGCCCAGGATGGATGTGGCGCAGCCGAGGAGCAGGCTGTTCCAGAGCGCGGAGCGGACGGCGTCCAGCGAGAGCGCGGTGACGTAGTTGGCGAGGGTGAAGTTGTCGAGGCGCGGGAAGGCGGTGGCCAGCCGCTGGATAGGAGGCATAGAGGAGGGTGAGGACGGGCAGGAGCACCGCGATGGCCAGATAGACGAGACAGACGCCGAAGAGGATCCAGCGCAGGCGGCCCACGTCCATGGCGCGCGGGCGGAAGGCCTTGCCGGTGATGGTCACGTAGCTGCCGCGGCTGATGATGCGGCGGTAGATATAGACCATGACGAACATGACGGCGAAGAGCGACACGCCCATGGCCGCGGCCTGGGGAAAGCGCGGCGGATACTGGGAGACGAGCTGATACATGGCGGTGGTCACGACGTAGAAGCGGTTGGGCAGCCCCAGCACGAGCGCGGCGGAGAAGGAGCCCAGCATCTCCGCGAAGACGAAGATGGTCGCGCCGAGCACGCCGGGCAGCACGAGGGGCAGGGTGATCTTGAGCATGGTGCGGAGCCGGCCCGCGCCCAGGACCTGCGAGGCTTCCTCGAGGGCGGGGTCCATGGACTTCATGACCGCCCCGATCATGACGAAGGCCACCGATCCCTCGAAGAGGGCCATGACCCAGGCGATGCCGTAGGGAGTGGTGATGTCGATGAGATGGCCATCGCCGCCGAGGGCGCGCCAGACCTGATTGAGAAATCCCCGCTCGGCGAGCCGATGAGGCTCCAGGCCAGCGCGCCCATGAGCGGCGTCACGTAGTAGGGCAGGGCCATCATCTGCTCGAGCGCTTCCCGTCCAGGCACGTTGGCGCGCGAGAGCGTCCACCCCATGGCGAAGCCGAGGACGATGGCGAAGACGGTGGCGATCACCGCGACGAGGACGGTGTTCCAGAAGATGTGGGCGTAGCGGGGAAGGCCGGCGTAGTTGTCGAGACCGTACGCCTCGGGCGGCCGCGCCTGCGGATCGCCTACGCTCAGCGACGCCTGGATCAGATAGAAGATGGGATAGAGGACGAGGACGGCGGCGGCGCCTCCCACGACAATGCTGACGAGGACTGGGCCCGGTCGCCAGGACCCAGTCCCGCGCGGGGCGTTCCACCGCTGGCCTCTCAGAGGCCCATGATGCCGTTCCACTCCTTGACGAAGACGGCGTGACTGGCCTGGAAGTCCGCCCAGTCGGAGGGGAAGAGGAGCTTGAAGTCGGCCAGCTTCTTGCCGGTGGCCATGGGCGGCGCATCGTTGCGGAGCGAGCCGTAGAGCAGGAGCGGCTGGTTCTGATAGACGGCCTGGCCCCGGTTCGAGACGGCCCAGTCGACGAAGAGCTTAGCCGCCTCCGGGTGAGGGGCGCGGTTGACCGCGCCAATGATCGCGGGGGTGGCGGGCAGCCCGTCGGGCGGCGAGACGAATTCGATGTCCGCGCCCTTCTCCTTGAAGAGCGTGTAGCCCGCCGTACTCGGCGAGCGCGCACACCTTGTCGTCGCCCTTGGCTGAGGCGGTCGAAGAGCTGGGCCCGCGCGTCGAAGCCGCGGGGCCGCTGCTTGGCGAACTCCAGCCAGAAGTCGTTGCCGTAGAGCTTGCGCAGCATGTACCACTGGGCGTGCTGCATGCCGGAGGTGGCGAGCTTCGCGCTGATGCCGTCCTTGAACACCGGGTTCAGGATGTCCTTCCACGTCTTGGGCGCCTGCTCCGCCTTCACCTTGGCCCGGTTGTAGGAGATGCCGGCGAAGGTCACGCCCACCCAGGCGAAGGAGCCCGCGGGCGTGCTCAGATAGGCCGGCTTGTAGGCGGCGTACTCCGGGAGACAGATACGTCTCGTAGCCGCCCTTCTTCTGGAAGTCGATGGCGGGCGAGATGTCGGAGAGCTGGAGGATGTCCACGAGGTAGCGGTTGGCCGAGCGCTCCGGCGGTGATCTTCGCGTACAGGGCGCCCGTCTGCAGCCGGACGTAGTTGGTCTTGATCTTCGGGAAGTCCTTGCGGAATGCCTCGAGGAGCACGCCGATGGCCGCCTCGCCGTCGTGGCCGTAGTACACCACCTCGCCTTCCTGCTCGGCCTTGGCCACGTCGGCGCCCGTCGAGAAATCCAGGACCTTGGTGACCTTCGCCGGGGCCTGGCCGGCCGCGTGTCGGGTGGCGCCGAGGATGGGCAGGGCCGCGAGGGCTGCTCCCGACTGGAGGAAGCGGCGTCGGGTCACTTGGCGGCGTGGGGATTAGACATGGCGTCGTTGCCTCCGGTGCTATCGGGTGCGATGCGAGCTTCGGGATTTCCGGGGACTGCGTGGTCTCGGGAGCTTGCCACGCGCGCGCGCCGGTGTCACATCCGCGACGGCGATCGCGCTGATCTCGATCTTGCAGTTGGGATGGGTGGCGAGCCGGGACACCTCGACGGTGGTGGTCGTGGGCAGGTGGCCTCCAGCCACTCCGCCCACACCCGATTGAGATCGTCCTGCTCCTTGACATCGGTGAGATAGCGCGTCGCGGAGACGAGGTCCTTGATCGTGCAGCCCGCGGCCTCGAGGGTCTTCGTGAGATTGTCCATGGCGAGCGCCGCCTGCTCGCGCATGGTCCGCGGCAGGTTGAACTCCTCTTCGCGGTGCGGGTGGCTGTGATAGACGGGCGCGGCCGTCACTCCCGAGAGGAAGAGGAGCGTGCCACGGCGGACGAGCAGCGCCGGAGCATAGGGCATGATCACGTCGCGTCGGCGGTCGGCGTGGTGAACCGGGCGGACATCCTTGGCCATCACCACGGCATCATTCACTCTCTGCCCTCGCACGTCAAGCGGGCGGGCCCCCGGTCACGCGTGCCGTGTCGAGGCGCTAGAGACCGAGGTAGGCCTCGCGCACCTGCGGACTGGCCAGGAGCTCCCGTCCCGTGCCCGACAGCGCCACGCGTCCCGACTCGAGCACGAAGCCGCGGTGGGCGAGGGCGAGGGCGTGCTCGGTGTTTTGCTCGACGAGAAGCACCGTCACCCCGGTCCGGTTGATCTCGCCGATGACGCCGAACATCTCCTGCACCATGATCGGGGCGAGCCCGAGCGACGGCTCGTCGAGCATGAGGATGCGCGGGCCCGCCATCAGCCCGCGGCCGATGGCGACCATCTGCTGCTCGCCTCCCGACAGCGTGCCCGCGAGCTGACGGCGGCGCTCCGCGAGCGCGGGAACACGGTGAACACGTGCTCGAGCCGCTGGGGCCGGCGGGAGCGGGCGCCCGCTGGGTAGCCGCCGACGAGGAGGTTGTCGAGCACCGTCATCTCGGGGAAGAGCTTGCGCCCCTCGGGCACGTGAACGACGCCAAGCCCCACGATCTCCGCCGGGAGAGAAGGTCGATCCGCCGGTCGTCGAGGACGATCCGGCCCGCCATCGGACGAAGGAGCCCGGACAGCGTCTTCAGCATGGTGGTCTTGCCCGCGCCGTTGGCCCCCACCACCGCCACGATCTCGCCCTCGGGAATCTCCACGCTGATTCCCCAGAGCGCCTGGATCTTGCCGTAGGCGACTTCCAGCGCCTCGACGCGCAGCACGGCTAGACCACCCGCGCGCCGAGATAGGCGGCGATGACACCCGGGTCATTGACCACGCGCTCCGGCGGCCCGTCGGCGATCTTCTCGCCGTGATGGATCACCACGATGCGGTTCGAGATCCGCATGATCGCCTTCATCACGTGCTCGACGAGGATGACGGACACGCCGTCGGCGCGGATCTGCTCCACGAGGGCGCACGCGGCGTTCACCTCGCGCGGGTTGAGTCCGCCCATCGGCTCGTCGAGGAGCAGGAGCCGGGGATCGGTCGCGAGCGCCCGCGCGATCTCGAGCCGCTTCTGCTCGCCGAGCGTCAGGTCGGCCGCCCGCGAGTCGAGCTTGTCTTGCAAGCCCACGCGCTCGAGGACCTGGGCGGCGAGCGTCTCGGCCCGGCGCCGGGCCGCCTCGTGGCTGAAGGCGGCGAGGGTCACGTTCTCCCTGACCGACAGCCTGGGGAAGGGCTTGACCACCTGGAAGGTCCTCGCGATGCCCCGGCGCGTGATGGCATGGGGGCGGAGCCCGACCACGCTCCGTCCCGCGAGCAGGATCCGGCCGGCGGTCGGACGGAGAAAGCCCGTGACCAGGTTGAAGACGGTGGTCTTGCCGGCGCCGTTCGGTCCGATGAGTCCGAGGATCTCGCCCGGCTCGGCATCGAAGGAGAGGCGGGACACGGCGCGGAGCCCTCCGAAGTCCTTGGTGAGATCGGTGACGGTGAGCAGGGCCATGGGCGTTCCGTCAGGGCCGTTTCGCCCAGGCGCGGCGCGCGCCGCCCCAGATGCCCTCGGGCAGGTAGCGGATGACCAGCATCATGAAGAGCCCGTAGAAGATCAGGTGGCCGACCAGGAAGCGCTCGCGGAACATCTCGCCGATGGTCGTGAGGAACACGGCGCCGATGACGGGGCCGATCACGGTGGCGAGGCCGCCGACCACCGCGATGAACACCATCTCCACCGAGAGGGCAATGGGGAAGACGGCGTCCGGATCCACGTAGCGGAAGTACAGGCCGTAGAAGCCGCCGCCCAGCCCGGTGAAGAAGGCGGAGAGCGCGAGGGTGAGGACCTTGGCGCGGACGGTGTCGATGCCGACCGACTCGGCCGCGTCCTCGTCCTCGCGGATGGCGAGGAGATAGGCGCCGAGCCGAGCCCGCGACAGGCGATAGGTGGCGAGCATCGAGGCGAGGGCGAGGATGGCGATCATGTAGTAAAAGGGCACCTTGCTCTCCCAGTCGAGCGTCCGTCCGCCCCACCCCACCCGCGGCAGCGTGGTGATGAGAAGGCCGACCGGTCCATTGGTCAGCCCCTCCCAGTTCAGCGCGACCAGCCTCACGATCTCCGCCACCGCGAGCGTCGAGAGCGAGAAGTAGGGCCCGCGGAGCCGGAAGCAGATCAGGCCGATGGGCAGCGAGACCAGCACGGCCACCATGCCGCCCAGGACCATGCCGTACCACGGCGCGAGCCCTCCTTGAGATAGAGAATCATGGTGGTGTAGGCGCCGACGCCGAAGAACGTCGAGTGCCCGAAGGAGACCTGTCCCGCGAAGCCGCCCAGGAGATTCCACGCCGCGCCCAGCAGTGTCCAGAGGAGCACGGTGATGGCGAGGTGGAGGAGAAAGGGGTTCGACGTCAGAAGGGGGGTACGAGGACCAGCACGAGAACAGCGGCGCCGGCGGACCCTCGCGTCATGACTTGCCCACGCCGAAGAGCCCGGACGGGCGGAAGAGCAAGACGAGGAGAAACATGATGAAGCCGATGGTGTCCTTGTAGGCGACGGAGACGTAGACGGCGCCGAGCGATTCGACGAGGCCGAGGAGAACGCCGCCGGCGATGGCCCCCGACACGGAGCCGAGCCCGCCCAGCACCACGATGACGAAGCACTTGGCGATGAGGATCTCTCCCACCGTCGGGTAGAGATAGAGGGAGGGGGCGAGGAGCACGCCCGCCGCGCCGGCCAGCGCGCTGCCGAGGCCGAAGGTGAGCATGGAGATGCGCTCGACGTCGATGCCCATGAGGGCCGCCGCCTCCGGGTTCTGGCTGGTGGCGCGAATCGCGCGCCCGGGGTCGGTGCGGGAGAGGAAGAGGTAGAGGGCGGCCGTGATGACGATGGCGAGAGCGAAAGCGATGGCGAGGGGATGGGCACGGCGATGCCGAAAGGCCGCAGGGGTGTGATGGCGTAGGGGAGCTTGATCGTCCGGTAGTCTCCCGTCCACGCGAAGAGCGCGAGATTGGCGATGAGCAGGGAGAGCCCCGCCGTGTAGAGGAGGGTGTTGAGCTCTCCGCCGGGAATGATCGGCCTCAACAGGAAGCGGTAGACGAGCATGCCGCCCAGGAACATCAGGGGCACCCAGAGCGCAATGGACACGAACGGGTCGAGCTTCCACAGGGCGTGCGCCCAGAACGCGCCGTACATGCCGAGCATGACCAGCTCGCCGTGGGCGAGATTGATGATGCGCATGACGCCGAAGACCACGGTCAGCCCCACGCCGATCATGGCGTAGAGCGAGCCCGTCAGGACGCCGCTGACGACGCTCTGGACGAAGGTGTCCACGGGTCGGGTCGTGCGCGGAGGGCCACCGACCCTCTCCTCCTTGGAAGGAGAGGGTGCCCTCTCGATCCCTCGGGCGGAGTTACCGCTTCACCGTGTTGTCGGGGAAGACGTAGCTGGTCTCGGCGTTGGACTTGGGCCAGACGTTCTGCAGCTTGCCGTCCAGCCACTGGGCGAGCACCGAGTGGTCCGGCGAGTAGATGTTCTGGTTGGTGTAGGGGTCGCCGAGCGGGCCCGCCCAGTTGCCGAACTTGAGCTTGCCGAACACCGTCGTCATATCGGTCTTGAGCAGGGCCTGGCGGATGGCCTCGCGGTCGGCGTCCACGTTGCCGGTGAGCTGGGCGCGTCGCATGGCGTCGGCGATCACGTACACGATCGCATAGCCTTCGACCTCGTGCTCCTTGGGCCAGATGCCGTACTTGTCGTGGAACTTCTTGTAGAACTCCTTCACCGTCGGATCATTGGGATTGCCGGACCACGCCGCCGACGAGAAGACGTTCTGGCTCTGCGGCCCCAGCTCCTTGGCGAAGTCCTCCACCCCGAAGCCGCCGCCGAAGCCGACGAAGGCCCGCGGGGCCACGCCGATCTCCTTGGCGTGCTTGGTGAGGAGGATGGCGTCGGTGGTGGCCACGGCGACCATCAGGAGGTAGTCGGGATTGTTCGACTTGACCTTGGTCATCACCGGCTTGAAGTCGAGGCTGTTGACCGGATAGGCCTCGTCGTTGACGATGGGCACGTTCTTGGACTTGAGAAAGGTCATGGCCGAGTTGGAGATGGTCTTGCCGAAGACGGAATTGTCGTAGACCACCGCGGCCGACTTCGGCATCGCCCCCGGCACCTCGCTGATGAACTTGTTGAAGGCCTGCGGGTAGATCGAGCCGGTCGGGTTGTTGCGGAACACCCACTCGAAGCCCTTGGCGGTGATGATGTCGGCCGAGGGATGATCCACCACGTACGGGGTCTTCAGTCGCTGGGCGACCGAGGCGATCTCGACGGCCTGACCCGAGGCGCGGCCGCCGGTGAGCACGAGCACCTTGCTCTGGGTGATGAGCTTCTCGGCTACCGTGGCCGCCATGGCGTTCTTGGCCTGGTGGTCGTCGATGATGACCTCGATCTTCTTGCCGTTGACGCCGCCCTTGGCATTGATCTCCTCGACCGCCATGCCGTAGGCCTTCTTGAACTTGTCGCCGAAGGGCGCGTCGGGTCCGGTCATGGGCTGAGGCGCGCCGATCTTGAGGGTGTCCTGGGCCAGCGCGGGCACCGCCGCCCCCATGAGCAGGATTCCGAGCACCAGGGCAAAGGTGAGGAGTCGTCGCATCATTGCGTCCTCCATGGAGGTTGACCGTCCGAATAGAGTCGACCGGCTGGTCGGGCAGGCAGACTGTAGAGTCGCGCCAGACACCTTGTCAAGACGACGCGCCCCCTCGAACGATCGAGTCAGCTGCCGCCGAGCTCGCGGCGGACGATTCGCGCGCCCTCGACGAGGGCCCGCAGCTTCGCCCGGGCGGCCGGCCGGGTACGCGGAACGAGGCCGCAGTCCGTGCAGGGAAAGAGACGTCCTGGATCGACATAGGGGAGCGCTTTCCGGATCCGCGTAGCGACCAGCTCGGGCGACTCGATCTCTTCGGTGCCCACGTCGATGACGCCGAGGAGTATGTCCTTGCCGCGCGCCCCTTCCAGCACCGCCACGTCGACCCCGGACGCCGCGCACTCCACCGAGATCTGGGCGATGCGCGTCCTCGCGCAGGAGCGGGAGGGTAACCCCGTATTGGCCCCACTCCGTGTTCTGTTTCTTCCACGCGAGCACGCGCGGGATGCCGTAGCTGTAGCAGATGTGGATGGCCGTGGTGCAGGGCACCCCGGCGATGGCGGCTTCCAGCGCGCGGATGCCCCACGCCTTGACCTTGTCGAGGTAGATGTTGAAGCAGGGCTCGTCGAACTGGACCACGGCCGCCCCCGCGGCGGCCAGCGCCCGCGCCTCGGCGTTCAGGAGGCCGGCGAAGCGCATGGCGAGGCTCTCCTCGTCGCATCGGTAGAACTCGTCGAGGGTGGTATCGACCATGGTCATGGGACCGGGCAGGGCGACCTTCACCGCGCGGCGCGTGTGAGCCTTGGTGAACGCGAGGGCGGGGCCCATGACGGGTCCGGGCCACGTCACCTCGCCCACGATCCGTGCCACGTCCTGCTCGGCGACGTACTTGCCGCCGCGGGTCCGCTTCTTCCCGAGTTGCTTCGTATCCGTTCCGGTCAGGCCGTCGAGGAATCCCCAGATGTAGTGCCGGCGGCGCTGCTCACCATCGCTGACGATATCCAGGCCGGCATCTTCCTGGTCGCGGAGCGCCAACCGGACGGCGTCGTCCTGGGCCTCCTCCAGCCGATCGGTCGAGGGCACCCACGGAGCGAAGAGCTGGTGGTGCGGATCGGCGAGCCAGGCAGGTTTGGGAAGGCTGCCCGCGAGCGTGGTCCTGAGCATGGCCGGTCACAATAGCGGGACTGGTGGAACCAGTCAATTCACGGATCCGCAACGTGCGCGTCGCGCGACACGCGCTATAATCCCGCTGCTTCACCCGCGGCTCTGCGCGGTCGTTCCGGGGCGTCATCCACCGACAAAAGGAGACACAGGATGAGACGAGCGCTGGCCCTGTTGTTGATTGCCGGGTTCCTCGGCGCGGCCGGGCCGGCCGCGGCTCAGAGTCCCATCATGGCGCAGTTCTGGTATTCCTTCGGGGCACGAACCGCGAGGTGACCGAGGCCCACATCAAGCGGTTCAACGAGTCGCAGTCCAAGTACAGGATCGAGGGAACGTACCAGGGCGACTACTTCGAGGCCCTCGCCAAGATCCGCGCGGCCGCGGCGACCAAGACCGCGCCCGCCGCCTTCCACGTCATCGGTGAGGCCATTCCGCAGCTCGCCGCCTCCGGCCTCTTCGAGAACCTCGAGCCCTACGCCAAGGGCGCGAACGGCGCGGACCTCGAAGACTATCTGCCCGGACAGACCCAGCACACGTACTTCGACTACCTGGGCAAGCCGGCGGCGCCCCTCGTGGCCCTGCCCTTCTTCCGCTCCACGCCCATCCTCTACTACAACGCCGACATGCTGGCCGCCAAGGGCGTGAAGGTTCCCACGACGTGGGACGAGCTGCGCGACGCCGCGGCCAAGCTCACGGTGCGCGAGGGCAGCGAGATCAAGACCTACGGCTTCGAGGTGCCCGTGGACTGGTGGTTCTGGTACGCCCTCCTCCATGAGGCGGGTGGCTCGCTCGTCACGCCCGACGGCAAGAAGGCCGCCTTCCGCGAGAAGGGCACGGAGGCGCTCCAGTTCTGGGTCGACCTCGTGAACAAGGACAAGACGATGAAGCGTCCGCCGGGCAAGGACTACAACGCCTGGACGGTTACCAACACCGACTTCATCAATGGCAAGGTGGCGATGATCTACACGTCCACGGCCTTCCTCAACTACATGACGGAGAATGCCAAGTTCAAGCTCGGCACCGCCTTCCTCCCCGGAAAGGTCAAGCAGGCGGTGCCCACGGGCGGCACGTTCTTCGTCATCTCCGCGCGACGCCTCTCCGGCGCAGAAGGAAGCCGGCTGGGCCTTCATCAAGTGGATGACCGAGCCGGCCCAGACCATCTCGCTTTCGAAGGCCACCGGCTACATGCCCATCCGCACCTCGGCCGTCAACTCGCCCGAGATGCAGGCGTTCTACAAGCAGAACCCGAACTACAAGACGGCCATCGACCAGCTGCGGACGGCCCAGCGCTTCCCGTACACGCCCGCCCTCATCGAGATCCAGCGCGAGGTGATCCAGCCGAACCTCGAGGCCGCGGTGCTCGGGATCAAGACCGCCGCCGAGATCATGCAGGCGGCGGAGGCCAAGACCAACGAGATCCTCGCCAAGCCGCAGTAGGCGCGTCCGCGCGGAGGCGCGGCTGGGACTCGCCCTGGCCGCGCCTTCGCTGCTCATCTTCGCCCTCGTCTACCTCTATCCGGTCGTCTACTCGGCCTGGGTCAGCTTCTACGAGTGGGATCTCGTCATGCCCGCGCGCTGGGTGGGCGCCGCCAACTATCGCGCGCTCGCCTCCGCGGAGTTCTGGGACGTCGTCACCAACACCGTCAAGTACTCCGTGGGGGTGGTGGTGCTGTCGCAGGTGCTGGGGCTGGCCCTCGCCGTGCTCCTGAACGAGCGCACGCGCGTGGGCGCTCTCCTCCAGGCGTCGATCTTCAGCTCCTACGTCGTCTCGTGGGTCGCCGTCTCGCTTCTCTGGATCTGGTTGCTCGACCCCCAGTACGGGCTCGTGGCCTGGCTGTGCCGACTGGTCGGCCTGCCGGCCGTGAACTGGCTCGGCGACCATCGCCTCGCCCTGGGCTCTCTCGTGCTCGTGACGGTGTGGAAGTCGGTGGGGTACCCGATGGTGATCTATCTCGCGGGGCTTCAGGCCATTCCCGGCGATCTCTACGAGGCGGCGGCGCTCGACGGCGCCGGGGGCTGGCAGCGCTTCCGTCACGTCACGTGGCCCCTCCTCACCCCCACCACGCTCTTCCTGCTGATCACCCTGACCATCACGAGCTTTCAGGGCTTCGACATCGTGAAGATCATGACGCAGGGGGTCCCGTCGCGTCGACGGTGATCTACGTGTACTACATCTACGAGCAGGCGTTTCAATACTTCAAGCTCGGCAAGGCCTCGGCGGCGGTGGTGCTCTTCTTCGTGGTGATCGTGGCCCTCACCTTCGCCCAGTGGCTGACCTTTCGCCGCCGGGTCCACTACACGACGTGAGCGACCGCCGCGCGGGGATTCGCGCGCTCACCCTCGCCGCCCTCGCCGTGGTGGCGATCGCCGAGGTCTTCCCCTACGTGTGGATGATCAGCACGTCGCTCAAGGACATGGCGGGGGTGACCCGGTTCCCGCCCGCCCTCTGGCCCGCTCCGCCGCACTGGGAGAACTACGCCAAGGCGTGGGCCTCGGGGCCGTTTCTGCGCTACGCCGTGAACAATGCCATCCAGACCGCGGGCATTCTCATCTGCCAGCTCTTCTTCGGCTGCCTCGCGGGCTTCGCGTTCAGCAAGCTCCTGGCGGGGCCGCGATGCCTGCTTCCTCGTCGTGATCGCCTGCCTCATCGTGCCGCCCCAGGTGCGCTTCGTGCCCTCTACATGCTGTTCAGCAAGGTCGGTCTGCTCAATACCTATGCCTCGCTCATCCTGCCCTACGCCGTGTCCGCGCTGGGGACGTTCCTGATCCGCGACGCCTTCCTGCAGGTGTCCAACGACATCGTGGACGCCGCCCGGGTCGACGGCGCCGGCACCTTCACCATGATCTTCCGCGTGCTCGCGCCGATCGCCCGCCCGACCCTCGTGGCCTTTTCCCTGTTCAGCGTGGTCTACCACTGGAACGACTTCTTCTGGCCGCTCGTCATGACCACCAACGACGCGGTGCGCACGCTGCCCATCGGCGTGGCCATGTTGAGGGAGGAGGGCACGGGCGACCGCTGGCACATCATCATGGCGGGCAGCATGTTCGTCGTCGCGCCGGTGCTTGTCGTGTTCGCCATCGCCCAGCGCCACATCATCCGCGCGTTCACCTTCACCTCGCTCAAGTAGCCGTCCGGCCCCGCGTGGTGCCTGGCCGGAACCTTGACAGCCCGCCGCAAGTTTGCTAAAAACAAGACTAATTTCACGCTGACCCGGTCCGCTGCCGGGGCGCCTGAGGAGGATCCGATGTCCACACTGCTGTGGAGCCTTGCAGCCGCCGTCACCCTCGCCTTCTTGCTCGCCTCGACGCCCGCGGAGGCCCAGGCCCCCATCAAGATCGGCGCGTCGCTGTCTCTGACGGGCACCTACGCCAAGCCCGGCACCTACCAGAAGGAAGGCTACGAGGTGTGCGCGGACGAGGCTGAACGCCAAGGGCGGCCTGCTCGGGCGCAAGGTCGAGTTCGTGATGTACGACGACCAGTCCTCGACGCAGACGGCGCAGCGGCTCTACGAGAAGCTCATCACCGAGGACAAGGTGGACGCGGTGATGGGGCCCTACTCCTCGGGCATCACGGAGTCGGTGGCGGGCATCAGCGAGAAGTACAAGAAGGTCCTCGTCTCGCCCCTCGCCGCCACCACCTCGATCTTCCGGCAGGGCCGCAAGTACATCTTCATGGTGATCTCGCCCGCCGAGGTCTACCTCGAAGGACTGGTGGACATGGCGGCCAAGCGCGGGCTCAAGACCATCGCCGTGATCAACGAGGACACCTTGTTCCCCAAGGCCTCGACGGCGGGCACGGTGGAGATGGCGAAGAAGAAGGGCCTGCAGGTCGTGCTCCAGGAGGCCTATCCCAAAGGGCAATACCGATTTCTCGGCGCTCCTCGTGAAGCTCAAGGCGGTCAACCCCGACGTCATCGCGGCCGCCACCTACTTCGACGATGCGGTGGCCATCACCCGGCAGATGCGGGAGCTGAACGTGAACCCGAAGATGTTCGGGGTGACGGTGGGCGGCGACATCCCGGAGTTCTACACCCTGCTCAAGACGAACGGAGAGTACGTGTACGGCTCCACCCAGTGGGACGAGGCGCTCCCTATCCGGGCCAGAAGGAATTCCTCGCCGCCTATGCGAAGAAGTTCAAGCACGAGCCGTCCTACCATGCCGCGGCGGGCTACGCGGGCTGCCTCATCTACGCGGAGGCGGTGAAGCGCGCGAAGAGCCTCGACGCCGATCTCGTGCGCGCGGAGCTCCTCAAGCTCAAGATGCGCACGGCCTTCGGCGACTACGCGGTGGACCAGGACGGCTTCCAGACCGCCCACAAGATGGTCATGATCCAGTGGCAGGACGGCAAGCGGATCGTGGTATGGCCCGACGACCTCGCCAACGGCAAGGTGCGCTACCCCACGCCCCCGTGGAATCAGCGGTAGCCTGATACATTGTTCATCACGCCCGCCATGCTGGGCCAGGTGGTCATCTCTGGCCTCCTGGCGGGCGCGCTGTATTCCATGGTGGCTCTCGGCCTCGGCCTCATCTTCGGGGTCATGCGCGTGCTCAACGTCTCCCACGGGCCCCTCCTCATGCTCGGCGCGTATACCACCTTCTGGCTCTTCCAGTGGTGGGGGCTCAACCCCTATCTCTCGCTCCTCGTCACCATGCCCCTCCTCTTCGTGGTGGGTGTGGTGCTGCAGCGGCTCTTCGTGAGCCGGGTGGTGGACGCTCCCGAGCTCTCCTCGCTCCTCCTCACCTTCGGGATCTCCATCGCCCTCGTGAATATCGCCCAGCTGGCCTTCACCGCCGACCTGCGCTCGGTGGAGTACCTGACGGGCTCCTTCGTGCTCGGGCCCTTCGCCTTCTCCAAGTCGCGGGTCATCGCCTGCGCCTTCGCCATCGTCATCACCGCCGGGGCCTTCCTCTTCCTCAAGATGACCCGTCTCGGCAAGGCCATTCGCGCGGTGTCCCAGAGCCGCGAGGTGGCGCAGGTGTGCGGCATCAATGTGGCGCGCATCCACCTGATCGCCTTCGGCATCGGCTCCGCCCTCGCCGCGGCCGGGGCACCCTCGTCGCGGTCATGGTCGCCATACAGCCCGAGATGGGGCAGACGTATACCTTCAAGTCCTTCCTCGTCATCGTGCTGGGGGGCGCGGGGAACTATCCGGGCGCGCTCCTCGGCGGCCTCCTCCTCGGCCTCGTCGAGCAGGTCTCCTCGCTCTTCCTCACCACCCAGGTGAACGAGGCGGTGGCGTACATCCTGCTCGTGCTCGTGCTCCTCGTGAGGCCGATGGGGCTCCTGAAGGGCCGCGCCTCGTGAAGCGCCTCGCCCTGTTCGCGCTTCTCCTGCTTCTTGCCGTGCTTGCCCTCTACCCGATGCGGGGCACGGGCTACGGCGTCCGCTTCATGCTGCAGCTCTTCATGTGGATCGCCCTCGCCCAGTCCTGGAACCTCATCTCCGGGCTCACCGGCTACGTGTCCTTCGGCCACATCGCCTTCTTCGGCATGGGCGCCTACACCGCGGGCATTCTCATCGTGAAGCTGGGCTGGCCGTGGCTGTGGGCCTCCCTCGCGGGCGGGGTGGGCGCGGTGGTGCTCGCTCTCGTCATCGGGTGGCCGTGCCTGCGCCTCAAGGGTCCCTACTTCGCCATCGCCATGCTCGGACTCAACGAGGTGCTGCGGGTGGCCGTGTCCTACTTCGAGGGGCTCACGGGCGGAGGGAGCGGGCTCTCGCTCCCCGCCCTCTACGCGAGCGTGCCCATCTACTACGCCATGGGCGTGGTGGCCCTGGCCGTGACGGGGCTGGCCTACGTCATCGTCACCTCGCGCTTCGGACTCCGCCTCATGACCATACGCGAGGACGAGGTCGCCGCGGAAGCCATGGGCATCGACACCTTTCGCTACAAGCTCTACGCCTTCCTTCTCTCCGCCGTCGGGCCGGGCATCGTGGGCGGCCTCGCCGCGCGGGACCAGAGCTACATCGAGCCCATCTCCGTCTTTCCCCTCATCATGACCATCACCATGATCGTCATGGTGCTCTTCGGCGGGAAGGGGACGATCTGGGGGCCGGTGCTGGGCGCGGTGCTCCTCTTCACCCTGCAGGAGATGATCTGGGCGCGCTTCATCTACCTCCATCAGCTCCTCTTCGGCGCCATCATCATCACCGTGGTGCTCCTCATGCCCCGGGGTATCCTCGGGGTGCTGCAGCAGAAATACCACCTCCCGCGGACGATCTGATGGCGGCCCTGCTCGAGGTGGACGGCGTGGTGAAGCGCTTCGGCGGTGTCACGGCCGTGAACGGCGTGTCGCTCGCCCTCGAGGCGGGACATATCTACGGGCTCATCGGCCCCAACGGCTCGGGCAAGACCACGCTGTTCAACTGCATCACCGGGGTGGAGCAGATCGACGGCGGGCAGATCCGGTTCAAGGGGCGGCGCATCGACGGCCTCAAGCCCCACCAGGTCTTTCACCAGGGCATCGGGCGGACGTTCCAGGTCATCCGTGTTTTCCCCGAGCTTACCGCGCTCGAGAATCTCCTCGTGGTCACCACCAACGACTACGAGGCGGCGCGCGCGCGGGCGGAAGAGCTGCTGGGCTTCGTCAAGCTCACGGGACTGGCCGGCGAGTTCGCGGGCAATCTCTCCTACGGCCAGCAGAAGCTGGTGGAGTTCGTTCGCGTGCTCATGACCGACCCCGAGCTCATCCTCCTCGACGAGACGGCGGCCGGGGTCAACCGTACCCTCCTCAACGATCTGCTGGAGGCGGTGCGGACGCTGCGCGATCGGGGCAAGACGGTGCTCCTCGTGGAGCACGACATGAAGATGGTCATGGGACTGTGCGAGACCGTCTTCGTCCTCGACCACGGCGAGAAGCTGGCCGAAGGGCCGCCCGGCCTCATCCAGACCGACGAGCGAGTGATTGAAGCCTATTTTGGCCGTTAGCGGCGCCCTCGCCCTCTACCTCGGCTGGCGCTCATGGGGCTGGGCGCTCGTGCACGACGCTCCTCTCATGCACTACGTGGCCTGGTTGATCGCGCAGGGCGCCGTGCCCTACCGCGACGTCTTCGACATGAACATGCCGGGTGTCTACCTCCTGCACCTGGGGGTGATCTCCACGCTGGGCGAGGGCGATCGAGCGTGGCGGCTCTTCGACCTCGCATGGCTCGGTCTCACCGCGGCCGCGCTCTTCGGCTTCTCTCGGCGCATGGGCGACACGTGGAGCGGTCTCGCCGCGGCGCTGCTCTTCGTGCTCTATCACCTCTCGGGGAGCGTGGCGGGCCGGCCAGCGCGATTTTCTCCTCGCCCCCTTTCTCGTGCTCGCGGCCTGGGGCGCGGCCCGCGTCTGGGAGACGGGCGGCGCCCGCGCACCTGTGGTGTGGGGCGGCCTGGCCGCGGGCGCCGGCGTCATGCTCAAGCCCCACGCCGCGCTCTTCTGGATAGGCTGTGCGGCCGTGGTAGCGCTCGGCTCGCGCCATTCGTCCGTGACCCGTGCCCTCGCCCTCTGGTGCGCGGCCGGGCTGACCGTGCCCGTCCTCGTCATGGGCTGGCTCGCGTGGCGCGGCGGCGCGGGACCCTTCGTGTCCATTCTCGCCGGCTACCTGCTCCCGCTCTACAGCCACGTGGGGCGTGTCTCCGTGTGGTGGGCTGTCCGCGGGCATGTCTTCGGCTGGGAGATCTGGAGCTGTCTCATCGCGCTCGGTGTACTCGGCTTTGCGAGGCGACTGGAGCCGCCCTTCGGCATCCGTCGCTGGCTGGCCGTCCTCGGCGCCGTCTATGGTGTTCTCCACTTCGCTCTGCAGGGAAAGGGTGGGAATACCATCTCTATCCGTTCGCCGTCTTCCTCTGCGCCCTCGCCTCCATGCCTCTGGCCGCGCGGGCGAAGACGGCCGAGCCTTCTCGGTGGGGCGCCGCGCCCGCCCTGTCCCGCGCCTTCGACCCTCGCCGTGCTCGTGCTCGCGGTGTCTCTCCTCGTCGCCAAGGGCGTGGACGCGGCCGATGCGCCGTGGATCGCCGACAAGGAGCGCCGCGTCGCCTCGCTCGTCCGCGATCTCCAACCGCTGGCCGGGGCGGGCCCGGTGCAGGTGATGGACGTGACGGAGGGCGGGGTGCACGCGCTCCTGCGCCTTCATCTCCGCCAACCCACGCGCTTCCTCTACGACTTCCACTTCTTCCACGACGCGGCGGATGCGCGCATCCAGGCACTCCGGGAGGAATTCGCGCGCGATCTGGAGCGCGGACGGCCCACGGCCATCGTGGTCTTCCAGCACACGTGGCGGCGGCCCGGCTACGATCGCCTCGACGAGCTTCCCGCGGTGACCGACCTTCTCGGCTCGTGACTACAGGCTGGCCGTCGACGGGGACGGCTACCGGATCTATGCGCGGCGCGGCCGTTCTTAACGTCATCCGGGCCTACGACGACTGGATCGTCCGCGGCTATTGCTGGGGCCGTTTCTGGATACTCCGCCAGCGGTTTCTCGACGAGATCGGCCAGTACCTGCCCGAGCGCGGTCGCGTTCTCGATCTGGGCTGCGGCTTCGGCCTCTTCTCTCTCTACTACGCGAGCGTCCGCCCCGGCCTGCGCCTCGAGGGCTTCGATCGCAATCCACGCCGCATCGCCATGGCTCGGGCGGCCGCCCAGAAGCTCGGGACTCGGCAATGTTCGCTACGAAGCGGGCGACGTCATGGACTTCCGCGCCGGCGAGAGCTTCGACGCGGCGTACATGCTCGACATCGTCCACCACATTCCCGAGGAGGCGGTGCGTCCCCTCCTCGAGCAGGTGGCCAAGATTCTCCCGCCGGGCGGCCGGCTCCTCATCAAGGACGTGGACCGCCGCCCCGCCTACAAGCGATGGTTCACCCACGCCCTCGACAAGGTCATGGATCCGGGCACGCCTGTGCGGTACTGGGAGGCGGAGGAGCTGACCGCGCGCTGCTCGAGGAAGTGGGCTTCACCGTCCACCGTCACCTGATGGTGGACGTCCTGCCGTATCCGCACATCCTCTATATATGCGGGCGGCGGCCGTGACGCGATCTCCTCCTCCTCGCGGAAGGACTGACCGCGGGATACGGCAAGGTTCCCATCCTCCACGAGGTCACGCTCAGGTGTACGCGGGCGAGATGGTGAGCGTGATCGGTCCCAACGGCGCGGGCAAGTCCACCGCCTTCAAGACCATCGTGGGCTTCGTCCGCGCCTCGAGCGGCCGGGTCACCTTCGACGGCGAGGAGATCACCGGCCTGCGCCCGGACCAGGTGCTGCCGCGCGGGCTCGCCTATGTGCCGCAGGGCCGCATCGTCTTTCCCCAGATGACCGTGCTCGAGAACCTCGAGATGGGCGCCTATATCGAGTTGGACGGACGGCGCATCCGGGAAGCGCTCGAGCGCGTCTACGGGCTCTTTCCCGTCCTCGCCGAGCGCCGTGGCCAGAAGGCGGGCACGCTCTCGGGCGGGGAGCAGCAGATGCTCGCCATCGGCCGGGCGCTCATGACCAGGCCGAAGCTGATCATGCTCGACGAGCCCTCGCTTGGTCTCTCGCCCAAGTTCGTGTCCCTCATCTTCGACACGCTCGTCGGCATGAAGCAGGCCGGCTACACCCTCATGGTCGTCGAGCAGAACGCCGCCCGGGCCCTCGCCGTCGCCGACCGGGGCTACGTGCTGGAGCTGGGCCGCAACCGGTTCGAGGGATCAGGGCCGGCATTGCTCGCCGACCCCGACGTCAAACGTCTTTACCTTGGCGGCTGATTTCTGTATCGTGTACCGGGCTCAAGGAGGCTCACCACTCGAATGGATCGGTTCATGCGGCCCAGCGGGGTCGCCTATCTCGTCGTAGCGGTCGTGTTCATCGGGTTGTTGGTCGGCCTGCCGAGCTGGGCAGCCAAAGCTCGGCCAATAGAACGCAGACCGCGTCGGCCGCCGTGCCCGTGGAGCCCAAGGAACAAACGGGGCTGCACACTCCCGCCGCTCACCCTGGTGCCGCGCACACGCCCAAGCACGACGACGCGCTCCTCAAGCGCGGCCAGCAGATGTTCGTCCAGTACTGCGCCTCGTGCCATGGGGAATCGGGCAAGGGTGATGGGCCAGGGGGCGCCAACCTCGCCATCAAGCCCCAGGACCTGACGGTGGGCGCGGTCATGAACCCTCTCACCGACGAGTTCCTGCACCGGGCCATCTCCGATGGTCCGCAGTCGGTGGGGCTTTCCTCGCTCATGCCGCCGTTCAAGCCGCAGCTGAGCGACCGGCAGATCGACGAGATCATCCAGTACGTCCGCACGATGGCGCAGCCTCCGTACGATCCGGCCAAGGTTCTCCCCATCGCGACGAAGCGGGAAGGCCCGGTGCAGCCGATCTTCTTCAGCCACGTCATTCACACCGGCTCCTATCAGATCGCCTGCCAGTACTGCCACGCCAATGCGCGGCGGAGCAGCGATGCGGGGATTCCCTCGGTGGAGAAGTGCATGGGCTGCCACAAGATCGTGGCCGCCCAGGGCAACGAGCAGGTGCAGAAGCTCCAGGGATTCTGGGAGAAGCAGCAGCCTGTGCCGTGGATCCGCGTGTTCAGGATTCCCGAGTACGCGCAGTTCCCGCACAAGAATCACGTGCAGGCGGGGCTGGTGTGCCAGACCTGTCACGGCCGCATCGAGGCCATGGAACAGGTGCACGCCAAGACGGGGCAGAACATCGGCAACGATCTGATGAATCTGGCCGCCATGCCCGTGCCGGGACCCAAGCTCACCATGGGCTGGTGCGTGGAGTGTCACCGCGCCGTGAACGAGAAAGGCGTGCAGGCGGTACAGCCGACGCCGGACGCGTGGGGCGCCGCTCCTCGGCCCGCGGGAGCGGACGACAGAAGCCGCGCAACGCGCCCGCTGGAGTGCGTCGCCTGCCATCATTGATCGTCATTCATCCTCAACATGCCGAAGGCATGTTGACCGTGGGTGAATCTGGTTAGAGCGTAGCGGTCCTCACTCCTACCCTCTCCCCCCTCGGGGGAGGGTTTCGCTCTGCCCTCTCCCTCAGGGGAGAGGGCAGTGGGTGAGGAGCGGCTGGCGACGTGGTGTACGATACGCGCCATGCCCACGCGCCCCTATCGCTTCGTGCAGGTCGACGTGTTCACCGATCGCGTGTTCGGCGGCAACCCGCTCGCCGTGTTCCTCGACGGGCGAGGGCTCGACGACGCGCTCATGCAGCAGATCGCGCGCGAGATGAATCTCTCCGAGACGGTGTTTCTCTTTCCGCCCTCACGTCCCGACTACGCGGCGGCCCTCCGCATCTTCACGCCGGCGCGGGAGCTGCCCTTTGCGGGCCACCCCACCATCGGCACGGCGTGGGTGCTGGCCGCCCACGGCCTCGGCACCAAAGGCGCCTCGCGCTTCGTTCTCGAGGAAAAGATCGGGCCCGTTCCCGTGGAGCTGGAGGGCGATCCGTCGCGGCCCGACTTCATCTGGATGACCCAGCAGGAGGCGACCTTCGACCCAGCGCTCGACGATCGCGCGGGCATGGCGAAGCGCTTGGCCTCGGCGAGGCCGATCTTCTCCCGGGGCGCCGATCGAGCCGGGCTCCACCGGGAACAAGTTCCTCTTCGTGCCCCTTCGCGACCGGGCCACCGTGGACCGGGCCGTGCTCGACGTGCGCGGAATGCTCGCGGTCATGGGCGATCGTCCGCTCATCGGAATCTTCGTCTTCGCTCCCGATCCGGACCCGGGAGCGGGGCGAGTCTACTCGCGCATGTTCGCCCCGCACACCTCGGGCGTCCCGGAGGATCCGGCCACGGGGTCGGCGAGCGGGCCGCTCGGCGCCTATCTCGTGCGCCACGGCCTCGTGAAGAAAGCCGGTGAGGTGAAGATCGTCAGCGAGCAGGGAACCCGGATGGGCCGCCAGAGCTTCATCCACATCAAGCTGGGCATGCAGGGTGAGACGGATCACCAGCATTCGCGTCGGGGGCAGTACGGTGCCCGTCCTCAACGGAGAGCTGGAGCTTCCCGGATCGTGAAGCACGCGGCCCGCCGCTTCCGAACGGGGCCGGCCCCGCGCGCGCCCGCCATGTCCGGGAATACCTCGAGCACATGACGGCGAGGCCCCACCTGGCTCACCAGCGCGGACGGGATCTACGAGTGGATGGCGGAAGGCCCGCGGACTGGCTGAGGATCGCGGTGAGGCTGCGGAGATCGGGGCAGCCGTCGAGCTGCTCGACCATCTGCCGCACGGAGTCGGCGCGGTCCTCGGGCAGGACGATGCGCGCGCAGTCCATGAACTTCTCCCGCAGCTGATCCATGGAGAGCGGCAGCCCGGGATGCCCCGGCACGGGCCGGGGGCGATGGCCACTTCCCGCCCGTCGCGCAGACGCACGGTGACCCGCGTCCACATGTGACGCTCGAGATCGCCGGGAATCTCCGGGTCCACCACGAGGCGCACGCGCGTCATGAGGCTCCCGGATGGCCGGATCATCCGTCTTGTCGTCGCGAAAAGTCGCGATGCCCACCCGCCCGTCGCACAGGGCGGCCGCGGCCGAGAACTCGCCGGAGAACTTGGCCTCGAGCCCGCTCCGGGGATTCCCGTGGATGAGAATGCGCGGGACGGCGGCGTTGACGCCCACCGTGACCTGGGCCACCTGCTCGGGCCTGATCCGATGCGTGCGCTGGAGCTCGAGCGCGCTGTCGATGATGGAATGCGTGCACGCGCAGGAGGGATAGGGCTTCACCGCCACCCCTGTCTCGAGAATCTTCCAGGGCGCGCCCAGCGAATCGAGCACCTGCTCGTCGCGCTTGCCCGCGCTCAGCACCGCGAAATAGCCCTGGGGCCCCTCGATGGCCTGCTCGGAGGCGGTGAAGCCGTCGCGCGCGAGGAGAGCGGAAAGCACGCCACTCCGCGCGGCGTGACCGGCATGGAAAGGCTTGGTCATGGTGCCGAAGTTTTCCTTGAGCCCCGAGGCCTGGGAGGCGGCCACCGCGAGGGCGGCCCGCGTCTGCGCCGCGTCCAGCCCGAGGAGACGCGCGGCCGCCGCGGCCGCCCCCATCGTTCCGAGCGTGCCCGTGGCGTGGAAGCCCTTCTCGTAGTGCGGCGGGTTCATCACCGAGGCCATGGTGGTCTCGACTTCGAAGCCGAGCAGGAAGGCGTGCACGAGGGCACGGCCGTCCGCCATGGCCAGCTCGCCCGCCGCGAGAGCGGCGGAGAGCACGGGCGCGGAGGGTGGCCCAGCATGGCGAAGTTGGTGTCGTCGAAGTCCAGGGCATGGGCGGCGGTGCCGTTGGCGAGAGCGGCCCACACTGTTCCTGTCCGGAGCGGCGTGCCCACCACGGTGGCGAGCGGGGAGCCGCCTTCGGCCCGGGCCACCTCGGCCACGATGCGGGCCGCCGGCTCGATCGATCCAGCGAGCATGACGCCCAGGCAATCGAGGATGGCCCGACGGGCGATGTCCACCGCCTCGGCGGGGCAGTCTTCCCACCGGCTCTTCGTCACGAATTCCGCGAGGTGGGCGGTGGCGCGCACGGCGAGCCTATCACAGGTCTGTTATCATCTGCCGGTGACCCTGGCGCATCGCTTCACGCTCCTCGCCTTCCTCCTCCTCGTGATCGTGCCGGCGCCGGCGAGCGCGCAGGTCTTCATCGCCTCCGTCCCCGATCCGGCCTTCGCCATCGGCCCCCTCACCATTCGCGCCACCGTCATGCCCTCGCTCAGCCCCGTGGATCTCGAGGTGCGGTGGTCCCTCGACGTCGACGCGGGCAAGAGCCGCGTCGGCCTCGAGCAGGATTTGTACCTGCTCTGGCCGGGCGAGGTGATGAGCCCGCTCGGCGACGCGAAGAGCGACAAGACGCTCGAGAAGTACGTGGAGGCGCGCGGCTTCGCGGTGGTGGGCGGCGGCCGGCTCCTCTCTATGCCCAGAACATCTACGCGGAGGGTGTGGAGGCGACGCCCAAGACGGTGGGCGAGGCGCCCTTCGTCACCTTCGTCCAGGACAGCCACGCCCTCGGACTGAGCCCCCGGGAACCTGGATACGCATCCCGTGGACGCCGCAGATGGCGAACGTCACCTTCATGACGATCCTGCGCATGCGCGTGCGCGGGGTCATCAAGCCGCACCAGGTTCACTGGTACGAGAATGTCTTCACGGGCGAGCGCTACCAGTTCGCGCTGTCCTTCAACGAGGTGCGCGACCGTCCGATATTTCCCATGTACGCCGAGCACCGCGACCGCGCCGTTCGCCTCGCCGATGCCCCCGCCGAGCTGGTCGTCCACTTCACCGAGGCCGGCCACCTGCGCATCGAGCAGGTGTATCCGCCCACGAGCGTGCGCCGAATGAGCGAGTCGCTGGAGAGCACGGAGGTGGTCTCGCTCTTCATGGGAGCAGGGGAGGGCGTGGTGCCCCAGACGCTGTCCGTGCAGTTCGGATACTTCTCGCCCCTGCAGGGCGTGATGATCGTGGTGATTCCGCTCCTGCTCCTCGCCGCCGGTCCCGCCCTTGGCCCGATGATCGGACGCTCGTCGGTGGCGCTCATCGCGCGGCTCCGTGGTCGACTGCACCTGGGGGCGCGGGGCGCCACCGCGCGCACGCGCGAGCGCGGCGTGCTCCTCACCCAGGATGTGCTCGACCGCATCGTGCCCGGCCAGACGTCGCGCGAGGACGTGCTGCGCCTCTGCGGCCCCGAGGTGGAGGAAGAGGAGCGCCGCGGGGAGCCCGGGCGCAGCGTGCTCGTGTACCGCGGCTGGCGGGCCGTGCCCGAGACGCGCCAGCGCATGAGATGGATCGCCACCGTCGAGGCGTGGCGGGTCACCGCCCAGGAGGTGCGCATCGACGTGGAGCACGGCATCGTCAAGGACGTGCAGGTGCGCGTCCGCCGCCGTCGCAGTCCCAGTCCCGACCTGCCGGAATCGGGCGAGTGAGCGCGGATCACACGCCGGCGGACCCGGATCCCCTCGAGGCGCTCTACGCCCGCGGGGTGACCGACGGCCTGCCCGTGGTGCCGGCCGACGGCGGCCCGCGTGGCCGCGGCGGTGGCGGCGAGCGGGCGGGCGCGCGACGAGCTCATCGCCCTCGTGGCGCCGCGGCTGGGCCGGGCCACCGTGGAGAAGATCGCCATCAACGCCGTGATGGCGGGATGCCGCCCGGAATATCTGCCCGCGGTGATCGCGGGGGTCGAGGCGATCTGCGATCCCGACTTCGCCCTGGTGGGCGTGTCGGGCACCACCGACGCGGTGGCCCTGCTCCTCATCATCAATGGTCCCGTCCGCGCGGCCCTCGACGTCAACTCCGGCGCGGGCGCCTTCGGCCCGGGCTGGCGCGCCAACGCGACCATAGGACGCGCGGTGCGGCTGGTCTGGCAGAACGTCGGGGCGCCGCCCCGCCATCAGCATGTCCACGTTCTCCCAGCCCGGCCGCTACTCTACTGCATCGGAGAGAACGAGGAGGCGAGCCCGTGGGAGCCCCTCCACGTCGAGCATGGATTCGCGGCGGGGAGAGCACGGTGGCGGCGGTGGCCGCGGAGGCGCCGCAGGTGGTGGCCAATACCCAGGGGCGCACCGGGCGCGACATTCTCGCCACCATCGCCCGCAGCGGCACGGTGATCGCCAGCGATGCGCATGCCGGTCTCGGCGACACCGTGCTGGTGATCGGGCCCGAGCACGCCCGCACCATCGCGGGCGACGGCTGGTCCAAGCCTGCCGTGCGGCAGTTCCTGTGGGAGGAGATGCGCGTGCGGGTGGGCGGGCAATCGGTCGCCAAGCTCCGGGAGCCCGACAATATCAGGCTGGTGGTCACGGGCGGGACGGCGGGGCGCTTCTCCGCCTGGATTCCCGGCTGGCCGTTTCCCGGATCGCCGTCGACCATGGTGATCAAGCCCATTCGCGCCTAGGTTTCCCGGTGGCGCGTGATGCTGGTGTCCCGCGACGTCCACCAGCTGAGGAGAACCACTACCCCCAGCAATCCCGCGGTGCCGTTCACGAGCAGCGAGGTGCCCACTCCCACTTCTCCGACACGGCGCCCACGAGGAATGCGCCGATGGGAAAGACACCGCCCCACACCAGGGTGTAGAGGCTCATCACTCGCCCCCGGAGCTCGTCGGGCGCGGAGAGCTGCATGGCCGTATTGCAGCTCGCCACCAGCACGAGGCCGAACAGACCGGTGAGGAAGAGAAGCACCGCGGCCAGCCAGAACACCCGCACGGCGGAGAGGGAGAACGAGGGTGCTGCAGGCGAGAGTGGCCGTGCCGAACATCACCGCGGCGGGGGCCGGCGCGCACCCATCGCGCCCACGGTGAGGGCGCCGGTGACCGCGCCCATGCCGAGACAGGCCATGAGCAGGCCGAAGCCCTCGGCCCCCAGGTGCAGGACGGTGCGCACCACGAGGGGAACGTAGACGGTGAAGTTGAACACGAAGATGCTGACGAGGAAGAGGAGACCCAGGGTCAGCCTGATCTCCGGGGTGCCAAAGGCATATTGAAGCCCCGTGCGCATGTCGGCGAGCACCCCGTCGCCTGATCGGGCGCGGGGCAAGCCTTCCACGCGCAGGGTGGAGAGGACGGCCACCGACACCGCGCAGCCCAGTCCGCTCACGATGAAGGCCGGGGTGATTCCATAGCGCGCGATGAGCACTCCGCCGAGCCCGGGCCCCACGATGCGCGCCGCGTTGAAGGATGCCGAGTTGAGCGCGACGGCGCTTCCACGTCGTTTCGCCCCACCATCTCCGCCACCAGCGACTGCCGGGCCGGCTGATCGAGCACATTGATGAGCCCGGAGCAGAAGGCGAGCACCACCACGTGCCAGTACTCCACGTGACCGGAATAGACGAGGGCGCCCAGCCCGAGGGCCTGGCACCCCTGCGCGGTCTGGGCGAAGAGGATGAGGCGCCGCCTGCGCACGCGATCGGCGAGGGCCCCCGAGGCGAGAGAGAAGAGCAGGATGGGCGCGAACTGGAGCGAGCCGACCAGCCCGAGCTTGAAGGGCGACGACGTGAGCTGGAGGACGAGCCACGACTGGGCCACCGTCTGCATCCACGTGCCCGTCTGCGCCACGAGCTGGGCGGTGAAGAATCGGCGAAAGTCGGCGTGGTGGAGCGCTCGCAGCCCAACGGGAAGGGACATCGGCGCGCCTAGCATAGCGCGAGCCGTCGCGGATCGTCGGCTCCGCGGAGCGGCGCGGTTCAGGCGGGGGCGCCGGTCAGGCTGTAGGCGGCGACCCGGGCCTCTTTTCCCCGGAGGGCGAGCTCTCCGCAGCGCGTGGCGACGATGCCCGCGGGAAGGACGATCCGCTCGAGCAGAGCGCCCGGAGACGACGAGGTCGAGACGGGATCGCTTCGCGTACTCTTCGAGGCGCGCGGCGGTATTGAGAATGTCGCCCACGAAGACGATCTGCTGTCTCAGGTCGCCCAGCTCGCCTCCCGTCACCGTGCCGCCGTGCAGCCCGCCCCGGAACCGCGGCACCGCGCCGAACTCGCGCTGGTAGCGCTCGGCGTTCCGGGTCACGGCCGCGCGGATGCCGAAGAAGCAGCGGACGCAGTGAGCGCGGCGCCGGCCCGCCTCGATCGGCCAGGTGATCACCACCTCGTCGCCGGCGTACTGGTAGATCTCTCCCTCCGCCGCCAGGACGGGCTCCGTCAGGTCGTCCACGAAGCGGCGGAGCAGTTCGAAGTAGCGGGCGCTCCCCAGCTCCTCGGCGAGGCGGGTGGACCCTTCGAGATCCAGGAAGAGAAAGATGCGCTCCTCCGCCTTCGGCCACCGGTACACGCCGGCCGCGAAGTAGCCGAGGACGTTGGCGCCGATCATGCGGTTCATCTGGAGCAGGAACTGTATGGTGACGGCGATCGCGGCGAAGAAGGGCAGGGCATAGAGCAGATGCGGCTCGGCGAAGCTCGTGAGGAATCGCCTCGGCTCGAGACTCGTCACCACGTGCCCGGAAGCCCGGCCGAGGAGGAAGAGGGCGAGGGCGATCGCGCTGCTCAGCACCAGATCGGCCCAGAAGCCGAGCCGCCGGAACCACAGACGCAGGTGGCCGTCGCGGATGAACAGGAGATAGCCGCCCACGAGCATGCTGACCAGGCCGGCGTCGACCACTCCCTGGATCGCCGCGCGGAGAGAGGACTCCCCGGTGACAAAGTTGAACACGGGGGTGATGGCGCAGGCGACGAGGACGATCGCCGCGAGCTGCCGACGGCGGATTCGCGCGCGCGCCGTGCTCATTCCGGCCTCAGGATAGCTCCAGCGTGTCGCGGCGCGCCAGCGGTCGGTAGGCTTGACCCGGGCCCCGCCCGGGGTCACACTCCCGCACGCTGGTAAGGGAGTTATGCAAATTTTGCAGGAGGTTACGGGGTGACTTGTCCGCGCTGCCAAGCCCAGAGCCGAGAAGGCGCACGGTTCTGCGAGCAATGCGGCGCACGCCTCGCCCGGGCGTGCACGTCGTGCGGCGCCGAAGTGGCGGCGGGGGCGCGCTTCTGTGGCGCGTGCGGCGCGGCACTGGCCGCCGGCACCCCGGGGGCGGCCCGCTTCGCTGATCCGCAGTCCTACACTCCCAAGCATCTCGCCGACAAGATCCTCACCGGCAAGGGAGCCCTCGAGGGCGAGCGCAAGCTCGTCACGGTGCTGTTCGCCGACGTGAAGGGCTCCATGGAGCTCCTGGCCGATCGCGACCCCGAGGAAGCCCGCCGAATTCTGGATCCCGTTCTCGAGCGCATGATGGAAGCCATTCATCGCTACGAAGGCACGGTCAACCAGGTGATGGGCGACGGCATCATGGCTCTCTTCGGCGCGCCGGTGGCTCACGAAGACCACGCGGTGCGCGCCTGCCACGCGGCGCTCCGCATGCAGGAGACGGTGGGCTGGTACGCGGACGAGCTCCGGCGCAGCCAGGGCATCGACGTGCAGATCCGCGTCGGGCTCAACTCGGGCGAGGTGGTGGTGCGCGCCATCGACAGCGACCTGCACATGGACTACTCGGCCATCGGCCAGACCACGCATCTGGCCGCGCGCATGGAGCAGCTCGCGCGGCCGGGCACCGCCTTGATGACCAAGGACACCCTCCGGCTCGCCGAGGGCTACATCGAGGTGCGCCCTCTCGGCCCCGTGCCCGTGCGCGGCCTCGCCGAGACGGTGGAAGTGTTCGAGATCATCCGCGCGGGCGCCGTGCGCTCGAGGCTCAGGCGGCCGCCGCCCGTGGCCTGACGCCCTTCGTGGGGCGCGACGGTGAGCTCACCCGCCTCCGCGAGACGCTCGAGCGGGCCCGGGCGGGGCAGGGACAGATCGTGGCGGTATCGGGCGAGCCCGGGGTGGGCAAGTCGCGACTCTTCTGGGAGTTCACCCACTCGCACCGGACCCACGGCTGGCTCGTCCTCGAGAGCTCACCCGTCTCCTACGGCAAGATGACCTCGTATCTGCCCGTGAGCGATCTGCTCAAGACCTATTTCGGCATCGAGGACCACGACGACGCCCGGCGGATCCGCGAGAAGGTCACGGGCAAGCTCCTCACCCTCGACGACAACCTGCGCAGCACCATCCCCGTCTTCCTCTCCCTCCTCGACGTGCCGGTGGACGACGCGGACGGGCAGGAGGCGGATCCGCGCGAGCGCCGTCGCCGCACCCTCGACGCCCTCAAGCGCCTGCTCCTGCGCGAGAGCCAGGTGCAGCCGCTCCTCGTCATCTTCGAGAATCTCAACTGGGTGGACGGCGAGACGCAGGCCTTCCTCGACAGCCTCGTGGAGAGCCTGCCCGCCGCGCGCATGCTCCTCATGGTCAACTACCGGCCCGAGTACACGCACGGGTGGGGCGGCAAGAGCTACTACACGCAGTTCCGCATCGATCCTCTCGAGCCGGAAAGCGCCGAGGAGCTCCTGCAGGCGATCCTGGGCGCCGACTCCGCCCTCCAGCAGCTCAAGCAGCTTCTCGTCCAGCAGACCGAGGGCAATCCCTTCTTCCTCGAGGAGTGCGTGCAGTCGCTCGTGGAGACGGGGGCCCTCACCGGCGTGCGCGGCCAGTACCGTCTGGAGACGGCGGTGGAAACCTTGCAGATGCCGCCTACCGTGCAGGCCGTGCTCGCCTCGCGCATCGACCGGCTGGAGCCGGACGACAAGCGGCTGCTTCAGGCCGCGTCCGTCATCGGCAAGGACGTGCCCTTCGCCCTCCTCGAGGCCATCGTGGAGCTCCCCGAGGAGACGCTGCGCTCCGCCCTCATGCGGCTGCAGTCAGCGGAGTTCATCTACGAGACCACGCTCTTCCCCACCCTCGAGTACACGTTCAAGCACGCCCTGACCCACGATGTCGCCTACGGCAGCCTGCTCACGGGGCGGCGGCGGGCGCTCCACGCGCGGGCCATGGAATCGCTCGAGCGGCTCAACGCCGATCGCTTGAGCGAGCAGGTGGAGCGGCTGGCTCATCACGCGGTGCGCGGCGAGATCTGGAGCAAGGCCATCGATTATCTCCGCCAGGCCGGCGTGAAGGCGGTGTCGCGCGCGGCCAACCGGGAGGCGGTCGCCCTCCTCGACCAGGCGCTCCAGGCCCTTACCCACATTCCCGAAGGGCGGAGCAAGCTCGAGCAGGCCATCGACATCCGGCTCGAGCTCCGTCCGCCGCTCCTCCAGCTGGGCCGGCTCCGCGACGTGCTCCAGCTTTCCAAGGAGGCGGAGCAGCTGGGCGCCGAGCTCGGCGACGAGTCGCGTCTCGGCCGCGTGTACAGCTATCTCGTCAACTACCACTATCTGAACGGCGAGCCGGATCTCGCCATCGAATACGGCGAGCGCTGCCTCCGCATCGCCGACGCCACCCAGGACCTGGCCTTGCAGGCGCTGGCCCGCGGCTATCTCGGGCTTTCCTGTCACGCCCAGGGACAGTACCGGCGCGCGGAGCTCATTCTCCGCCAGAACGTGGACGCGCTGGCCTTGGCCCGCGGGACGGCCGCCGATCAGTCCGCCATCTCCTATGTCACGTCGAGCGGATGGCTGGCCTTCACCCTCGCCGAGCTCGGTGACTTCCACGCCGCCGACGCCTGCGCGGACCAGGCCCTGCGGGTGGCGGACGGCGCGGGGCATGCCTATGGCCAGACCATCGCGCGCACGCTGGCCGGGCTGGTGTGGCTCCGGCGCGGCCATCTCGAGCGGGCGTACGGGTATCTGCAGCCGAGCCTCGAGGCCTGCCGGGAGAAGCACCTCGACGTGTGGCGGCCCATTCCCGCGTCCCTGCTCGGGCTGACCCAGGCGCTATCGGGAAAGCTCGAGGAGGCGCTGCCTCTGCTCAGGGACGGCGTGCACCTCAGCGAAGTGCTGGGGATCAACGCCTACCTGCCCCTGTGGACGCTCAATCTCGCCGAGGGACTGATGACGGCGGGGCAGATCAGCGAGGCGCGGGAGACGGCGCGCCATGCCCTCGATCTCGCCGTCTCCCACAAGGAGCGCGGGCATCAGGCGTGGGCGTGGCGGCTCCTCGGCGACCTCGACGCGCGCGGCGACGCGGGGAACCTCGGGGAGGCCGAGGAGCACTACCGGCGCGCCTCGGCATCGCCGAGGAGCTGCGCATGCAGCCGGTGATCGCTCACGCCAAGATGGGGCTGGGACGGGTGATGCGCCTGCGCGGCGATCGCGAGCGCGCGGAGGAATACCTGGTGGCCGCCTTCATGCTGTTCCGCGGCATGGACGTGCCGTTCTGGGTGCGACGGTGCGGCGAAGACATGATGCAGCTCGGCGAGATCTTCATCGTCGCGCGGTACAACCCGCAGCTCTACGAATACCTGCAGCGCGAGTTCAGCCACGACGCGCGCATCCGCATCATCATGGATCGGCGCGTGGGCGAGCGGCGTCAGCGCACGGAGGCGGCGCCGGGCGAGCGCCGGCAGAGCGATCGGCGGCAGCACCTCGACGTGGATGCCCACCTGCGCGAGCGGGGTGTGGTGATCGTCCACGGCGGCAATGGCCCTTCGTAATTTTTGCCACCTTGCCCGGTGACCACGGCTAGCCAGAGGAAAGAACGACATGGGCATTCCGCTGTCTGACGACATCAAGACCCTGGTCCGGGGCGCCAACTTCGCTCACCTGGCCACCCTCATGCCGGACGGCTCGCCCCAGGCGGCGCCGGTGTGGGTCGACCTCGAAGGCGACCGGATCCTCGTAGGCACGAGCGAAGGCTCGCTCAAGGCGAAGAATGCGAAGCGCGATGCCCGGGTCGCCCTCTCCCTCGTCGCCTACGACAATCCCTACGTGGAGGCGCAGCTGCGCGGGCGGGTGGCCGAGCGGTGGACGGACTACCGACTTCAAGATCATGGACCGTATTTCCCGCAAGTACATCCGCAAGGAATTCCCCATGCGGGACAATCCGGACAAGCGCGTGGTGCTCGTGATCGAGATCGAGCGCGCGCGCTTCGTCAAGCTTCCTTTCACCCACACCCCGGCCTGACGTGGGTCGCCGCTCGTCCATGACCGGCGGTCGACGAAACCGCGGGCGGTGACGCGGACGCCCGTCGCGTCGCGCGCCGCGCGGAAGGGCTCGGGAGCGGTCGAGCTCTGGACGAGCACGATCCGTTCGGAGATCGGCCCCATCGTCATCGTGACGGACTCCGTGGGCCTCTGCGCGCTCGACTTCGGCGACTGCGAAGAGCGGATGAAGACGTTCCTGTCACGCCGCTTTGGGAGCTTCGTGCTTCATCGCGGCGGCGACCCGCTCGGCGTGGGCGGAAGGATCGAGGCCTACCTCGCGGGCGACCTTCACGCTCTCGATGAGATCAAGGTGAATCCGGGCGGCACGGAGTTTCAGCAGACGGTCTGGAGCGCGCTCCGGGAGATTCCGGCCGGCACCACGCGAACCTACGCGCAGCTCGCCGCCTCGATCGGCCGCCCGTCCGCGCCTCGTGCGGTCGGCCTGGCCAATGGACAGAACCCCGTGTCCATCGTCATCCCTTGCCATCGGCTGATCGGCAGCAACGGAGCGCTCACCGGGTACGCCGGCGGGCTCGATCGCAAGCGGTGGCTGCTCCGCCATGAAGGCGCCCTCCTGAGCTAAAGGAAAACGGCGAGGGGCCCGCCCCTTGACGCGAGGGCATGAGGCCAATAGTCTGATGACGGCTGCGGCAGGTCGTTCACTCATCCCTCAAACCGATAGGTCTACGAGACTCCAGGAGGATTCACATGGCGATCAAGGTTGGTGACAAGCTGCCGGACGGCACCCCTGACGGAGATGATCGAGACGGAGACGGCGGGCTGCACGATCGGCCCCAACGCCTTTCAGGTCAAGGATCTCGCCAAAGGGCAAGCGCGTCGTCATCTTCGGCCTTCCCGGCGCTTTCACGCCCACGTGCTCGGCCAAGCACGTGCCCGGGCTACACGGGCAACTACGACAAGCTCAAGGCGAAGAAGGTGGACGAGATCTGGTGCGTCTCGGTGAACGACGCCTTCGTGATGGGGGCGTGGGCCAAGGACCAGAAGAGCGCGGGCAAGGTGCGCATGATGGCGGACGGCAGCGGCATCTTTACCAAGGTCGCTCGGGCTCGAGTTCGACCTGACCGCCCGCGGCATGGGCGTGCGCTCGCAGCGCTACTCCATGGTGGTCGACGACGGCGTGGTCAAGACCCTCAACGTGGAGGCGCCGGGAAAGTTCGAAGTCAGCGACGCGGAGAACTCTGCTGAAGCAGCTCTAGTCCGGCCACCCGGACGGGCGCGGCGGAATCACGCGGGGTCATGGCGAGAGCCGTGACCCCGCTGCCGTCTCGAGGGACACGTCGAGACCAGAGTCCGTCCGGGAGCGCGCGAGCTGCTCGCGAATGTCCTCGACCGAGCTCGCCCCGTAGGTTGCGGCTCCTACTCGGGGGCGGGCGGCGTCGGCACCACGGGTATCCATCCTCCTGGGCAGTCCGGCACGTACGGGTAATACCCCTCGGATCCCGACAGTACGACCAGTACTGTGACGGCGCAGATGACGGCGGCGGGTAGTAGTACCAATCACGGCTACGGCGCGAGCGCGCCGCTCCGACGAAGAAGATCCGATTCGTGGCGAAGCCGCGCCAGAGCAGGAAGCGCGCCGGCCGGGCCAAGCCGGTCGAGTGGAGCGAAGGCCGGATTTCGGGCGATTCCGTGAATTGACGAAGCCGGGCTGATTGACGAAGGCCGGACCGGCGGGCGAAGGCCGGGATTCTGGACGAAGCCCGGATGCTGTCCAGCCACGGATGGCCGGGCGGCGACGGGCCGGCGGGGCGCCACTCTGACTCCGCCGGGGAGCTCTGACCGGTCATCGCGCTCTGGCTCTGGACGATGTTCGCGGAAGCCAGCACGAGGATCATCGACATCATCGCCGCCCATCGTGTCATGGCCGGTCTCCTCTTCAGGTCCGCCTTGATGGCGCGGCGTCCCCGCTCGTGCTGCCTGGCATGCGGGGGCGACGCCTCGGGCGACGCGGGCAGGGTGAGGGTGACCCGGCAGCCGCGCTCCGCTCCGTTGACCGTCTCCGCGGGGCCGATGGTGATCACGCCGTGATGCACCTGGGCCACGCGGCTGGCCAGCGTGAGCCCGAGCCCGAAGGCCGCGCGCGGGCCGACCCGGCGTCCTCGCGCGGTCCATCTGATAGAAGGGCGCGAGCACGCGCTCGCGCTCTCGTGCGGAATGCCCGGACCCTCGTCGCTCACCGAGAGCTCGACGGTGCCGTTGTGCCGCTGCGCCGAGAGGGCCACGGGCGGCGCGCCATACTTGGCGGCATTGTCCACGAGATTCCACAGGCGCGCGCCGGAGCAGCGCCGGATCCGCTTCGAGCTCCACGGGACTGCCTGGAGCCATGCGCACGCGAATCGGGCCCGAGGCGCGGATCGCAGGCGCGCGCGCTCGGCCAGGTCCTCGAGGAGCCGCTGCGCCTCTACCAACTCGGGATGAGGCGGCAACCCCGTGGCCTCGAGGCGCGAGGCGGTCAGCACGTCCTCGATGAGCCGCTCGAGCTCGTCGAGATCGGCCTCCACATCGGCGAGCCGCGCCCGCGTCGCTCCGTTTCGCGGCAAGAGCTCGAGGGCCACCCGGATGCGCGTCAGCGGCGAGCGGAGCTCGTGGGAGATGTTGGCCATGAGCTCCTTCTGGCCGGCGATCAGCCGCTCGATGCGCTCGGCCATGTCGTTGAAGGCCCGGGTGAGATCCGCGAGCTCGTCGCTGCTCGAGTCCCGCCGCCCCCACCAGCGGCCGGCCCTGCCCGGGGGAACCCGCGCGGCGAGATCGCCGGCGCCCAGACGCCGCGCGGCCTCCGTGAGCCGCTCCACGGGGCGCGAGATGCGGCGGGCGAGAATGGCCGCGGTGAACGCGAACATCACGAGGAGCAGGCTCAGGATCAGGGCGGGGCGGCTGAGACCGCGCAGGCGGGGGCGCCGGTGGGCCGAGGTCTCGATGGTTCCGAGCACCGCCCCCGTCTTCGGATCGCGAACCGGTATGGCCACCGACCATTCGGGGTTCGGCTGGACCATGCGCAGGCCCGTGCGCACCTGGGCGAGCTGCTCGGGGGTGAAGGTGGGCAGCTCGGTTCCCGCCGGACGCGAGCACGCGGCCCTGGAGATCGCGCGCCACGAGATCGAGCTCGAGCTCGTCGTGGAGCTGCTGCACCCGGCGGGCGAGGGCGGGCGGGTCGCGAAAGACCTCGCCGGCCAGCGAGGATGATGTGGCGGGAGATGCGGCCCGACGACTCCTGTACGAAGGCCCCGCGCGCCGTCCACGCGAAGACGAAGCTCGAGGCAACCGCGACCACGAGGAGCACGCCCAGGAAGTGGAGGTAGATCCGCGCGAACAGTCGGCCCATGTCAGTCGGAGGTGCGCGCGAGAGGTAGCCCACGCCCCGCACGGTCTTGATGAAGCGCGGCTCCTTGGGATCGGGCTCGAGCTTGGCGCGGATCTTGGCGATATGGACGTCGATGGAGCGATCGAAGGCGTCGGCGTGTCGCCTTGAGCGCGTCGAGGATCTGCTCGCGCGAGAGCACGCGCCCGGCGGCCCGGGCCAGGGTGGCCAGGAGCTCGAACTCGTGGTGGGTGAGCACGCGGCGCTTGCCCGCCACCGTGACCTCGCGCGCGGAGAAGTCGAGCTCGATCTGGCCCACGCCGGAGACGGGCGGGGGCCTGGGCGGGCGCCGCGCGACGGAGGAGGGCGCGAATCCGCGCGAGGAGCTCCCGCGGGTTGAAGGGCTTGGCGAGGTAGTCGTCCGCGCCCACCTCCAGCCCCACCACCTTGTCCACGTCCTCCCCCTTGGCGGTGAGCATGATCACGGGCAGGGTGGCGCAGTCGGGAGTCGCGCGGATCTTGCGGCACACCTCGAGCCCGTCCATGCCCGGGAGCATGATGTCGAGGAGGACGATGTCCGGGCGCGTCTTGCGGAGGGCGGCGAGGCCGCGCGTCCCGTCGCCCGCCACCACCACGTCGATCTCGTGCTTGCCGAGATACTCCGTCATGAGCGTCCCGAGACGGGCGTCGTCGTCGATGAGCAGGGCGGCCGTTCGCAGTGCCATGGGGGTTAACCTACCACTGTCCCGTTCTCGCCATTGTGTGGGACTGGTAAAGAAGTGTAAACACGTCCGGTTCCGGATTGCTTGCGCCGCCCCGGGGCAAAGTACTATCTAACTGGTTACTTGAGGTCATGGCCCTCGCACTCCTCCGTGCCCGCTCCCATCCCGTGGTGCGCCACCCGCGCGCACGCGCGAGCGCATTCTCGCCGCCGCCCTCCGGGAGTTCTCCGACAAGGGCTTTGCCGGCGCCCGGGTGGATCGCATCGCCCGGCGGGCGCGGGTGAACAAGCGGATGCTCTATCACTACTTCGGCAACAAGGAGAGTCTGTTCCGGGAGATCCTCGCCCGCAAGGTGCGCGAGCGTGCCCAGTGGGCGGTGACGGCGCCCGACGATACCGCGGAGAGCCTGGTCTTCTGGTTCGACACGGCGTGCCGCGACCGGGACTGGGTGCGTCTCATGGAATGGGAGGCGCTCGGGCGCGCCGAGGGGGCATGAACGGCGACGCGGAGCGGCGGGCCGCCTTCCGGAAGGGCGTGGGGCAGGTGCGCGAGCGTCAGGGGCGAGGCCTCCTCCGTGCCGACGTGGACCCGGGGCATCTCCTTCTCGCCATGGTCGCCCTCACCACGTTCCCGCGGCCTTCCCGCAGTTCACGCAGCTCCTCACCGGGCTCCGTCCGACCGATCGCGCGTTCGCCACCCGGCACACCGCGTTTCTCCGGCGGCTGGCCGACGGCCTCCGTCCCGTGCGGCAGCGCCAGGTCGCCGAGGCCCGTCGATGACCCGGCGCCGTCTCCTCGCCCTCGCCCTGTCCGTGGCCGCCCTCGCCTCTCCCGCCTGCTCGCGCGGAGAGGGCGAGCAGGCCCGCGCCAAGAGCGCGCTCCCCCGGCGGTGGCGGTCACCGCCGCGCCCGTGGAGGCCCGCGACGTGCCCGTGGAGATCCAGGGCATCGGCAATGTCCAGGCCTCGGCCACGGTGTCGGTGTACTCGCTCCTGAGCGGGCAGATCTTCCAGGTGCGCTTCAAGGAAGGCGACGACGTCAAGGCGGGCGATCTCCTCTTCGTCATCGACCCGCGTCCCTTCGAGACGGCGCTCCAGCAGGCCCAGGCGACCATGGCCCAGCATCAGGCCGCGGTGGCCCAGGCCGAAGCCAATCTGGCGCGCGACCAGGCCCAGGCCGACAACGCCACCATCGAGGAGGAGCGCTACAAGAAGCTCGTCCAGGGCGGGCTGATCGCGCGCGAGCAGTACGACCAGATCATGACCGCTCACAAGTCCGCGGTGGCCACCGTCGACGCCGACCGCGCCGCGGTGACCAACGCCAAGGCCCTCGTCCAGGCCGACGAGGCCATGGTGGAGAACGCCAAGGTGCAGCTGAGCTACACGAGCATTCGCGCGCCCATCGAGGGACGCACGGGCAATCTCCTCATTCACCAGGGCAACGTGGTCAAGGCCAACGACATCGGCAATCCGCTCGTCGTGATCAATCGCATCCACCCCATCAACGTGGTCTTCGCCGTCCCCGAGCGCTTTCTCGAGTCCATCAAGGCCGAGCGCGCCAAGGGAACGCTCTCCGTCGAGGCCACGCCGCAGGGGCAGACGACCACCGCGCGCGGCACCCTCAGCTTCGTGAACAACACCGTGGACACCACCACGGGGACGATCCAGCTCAAGGCCACCTTCGAGAACGCCAACAACTCGCTCTGGCCCGGCCAGTTCGCCACCGTCACCCTCCGGCTGCGCACGGAGACCAACGCGATCGTGGTGCCCTCGCAGGCGGTACAGAGCGGCCAGCAGGGGCAGTACGTCTTCGTGGTCAAGCCCGACGCGACGGTCGAGTCGCGTCCGGTGGTGATCGCCTTCGCCAACGGGCCGATCACCGTGATCCGCCAGGGCGTGCAGGCGGGCGAGCGGGTGGTGACGGACGGTCAGCTTCGCCTCGTGCCGGGCGCCCGGGTGGACGTGAAGGCGGCGGGCCCGCTCCTGCGCCGGCGGCTTCCAGAATCCGACGACGGCGCCCACCGGCCCAGCGGGGTCGCCACGATGAGCACCGACGTCTTCATCCGCCGTCCCGTGATGACCACCCTCCTCATGGCGGGCCTGCTCATCTTCGGGCTCATGGCGTACCGGCAGCTCGCGGTGAGCGACCTGCCCAATGTGGACTTCCCGTGATCCAGGTGGCGGCGAGCCTGCCCGGGGCGAGCCCCGACACCATGGCCTCGGCCGTGGCCACGCCGCTCGAGCGGCAGTTCTCCACCATCGCCGGCATCGACTCGATGACGTCCACGAGCGCGCTCGGCCTGACCCAGATCACCGTGGTGTTCACGCTGGACCGCAACATCGACGCGGCGGCCCAGGACATCCAGGCGGCCCTCGCGGCGGCCGCGCCCCTGCTCCCGCCCGGCATGCCGACGCCGCCCTCGTACAAGAAGGTCAATCCGGCCGATCAGCCCATCCTCTATCTCGCGCTGAGCTCGCCCACCCTGCCGCTCTACACGGTGGACGAATACGCGCAGACCATGCTCGCGCAGCGCATCTCGACCATCACCGGCGTGGCCCAGGTGCAGGTCTTCGGCTCGCAGAAGTACGCGGTGCGCGTCCAGGTCGACCCGCGGGCCATGGCCACGCTCGGCGTGGGCATCGACGAGGTGCAGAACGCCATCGCCCAGTCCAACGTGAACCTGCCCACGGGCACCATCTACGGCCAGTACCAGTCGTTCAACGTCCAGGCCACGGGCCAGCTCACCAACGCCCAGGCCTACAAGCCGCTCATCGTCGCCTACCGGAACGGCTCGCCGGTCCGGCTGGAGCAGCTCGGCAATGTCCTCGACAGCGTGCAGACCGACAAGGTCGCCTCCTGGTACAAGGACGAGCGCGCGGTCATCCTGGCCATCCAGCGGCAGCCCGGTACCAACACCATCGAGGTGGTGGACTCGATCAAGAAGATCCTGCCCACCTTCAAGGCCCAGCTGCCCGCCTCCGTGAGCCTCAACATTCTCTACGACCGGTCGGTGTCGATCCGCGATTCGGTGGGCGAGGTGCAGTTCACCCTGATGCTCGCCATCGCCCTCGTGGTCATGGTCATCTTCCTCTTCCTGCGCAACGTGTCGGCCACGATCATCCCGAGCCTGGCCTTGCCCATGTCCATCGTGGGCACCTTCGCGGGCATGTACGCGCTGGGCTACACCATCGACAACCTGTCCCTCATGGCCCTCACCCTCGGGGTGGGCTTCGTGGTGGACGACGCCATCGTGGTGCTCGAGAACATCGTCCGGCACATGGAAGAGGGCATGGGGCGCATGGAGGCGGCCCTCCTCGGGGCGCGCGAGATCGGCTTCACCATCGTCTCCATGACGCTCTCCCTCGCCGCCGTGTTCATTCCCGTCCTGTTCATGGGTGGTGTGGTCGGCCGGCTCCTCCACGAGTTCGCGGCGGTCATCGCCATCGCCGTCATCGTGTCCGGCGTGGTGTCCCTCACCCTGACCCCCATGCTGTGCAGCCGCTTCCTCAAGCCCCCGCCGAATCCCACGGCCGGCTCTATCGCGCCTCCGAGCGCGTGTTCGACGCCATGCTCTCGGGCTATCGCCGGACGCTCCAGCTCGTCCTCCGGCATCCCCAGATGACGTTCGTGGTCTTCGTGGCCACCCTGGTGGGGACGGCGGGCCTCTTCATGGTGATCTCGAAGGGCTTCATTCCCGACGAGGACACCGGGCAGATCTTCGCCTTCACCGAAGGGGCCCAGGACATCTCGTTCGACAGCATGACGGCGCACCAGCAGGAAGCGGCGGCCATCGTGCTCAAGCAGCCGTACGTGGACTCGTTCATGTCCTCCATCGGAGCGAGCAACACGAGCGTGGTCCCGAACACCGGGCGGCTCTTCATCCGGCTCAAGCCGCGCAAGGAGCGGCCCGACGTGGACGTGATCATCCACGAGCTGCGGCAGAAGCTCACGGGCATTCCCGGATTCACCGTGTATCCGCAGAAGCTGCCCACCATCCGCATCGGCGGCAACCTGACCAAGGCCGCCTACCAGTACACGTTGCAGGACGCGGACACGGCCATCCTCTACAAGTGGTCGCCCATCCTCCTCGACAAGATCCGCCGTCTCCCCGGCTTCCTCGACGTCAACTCCGATCTCCAGGTGACGAGCCCGCAGGTGCTCGTGGAGATCGACCGGGACCGCGCCTCCGCCATGGGGGTGACCGCCTCCCAGATCGAGAACGCGCTCAACAACGCCTACGGGGCGCCCCAGGTCTCGACCATCTACACGCCGACCAACCAGTACTGGGTGATGATGGAGCTCTTGCCCCAGTTCAAGGACGATCCCGACGCGCTCGGCATGCTCTACATCCGCTCTACCTCGGGCAAGCTCGTGCCTCTCAACGCGGTGGCCAAGCTCACGCGCAGCGTGGGCCCGCTCACCGTCAACCATCTGGGCCAGCTCCCCGCGGTGACCATCTCCTTCAATCTCAAGCCCGGGGTGTCGCTGGGCGACGCGGTGGAGGAGATCCGCGGGCTCGAGCGCGAGCTCCGCATGCCCGCCACCCTCACCACCACGTTCCAGGGCACGGCGCAGGCCTTCCAGGCCTCGGTCAAGGGTCTGGGCATGCTGCTCCTCGCCGCCGTGCTCGTGATCTATCTCATCCTGGGCATCCTCTACGAGAGCTTCATCCACCCCTTGACCATCCTCTCCGGGCTGCCCTCGGCGGGGTGGGCGCGCTCCTCACCCTCCTGATCTTCAACCAGGAGCTCAACCTCTACGGCTTCGTGGGCATCATCATGCTCGTGGGCATCGTGAAGAAGAACGCCATCATGATGATCGACTTCGCCATCGACGCGCAGCGCGAAGGCAAGTCGCCGCACGAGGCGATATTCCAGGGCTGCCTGCTCCGCTTCCGGCCCATCATGATGACCACGATGGCCGCGCTCATGGCCACGCTGCCCATCGCGGTGGGCGTCGGCGCGGGAGGCGACGCCCGGCGTTCGCTGGGCCTCTCCGTGGTGGGTGGGCTCGTGCTCTCTCAGATCCTGACGCTCTACATCACGCCCGTCATCTATCTCGGCCTCGAGGCGCGCGCGAGCGGGTGGGAGGCTGGCGCGATCTCTGGCGCCGCCTGCGCGGCGGCTCGCGCCCCGTCCCCTCAGGGCTGCCGTCGGGGACGGGGCCGGGGCAAGTAGCCCCGCGGCCACTCGCTTCACTTCACTTCGGCTTCGGAGCGTACAGCGAGCACCAGCCGTTGGGGTCGATCTTGCCCTCGACCATCTTGCAGGCGTCGGGCGGGACGAAGTGGAGGCAGATCGAGCACTTCTGATCTTTCTTGGGAGTCTTCTGGTACTGCACGAGCTTTTGCGCCATCTTCTGCTGGGCGCTGACCACCGCCGGGTGCAGTGGCGAGTATTCCCGCCGCCACCGGCACGGCCACCAGGCCCGACACCAGCAGCTCACGCCGCGATAGCTGTTTTCCGCCCGCGATCACTCATGGCCATTTCCGATGCCCTCCAGGTTTCTCGAAGTGCGGGGCCGGCATCCCGCGTTTTGCCGGCCGCCAGATTCCAATGTACCGCCTGCGTCCACGTGCCGCGGCAGATTGTGTAGCCTCTACGCGGACGCGGCGAGCCACCGCTCGACCGCCCGGACCAGATCGTGGTCGCTCGGGGCAGGGGAGGCGCCGGGGCTTCGGGTCAGGTGACGCTCGCGGGGATTGAGGACGGGAGCCGTCGACGCTCTCGCCAGCCCGCCCGCCCGGGCGGCCAGCCAGCGAAGTATCGTGGCGCCGGAGGACTGCAGCGCGCGTAGCCGCGTGGTGTTCGGCGCCCCGCCCAGATCGCGCGCGGCGACCAGTTCGATGACCTGCCAGATGTCTCGTGCGCCCGCCGCGGACTGAATCTCCCGATCCGAGAGGAGGTCGAGCATCTCCCTCATGTGCGACTGGAGCTCGGTGGCGGCAACATAGGCCATGCCGTAGCCGTGGAGGGAAAGGTTGGCGGCCAGCTCCAGCCCGGCCTTTCGCAGCGGCTCCTGGCTCGTGCCCGGGTCCTGGGCGGCGGTCGACTTGACGGCGGAGAGAAATCGCAGCCACAGGTTGTTGAACTCCCGGTTGGAGTCGACCCCGTTCTCCGATCCGATGCCGAGCGTGCGCTGGTAGACGGCGCGCCGCTCGCTCTCCGGCAGCCGCCGCGGAGCGGTCACCGCGTACTGGCGGAGCCTGTCCGCGCTTTCGCCACGCCCGAGGGGCAGCAGGCCGGTGCGGAACAATGCGGCGAGCTTGTCGACGACCTGGAACATCTTGATCTCCTCGAAGATGGCGGCCGAGTAGATCGCCTGCATGGCGCGGATGCTCGGGCTGTCCAGGTCGTCCGAGAACGTGTTCGCCCGCTCGAGGACCGCCGCCGCGGAGGGGCGATGCTCCGAGAGCCACGCGGTCAAGGTCCAGAGGAAGCTTCCGAAATCCTGGATGGCGAAGGCGAGGGCCAGCGTCCCCGGAACGATGCCGAGGTGCCACAGGATCGCCATGGCCACAGGGACGAGCGGTCGGTCGAGCAGCGACGCGAACACGAAACCCTCCGCGTTCATGCGGCCGCTCACCACGTACAACATGCCCACGCCTCCCACGAACAGGCCGAGAGCCGGAAGTAGCGCTCGCCCTGCTCCCCCAGGGCGGGAAGGTCGAGTACCCACTCCACGATGTGCGGGGCGAGCAGGATCAGGCCACCCTCGACCAGGATGAGCCAGCCGAAGACCTCGACGGTCTTGGCCGATCGGGTCTGCCCCTCCGCCCGCAGCAGCCGCCGGAACGAGTCCCGCAGTGCACCCATGGTCCCTCGCTTTCGCGCCCCGAGTGGCCAGCACGACAATGGGAGGCCGGGCTCAACCTTACTACGCGACGTGAGGCGCCGGCACATGCCGGCTCGCGGCATGCGCCGCCCTCTTCAATACCATTTGGCATCGTCGAGGGCACCGTCGAGCAGGGCGTCGTCTCCGTGGTCTTCTGAGCCCCGGGAACCTCTCCGCAGGGTCCGCGGTCTGGGAAGCCCGAACGTGCCCGGGAACCTCCGCGCGTTCTGTGGCATGCTCCCATTGGCACCCAGGAGAGCGGACATTCCACGGACAGGAGGCGCCATGACCCAGCCCATCACGATGCAGATCTTCTCCGACTACGTCTGACCGTGGTGCTATCTCAGTACCGTGCGTATTGAGAAGCTCAAGGCGGAGCACAACGTAAAGGTCGAGTGGGTGCATTTCCCGCTGCATCCGGAAACGCCGGCGGAAGGCCGCTCGCTCGCCGATCTGTTCGCCGGCCGCCCCGAGGTGGACCGGAAGGCCATGCACGCGCAGATGAAGGCGCGCATGGATGCGGAAGGCCTGCCCTACGGCGAGCGCAGCATGACCTACAACAGCCGCCTCGCCCAGGAGCTGGGCAAGTGGGCGGACACCCAGCCGGGCGGGGAAGCGCTCCACGACGCGCTCTTCCGGGCCTACTTCGTGGAGGCGCGCGACATCTCGCAGCCCGCGGTGCTTCTGGACATCGTGGAGCGACTGGGCCTGTCCGTCGACGGCGCGCGCGAGGTGCTGGAGAAGCGAACCTTCGAGGCCGCCGTGGACGCCGACTGGGCGCTCTCGCGCCAGTACGGGATCACCGGGGTGCCCACGTTCGTGGTCGGCCGCTACGGCGTGGTGGGCGCGCAGCCCTACGAAGCCCTGGAGGCGCTCGTGCGCAAGGCGGGGACGGCGCCGGAAGGGGAGAAGTAGAGGCATGCTTCCGGCCCCGGGCTTTCATCATCTCCACCTGAACTCCGTCGATCCGGACTCGGCCATCGATTTCTACGTCCGGCAGTTTCCCGCCTCCGCGAAGGCGCGGTGGGGCGGCCTGCCCGCTCTCGCCGCGCCCAACAACGTGCTCGTGTTGTTCACCCGCGTCGCTACGCCGCCCCCACCGCGCCCCAGAGCGCGATCTGGCACTTCGGCTGGCATGTCACCGACACGCGGGCCAGCCTCGAATCGTACAAGGCGCGGCCGGACGTCCCCCTGTTGCCTCTCTACACCACGGAGGCGGGCGGGTCAGTCTTCGTGAGCAGCGACACGTGGCCCAGCACCGGCCGCACCCCGGCCTGACCAAGGCGCAGATCGCGGAAGCCCAGGCGAGCGGCGTGCAGCCGACGCGTATCGGCGGCTTCGGCTACATGGAGGGCCCCGATCACGCCCTCGTGGAATACGCGGGCAACCATGCGGCCGAGCGCTTCAACCACGTGCACATGTACCAGGACGATCCGTTCTGTGCCCAGCTCTGGTACCAGACGCACCTCAACGCCCAGGTGTTCGCCGGGCGCACCAGCGCGACGCCGCTCACCGAAGCGACGTGCCGGGTGCCGCGCGGGACCCGATCGGAGCTGGCCCGCCCTCGACCGGGTTGGTATGTTCCGCGTGCCCTCCGCCGCGGTGGTGTTCGGCGACGTGGCCTTGCCCACCTACGTGCGTCAGGACGACCGGCCGCTCGCGAGCACCCGCGGCCAGCTCTACGATCACATCGCGCTCAGCGTCGCCGATCTCGATCGGTGGATCGCCAAGCTGCGCGACGAGGGCGTCACGTTTCTCGAAGAGGCCTACCCACTCGGCGACACGCGCGCGGTGATGATCGAGGGACCGAGCCGCGAGGCGCTGGAGCTCGTCGAGGTCGCGTAAGACATCGTCCATGGCACGATCACCGAGCTACCCAGGGAGGCCATGATGCCGACCGATGCCGAAGCTGCCGCCGAGGTTCTCAAAGCCGACGACCGTCGTTTCGAAGCCATGCGCAAGGGTGACTGGGCCGGCCTCGACGCGGCGCTCGCCGACGACCTGACCTACGTGCACTCCACCGCGCGGCTCGAGTCGAAAGCCGAGCACGTCGCGAATCTCCGGGCGGGCAAGCCGCACTACCGGGGCATCGCGCCTCGTGAGCGCCGCGCCCGCGTGCACGGAGGCATCGGGGTGGTCAACGGGGTGTCGGAGATGCACGTGGAGAACGCGGGCAAGGAGCAGCACTTCACCGTGCGCTACCTCGCCGTCTACGCGAAGAGCGGCGAGCAGTGGCGCATGCTCGCCTGGCAATCCACGCGGCAGCCCGACGCCTAGGCGCCATCCATGAAGAGGCTGGGCGTCCTATGTCTGGCGGCCGTGCTCGGGCTCGTCCTGGCCGGCGCGGCCCACGCGCGCGTCACGCGCATCGTCATCGACGAGGTCCGGCCGTTCGCGGAGCCGGCGGGAAGCCCCGCTCCGGCCATCGCCTACGAGCAGATCGCGGGGCGTGCCTTCGGCGAGCTCGATCCGAAGCTCCCGGCCAATGCCATCATCCAGGACATCGAGCTGGCCAAGGACGCCGACGGCAAGGTGCGCTATGTCGCGTCCGTTCGTCATCTACAAGCCCGTCGACCTCGGCAAGGTCAGCGGTCTCATGTGGCATGACGTGCCCAACCGCGGACGCAGTGTTCCCATTTGCCCCGGCCGAGCGGGCGCTGGGCGACATCATGCTGGCCAGCGCCTGGCAGGGCGACAATAGCGGAGCGACCACTGTCCGGCCCACCGCGTCGGTGACGGGCATGCAGTGGCTGCAGGTGCCGGTGGCGCGCGGCCCCGGTGGCGCCGCGGTGACCGGCGAGGTGCTCGGGCGCATCGTCAATCGCTCGGGCGTGGCCTCTCAGCCCTTGCTCGTGCAGACCAACCCGGTACCCTACAAGCCGGTGAGTCTCGATACGACGAGATCGAAGCTCACCTCGCGCGGCGGGGAGAGCCAGCGCGGTGAGGTGTTCGACGAGGTGGCGATCGCACCCGGCGAGTGGGCGTGGGCGCGCTGCGATGCGGGAACCCATTTCCCGGCACGCCCGATCCGACCCAGATCTGTCTCAAGTCCGGCTTCGACCCCAAGCGCCTGTACCAGGTGGTGTTCACCGCCGCCGATCCGTACGTGCTGGGTATCGGCTTCGCCGCCTGGCGCGACGTCGCCGCCTTCTTCAAGACGTCGGCGGCGGACGATGGCGGCACGCCCAATCCCATCGCCAGGGCGGTGACTCACAGCATCACCCGCGGCGTCTCCCAGTCCGGCAATTTCCTGCGCGGCTGGCTGCATCTCGGATTCAACCAGGACGAAACGGGTGGCCGCGTGCACGACGGCATGTGGCCGATCATCGCGGGCCGGCGCATCGCCCTCAATTTCCGCTGGGCCCAGCCCGACGGCGTGCTGGAGCTGTACCAGGCGGGCAGCGAAGGCCCGCAGTGGTGGTCGCGCCATCCCGACCCGGTGCGCGGCCTGCCCGCGGCGGGCATCCTCGATCGCTGCGAGGCATCCCGCACCTGTCCCAAGATCGTCGAGCATTTCGGGTCTGCCGAGGTGTGGGCGTTGAAGCTCACGCCGGAATGGGTAGGCACCGAGGGCAAGACCGACCTGCCGCTGCCCGACAACGTGCGACGCTACTACATCGCCGGCACCACCCACGGCGGCGGGGCGGGCGGCTTCGACTCGAGCCTGCCCGGAGTGGGCCTGGCCACGATGGGCGCGGTGTGCCCGGGGAACAATTTCGGCACGGCGGTGCTGCCGGGCAATCCGATGCCGCACGCCCAGACCGTGAATGCGCTGCGCGTGCATTTTCGTAGCTGGGTGATGCGGGGCACGCCGCCGCCTCCGAGCCGCTATCCTCTGCTGGCCAACGGCACCCTGGCCCGGGCCGACAAGGCCTCCCTCGGCTTTCCCACTCTGCCCGGTCTCCGGGCCACCGTACCCGAGCCGGACTTCATCGTGCCCGTGCTGGACTACGACTGGGGGCCGGAATTCAATGCCGTCGACGGCTCGGGGATTCCCTCGCTCGCCCCGCCGCGGATCAAGCGGGTGCTGGACATGTTCGCGCCCACCGTCGACGCGGATGGCAACGAGCGGGGCGGCGTGCCCGTGGTGCTGCTGGACGCACCCCTGGGGACTTATCTCGGATGGAACGTCACCGCGGATGGCGCGATGCCGTTCCACAGGAACCAGATCTGCAACTACGTCGGCGGCATGATTCCCTTCGCGCGCACGGCGGCCGAGCGCCAGGCGGCCCGCGATCCGCGGCCCTCGCTCGAGGAGCGCTACGGCTCGCACGCCGGCTACGTGGCCGCCGTGCGGAAGGCGGCGGCGCGCGCGGTGGCCGAGGGCTTTCTCCTGCCCGAAGACGCCGCGGAGCTGGTCAGCCTGGCCGAAGCGAGCCACGTGTTGCGCTGATCCCGCCATCGAGCTGAAGCGCCAATGACGCACTCGTAGGGAAGCATCTCGCTCCTTCTTTCTCCGCGACATGACGCACCGCTTTGACGCGGCTCGCCACCGCGCCTTGAATCAAGCGGGCGCGGCGCTACGCTCGAATCAGAAGATGAGAAAAGGAGGCGGCCATGTTCACCATGTGGCGTGAGTACGCGGCAATTCCGTTGCGCATCGCCCTCGGCCTGATTTTCTTCGTTCACGGAGCCCGGACCCTTCTCGGCATATTCGGAGGGGACGGTCTCGCCCGTACCGGCGACTATCTCGCCTCGTACGGCATCGTTCCCGGGGAGCTCTGGGCGGTCATCGCCGGGCTGCTCGGACTGTTCGGCGGCATCGCGCTCCTGATCGGCCTGCTCACTCGCTGGATAGCGGGCGCCATCGCCATCGAGATGATCGTGTCGATCGTCGCCATCAATCTGCGGGCGGGATTTTCCGCCACGGCGGGCGGAGTGGAGTTCCCGCTGATACTCCTGGCGTCGCTGCTGTCCCTGGTTCTGCTGGGCCCCCAGCATTATGCGGTCGACGAGCACTTGCCCGGATGGTCGAGGTGATCTGTCATCTCCGCACAGCAAGGCCCACGCCTGAGACGAGCATCGCGGCGAGCGTGAACAGCGCTCGCCGCAAGCGGCAAGGAGGGCCATCATGCTCATCGAGACCAGTGCTCTCTGGGACTTCACGATCTTCGCCGTCGATGGGGAGATCGGCCGGGTCAGCGATCTGCAAGTGGACGACCGCCGGTGGGCGGTGGCCGACATCGTCGTGAGTGTCGGCCACTGGCCGGCCGACCGAGCTGGTGATCCTTCCTCCGGCTCGCGTCGCCGGGACGGACGCGATCCGTCGGGCAATACGGGTAAGGCTCACGGCCGCCGAGGTCGAGGACGCGCCCAGCGTGGCCACGCATCCCTCGGTGTCCCTCCAGCGGAGGGTCGCTACCTACCAGTACCTGGGATTCCCCTTCGTGGTGGGAGAGCTCGACTCGTGGAATCCGGTATTCGCCATGGCCGGAGTTGCCGAGCCGGACGCGACCCACCGGCCGCTCGATCTGCATCTGCGCAGCCTGAGAGGCCTCGGTCACTACGAGGTGGAGGCCGGCGGCGCGGCGGTCGGTCACATCGAAGGCTGGCTGGTCGACAGCCACGGCTGGCGCGTATCGTACGCCGTGGTAAAAGCGGCGGCAGGCGCAGCCCGGAAGCATCTGCTCCTGCCCGTGTCACCGCTCGGCCCCATCAGCTGGAGCGGCCGGGCCATTCATGCAGACCTTCCTCGCGAGGCCATCGTCCGCGCACCGGACTATCAACCGGGAAAACCGCCCGACGCGGACTACGAAGCTCGCCTTCGCGGCTGGTATGGCCCGAACCCGTAGACAGTAACGCGCGGAGAGCGGATAAGCGTCCTCCCGGGAAACGGAGGTCCGATGATGCCCATACATGTCAACAAGCTCTTCACGCGGGACGTCACCTAGGGCGTCGTGGTGATCCTGCAATACCCATCACTTCGAAGCGCGCTCCCACCATGGTACCGATCGCATCAGGGCTCCTGCCGCCTCGAAATGCTCTCGCACGGCTCGCTCCGCGAACTGCTTGCGGCACCGCTGGACCAGGCAGGACTCGCGCAGCTGGGTGACCACCACCTCCGACCACAGCACCCGGCCTGCCTTGTCGGACACACGCCATTGCATCCGGACTGTCGTGATCTGCTTGGCCCCGATCCCCTCCGGGTCCGGCTCCATGGTGAGGTCGCCGATGGTGGGCACGACGACGACATCGACGATCGGCGAGGCGAGCGCTGCTGCCTGCGACTCGAACTGTGCGCTGCCGTGAAAAGTGCTCCGGGCGACGCCCACCAGTCCGCTTTCCATGACGTCGCTGAGCGACACATCTTCGAGCCCGCCCCCTGAACCGGGCATCGTGGAACGCCAGCTGCACCCAGTAGCCGGCTCGCAGCGGAATCGGTGCGCCGGACGATTCGTGCAAGCTCTCCATCGGCGCCTTGGCCGATGCGCAGGCAGTGGCCGTCGCCGCCAGAAGCAACCAGAACACGATGCGGCGGCCCACCGGAGCAAGCCACCTGGCCATGTGGGCCGATTCCGGAGCCGGGCGAATCACTGTCTCGAGCATGAGTGGCATCTTCATCCAGGCCTTTCTCCTCGCTGGTCGCTTATTAGACTAAGCTTGTAGCTGCTTTTGGGCTCGTCGCCCACATGTCGGCCGAGCACGAGTCTCGGGGGTTCGTCTTGTTGTCCAGAGCGTAGTTAACATAACCTTGCCGACCCTCGCAGGGGAAAGAGACAAGTGAACTTGGCCAGGCAACCCAGCTGTGTCTCGTAGGGTGCGCCGCACCCAGTCTCTTGACCCGGTGCGAGTTTGGGCGGATGCTCGGGCCAGTCGGTCATGGACATGACAGCCGTGGCCCAGCCCGTCGCGTCCGGGGTGCATCTGGTCGGCAGCGTACCGCTGGCCAGCCCGGAGGCCGTCTTCCGAGCCATCGCCGCCGAGATCGGCGACCGCGTGCGGCGCATCCCGGACGGAGAGACCGGCCCGCGGTCCGACTGGATCGTCTGGCAGTTGCCGGTCTTCACCACCCAGCGGCAGCTCGAGGTGGTGCCTCCGGGCCCGGACAGCTGGAGGCCGCTGCCGCGAGTCCGCCTTGCCGACGGAGCGCGCCCGGAGAGCGTGACCTTCGGCGCCCTCGGGTACGCGGACGCGGCCATCTCCTCCTACCGCGTCTTCGCGCGCCTCAAGCGTGACGGCCTGGTGCCGGTCGGCTGCCGTTTCCAGGTGTGCCTGCCCACCCCTGTGGCCCCGATCAGCGCGTTCGTGGTGCCCGAGCACCAGGCGCTCCTCGAGCCCGTGTACGAAGCCCAGCTGCTGGGTGAGCTACGGTCGATCCTCGAGGACGTGCCCCACGATCAGCTCGCCATCCAGTGGGACACGAACTTCGAATTCGGGATGCTCGAGGGCATCTTCCCGGTCTGGTTCGACGACGTCAAGGGCGGGATCCTGGAGCGGCTGCTTCGGCTCTCCCGCCACGTGCCGCCGGACGTCCAGCTTGGCTACCACTTCTGCTACGGTGACGTCCAGCACCGCCACTTCAAGGAGCCCGCCGATGCAGGAAAACTGGTCGACGTCGCCAACGCGCTGGCGGCGAGCCTGGGGCGCCCCCTCAACTGGATCCACCTGCCCGTCCCGCGCGAGCGCCTCGACGAGGCGTACTACGCGCCGCTGCGGGAGCTCCGCCTGCACTCCGAGACCGAGCTCTACCTCGGCCTGATCCATCACACGGACGGCGTCGCGGGGACGATCCGGCGCATGGAGTTGGCCCGCCGCTTCGTCTCCGGCTTCGGCGTCGCCACCGAGTGCGGCTGGGGCCGGCGGCCGTCCGCGACCATCCCCGAGCTGCTGCGCATCCACGGCACCGTCAGCGCCCCGATCCAGCGCGCGCGCGGACCGCGGCAGCGCTTCCAGTGGCCCGCCGGTTTCCAGCGCGTGCCAGACCAGGACTGGACCCTGCAGCCCGTGGACACCTTCGGCCTCCGGTACGACACGGTCGAGAACCACGGCTGGTACCGCAACCTCGACCCGACGGTAGAGGATCTGGCGCGCCACCTCGAGGACGGCCAGCTCCTGATCGATTATTCGGGTGGGACCGGGATCCTTCTCGACCGGCTGAATCTGAGAGTGTTCGACCGCCAGATCGGGACGCTGATCGTGGACAGCTCGCCCAAGTTTCTCCGCGTCGCGCTCGACAAGTTCCGCGGCGAGGAGCGCGTCGCCTTCCGTCTCCTGCGCTGGCTCAAGGAGGAGAGACGGCTCGAGCTCCTCGACGAGACGATCGGCCCGGAGCTTTTAGCGCGCAAGGCCGACGCCATCGCGTCCACCAACGCGATCCACCTCTATCGGGACCTCCCGGACACGCTCGCCTCGTGGGCTCGCGTGCTGCGGCCGGGCGGGCGCGCGTTCGTCCAGTCGGGGAACATCCGCAACCCCCAGGCCCGGCCCAGCGAGTGGATCCTGGATGAAACCGTGTGGGCAATCCACGAGGTCGCCACCGGACTGGTCCGCAACGACCCGCGCTATGCCGCCTACCGGCCGCTGCTCGACGACGAGGCCCGCATGCAGGCGCACGTGGCCTATCGCGATCAGGTGTTCCTGCCGGTCCAGCCGCTCGAGCACTACCTGCGCTGCCTCGAGGAGGCGGGCTTCACGGTGGAGGAAGTCACGGCCCGCTCCATCGAGGCTCGGGTCGAGGATTGGTTCGAGTTCCTGAGCGCATACCACGAGGCCGTGCTGGGCTGGCTGGGCGCCTCCGTCAAGGTGGACGGCAACGCGCCCAGCAGCGAAGCGCTGGCCGACCGCCTGGCGCTCATCCGCCACGCGATGGACACGCTCTTCGGGGGCCGCGAGACCTTCCGCTGCTGCTGGACCTACATCAACTGCATTCGGCCGTAGGGCCTGAGAGTGGCCATCGCCCCCTGGTCGGGGACGGTCGCTCCGCGGTCGCGTCTTCAAGGCCCGACCGGCCGCCGGTGTCCACGCGCCCCTGGCTCGGAGCCGCTAACGACCCTTCGCGTAGACGGTGTGGCCGGCGCGGGCGAGCGGGCGGGCGGCGAGCGCGCCGAACCCGCTCGACGCGCCGGTGATGACGATGACGTTCTTCATGCTCGGACCTCCGAGGACGAAGTCTGGACGATGTCCGGGTTATGGATCCGGGCGATGGGATCTAGGCGAAGCCGCCGTTGGCGCGGAGCACCTGGGCATTGACCCACGCCCCGTCGGGGCCGGCGAGGAACGAGACCGAGCCGACGACATCGTCGGGCCGACCGAGGCGCTCGAGCGGGGCGAGCTTGCCGAACTGCTCGATCTGCGCCGGAGTCTTGCCCTTCAGGAAGAGCTCGGTCGCCACCGGGCCGGGGGCGACGGCGTTGACCGTGATCTGGCGACCCCGCAGCTCGTTCGCGAGCACGCGGACCAGGCCTTCCACGCCCGCCTTCGAGGCGATGTAGGGGCCGTAGGTCGGGAGCGACTTGGCGACGACGCTGCTCGAGAACGCGATGATGCGTCCGCCCGCGCCCACGTGCCGGGCGGCCCGGCTCAGCACGATGAAGGTTCCGCGCAGGTTGGTCGCGATGATTCGATCGAAGGTCGTCAGGTCGCCATCGGCGATCGGCCCGAGCGGCATGATGCCGGCGCTGTGCACCACCACGTCGAGCCGGCCGAAGGCGCCGAGCGTCTGCTCGAAGAGACGGTCGACCGCCGCCGCGTCCGCCACGTCCGCCTGGACCGCGAAGGCCTGGCCACCGCCGGCCTTGATCTTGGCCGCCGCGGCTTCGGCCTTGGCGGGATTGCCGGCGTAGTTCAAGACGACGGCGAAGCCGTCGCGCGCCAGGCGGAGCGCGACCTCCCGGCCGATGCCTCCCGACGCGCCGGTGACGAGGGCAACTCTCGCGTGTACGTCGGTCATCGATGTCCTCCCCTTGGGAACGGGACTCGCGGCCGCCAGCCGAGCCGGCACGCTAGCATTTGAAGGCCGCCGGGGGCCGGCGGGTGGCACCGGACGAATCTTTCCGCAAGAACACGACAGACGGACGAGGGAAACTTCTATCGCGGTGACGTCGTCGAATGGGCAGGGACCAGATACTCACGAGAGGAGACACCGGCGGACGGCGGGGCGTTCACACGCGCAGGGAGCGCACCCCTCGACTACCCAATATCTATCCGGGACACGATCAGGGCCGGGGACGTGATCATCGGTCATCACACGGTGCCGGCGCTCAGTCCGAGCGGCCAGGCCGGCGAAGCCACGAGCGGCGCCGCGATCGTCACGATCCTGATCAATACCGCGCCGGGCGCGTACCATGTGATCGCCTGCGCCGACGACACGAACCTCGTGAAGGAGAGCAGCGAGGCGAACAACTGCCGGGCGGTCATCGCCGCGATGCCGGTCACGAAGTAGAGGGGGAATGACATGTGGCATTCACCATTCACACGCCAATACGGCCTCCACGTTCCATTCATCTCGGCCGGCATGGGCTTCGTCGCTCTACCAGAGCTCGTGGCGGCAGTCTCGAACGCCGGCGGCCTGGGACTGCTCGGTGTCGCTCCTGCGCCAGCGACGCTCATGCACGAGATGATCAGCCGGACAAAATCACTCACGACACGCCCGTTTGGCGTCGACTTGATCGTCGAGGAGACGGCCTTCGGGCCGTGCACGACCGAGCAGCACATCGACGTCTGCCTCGCAGAGCGAGTCCCCGTCGTCGTGTTCTTCTGGCATCTCCCACCCGCGGACTGGGTCACGCGCCTCCACGCCGCCGGTGCGAAGGTCTGGATGACGGTAGGCTCCGTGCAGGCGGCCCAGGAGGCAATCGACACGGGAATGGATGCAATCATCGCGCAGGGTAGCGAGGCCGGCGGCCACAACAAGTCGGTCCTCGGTCTGTCCTCGCTGGTTCCGGCGCTGGTGGATGCCGTGGCGCCGCGCCCCGTGGTGGCCGCGGGCGGGATCGGCGATGGCCGAGGCGTGGCCGCCGCGCTCGCGCTCGGGGCCGAGGCGGTCTGTGTGGGCACGCGCCTCCTGGCCAGCCAGGAGGCCTTTGCTCACGAGGAGTACAAGCGACGCGTCGTGGCCGCCGGCGTGGACGACATCGTGCGCACGTCGATCTTCGGCCCGGAGTGGCCGGACCAGCCGATGAAGGTCATCCGGAATCGCGTCGTGCGCGAGTGGGCAGGGCGGGACGACAGAACTCCCGATCCGCCGAAAGACGCGGCCGACATCGGCCGGACGACGCTGTTTTCGCAGGAGTACCGGATGTCGAAATTCGCGGCCGTGCTGCCCACGCCGGACACCACGGGCGACTTCTGAAGAGATGTGCCCTCGCTGCTGGAGAGAGCGCCGGATTGACCAAGGAGATCAAGCCGGCCGGCGACATCGTCCGCGAGATGATGGACGAGGCCGAGCGCGTCGTGAAGACACGTCTCGTCGCGTTGGTGGACGGCGTCCGCTGAGAGCATCCGGCGGCTCGTCCGCCCCGACCAACTACGCGTCGCCTCCTCCCGCGCCATGCGGGTGACGACCTAGTCGGCGAAGCTCGGCAGCGCTACGACGCAGCTATTTGCAATTCTTACGCGCGGTTCATTCGGCCTCCATATCTCCACCCCTATCCTTCAAAGAAGGAGGAGCAAGAGCTATGAAAAAGATCATCAGTCTTGTCTCTGTCGGGGTGCTGTCCCTTGCGCTCGCGGCCCCAGTCCTGGCGGACAATCAGCACGACGGAAAGGTCCGGGGCCCTCACGCGCAGCCCGCGCGTTTCCAGCACTTTCGGTCCTTTCGGGGCCCTTTCATCCAGACCTATTACTACCCGTATCCCTCCTACGTCTCCTATCCGTATCCGGTCTATTACCCCGAGGCCGTGGCACAGGAGTCTCCGTGGGTTGATCCGGCGCCCGAGGTCCAGCGTGAAGTAGTGTTCTCAACCGGCAAGTACGTTCTGCAAAGCGACGGCGGGGATCTCTACCGATGGGTCTGGATTCCGGCCGTCCCGGAAGCCCCGCCACTGGCGGGGTCGCCGGCCGTGTCTCCAGTGCCGAGCCCACCGATCGTCGCTGATCCCGTGCCGTCTGGCCCTCCCCAGCGGATCTATCACTGGACCGACGAGCACGGCGTCGCGACCTGACGAACAACGCAGAGGCCGTTCCGGCGAAGTACCGCAGCCCGGCGAGCAGCGACCGCCCGTCCTGACTTTGACCACGCATGAGCGACGTGCTTTTCAGGGGCGACGTGCAAGGCTGCGCGGCCGAACTGCGAAGCTAGACTTGACGGGCATGTTTGTTTGTCAGTGGTTGCGAGCCCGTGATTTGAATCAGCGGTGCGGGCCCACTCCAGTTCTCGGTGGAGGGGAATTGAAAGTCGCGTCTTAGTCTGATCTCGGCGACCAGGTCGCTGGGCTTCTGCTTCGAGACCGGATCTAAAACCTGCGTCTCCAGTCCGCCACTTGCGTCTTCAATTGGGTTCGGCAGTTCTGAGACGCGGAGGTCCGACCCGTCGTGTCACCGTTGAGCCTGTCTCCCGCCTGGCCTAGGCTGGGAGAGGTATGAGTCCCGCCGACAGCCTCAGGCTCCTCGAGCAGTACGGCGTGGTGATCCTCCCGCCCTGACCGTCGCTGAGCAGGTCGGCGTCCCCCTCCCCGCGCTGCCGGCTCTCCTGGCCGTCGGCGCCCTCGCCGCACACGGGCGAGCCAGTATCCCTCTGGTGCTCGGCGCGATCGCGGTGGTGGCCCTCGGCGTCGACCTCAGTTGGTACGAGCTGGGCCGGCGCCGCGGTGCAAGCGTGCTGGCGCGGCTGTGTCGCTTCGTCGCTCGAGCCGGACACCTGCGTGCGCCGGGCCGGGAGCGTCTTCGCCCGCCATGGTGCCCGGGCCATGCTCGTCGCGAAGTTCGTCCCCGGGCTCACCACGGTCATGCCGCCGCTCGCGGGCGTCTTCGCGGCCGGGCGCGTGAAATTCGCCCTCTACGATCTCGGCGGCGTCCTGCTCTGGGCGGGCACCTGGATGGGGCTGGGATACGTCTTCAGCGACGCCATCACGCTCGTCGCCGCCCGCGCCACCGGACTGGGGCGCGCGCTCGGTCTCGTCGTCGTTGCGGCGCTCGCCGCCTACGTCCTTGGTCAAGTATCTGCGCCGCCAGCTGTTCCTGCGGACGCTGCGGATGGCTCGCATCTCTCCGGAAGCTCTAAAGCGGCGGCTCGACGCCGGGGAGGACGTCACGATCATCGATGTCCGAACACGGCTCGACTTGACGGCCACGCCGTATGCCATCCCGGGGAGTCGCTGGCTGGCGGCCGACGCCATCGACGAGCACGAATCGGAGTTCCTTCGAGCCCGGGAGGTGGTTCTCTACTGCTCCTGACCCAACGAGGCCACAAGCGCCCGGGTGGCGCTTCAGCTCAAGCGCAAGGGGATCACGCGAGGTTCATCCACTGGAAGGGGGTTGGCCGCATGGATGGCCCTGGGCTTTCCCGTTCAAGCCCTTCAGGTCTCGACAGCCTGATGTAGAAGGTGGCGCCGCACTCCAGGCAGACGCCGGTGCGATCGACGCGTCGCCGGCCTGGGGGCTGTGGTTCGAGTTCTGCCGACATGGCATCCAGTACTACGCTGCGGGACGCTGGTCAGAGCTAATGGGAGAGAACGGTGGTTTCGCCCATCATTGCCTGCTATTTCTCATTGCGGGTTCACACCGACCGACCAAAAACCGGCATACGTACCAGTGCGATTGACGATATCTTCCGGAATAACCAGAGCGAATTGTGGACCCCGTATCTTGAGTTGGCGCGGACTTCAATGCGGGCAGAGAGTGCCAGAGCATGAAGCTTTCCGGCAGCGCCAGCTGCGCTACAAGGCAGTCACGTCGCCCGGAACGGGGACTGAAGAGGATAGGCAACACGAACGACCTCCGGCAGCGGTCGCTCCGTCCATGGGTCCCATCCCGTGACGTAATGTGCCAGACTCGGACGCTGGCCGCCCCAGAAGCCGCTGCCACAGGACTCAGACCGGAGAGCGTAGGCAGCATTACCACCTCCGGCAGCGGTCGCCCCCTCGGTTCTCGAACGGCTATGCGAGCGCTCAGGCGAGTGACGAGCTGCTTCATAGCCGTGGAGCGGCATCAAGCCAGGGCAGCTCACGCCATCCGCCGGGGAAAACGCTGTTCCAGGGACGCGCCCGACATGGTCGCGTACTCGAGACGCCGTCCGGATAGTACCCTCGTGGCGTAGAGCGTGCTGGCCGGCACCAAGACCGTTCACACCTCGGAGGTGCGAGCGTCAGGGAGGGTCGAACACGCCAGTAGAGCGGGGCTGTCTCCATTGCCCGTGCCCGATGCGCCGCATGACATGGGCCAGGAGCTGGGCGCGGCTCTGGACACAGAAATGGCGGTAGAGCGCCGTCACGTACTGATGGCTCGTGGCTGGGCTCAGGCCAAGGCGATCAGCGACCTGCTTCTCGCTGTCGCCCTCCGCAGACACGCAAGCATCTGGCGGAGCCGCGAGGAGAGCTTCTCAGGCTCGGCTCGGTGGCGCTGACCAATGATCGGCAGATCAGCCGGCCGGCTCCTCCAGCAGCAATACGCTA